>Ga0207695_10003821_pt1 | contig 20873 bp, 18 predicted proteins | sample KBSC54metaG_FD_184354 | JGI IMG/M metagenome (GOLD analysis project Ga0207695, IMG submission 184354) | Corn rhizosphere microbial communities from Kellogg Biological Station, Michigan, USA - KBS C5-4 metaG (SPAdes) (version 2) | ecosystem: Host-associated > Plants > Roots > Rhizosphere > Soil...
GCTGGCAGGGCAAACCCCATGTGGAGCAAGACCAAATAGGGGAGGAGGAGCGGCCCGCTCCGTTACGACTTCCGGGTAGGTCGCTAGAGCTGCGGAGTAATCTGCGGCCCAGAGGAATGGTTGCCGCTCGTGGCGCAAGCCGCGGGTACAGAAACCGGCTTATAGTCCGCGAGGCCTACAGAATAGGAACAAAACGCGTCCCCTCGGGCGTGTACAATTGCGATCAGGTGCGTGCCCGAGTCCTTATCTTCATCGTGGCGTATAACGCCGAACGGACCATCCAATCTGTTCTGCGGCGCATCCCTTCCGAGCTGTCCCAACATGATACTCACGTCCTGATCATCGACGATTCTTCTTCGGACGCGACATTCGAGAAGGCCCACGAAATCGAGGAAGCTCCGTTTCCCATCACCGTGCTGTTCAATCCCGTAAACCAGGGCTACGGCGGGAACCAGAAGATCGGTTTCCATTACGCGATTCGCGAAAAGTTTGATTTTGTCGCGCTGGTGCATGGCGACGGCCAGTATGCCCCGGAATGTCTGCCGGACCTGCTCCAGCCCTTGCTCGCGGGCGAAGCCGATGCGGTGTTTGGATCGCGGATGCTCGATGCAGGCGCCGCCCGCCGTGGCGGGATGCCGCTATACAAGTGGCTGGGCAACAAGATTCTGACGCGCATCCAGAATCGCCTGCTCAAGACTAAGTTCTCGGAATTCCATTCCGGCTACCGGATCTATTCCGTGCGAGCTCTCGGCGGGATTCCCTTCGACAAAAATACGGACGATTTTCACTTCGATACGGAGATCATCATTCAGTTCGTGCGCGCCGGGTTGCGGATCAAGGAGCTCCCGATCCCCACTTATTACGGTGACGAGATCTGCCGCGTCAACGGGATGAAATACGCTCTCGATGTCGTGCGAACCACTGCGCTCTCGCGAGCGCAAGATTTGGGCATTCTGTATGAGCGCAAATTCGATCTGGCGCCACCCGGACAGCAGTATCTGCCCAAGTGGGGATTCGAAAGCCCCCATGAGCTGGCCGTGCAGCGGGTTCCTTCGGGATCGAAGGTCGCGGATATCGGGTGCGCTTCGGGCTACGTGGCTCGCGCTCTGTTCGAGAAGGGGTGCGAAGTCACCGGGATTGACCAGTATCGTCCGCCCACGGATGCACATGTCGCGAATTTCATCCAGGCGGATCTGAACGGCGGCGAGATTCCCGTCGATGCCGGAGCCTTCGACTACGTGCTCTTGCTCGACATCATCGAGCACCTGCGTTCGCCCGAGACATTCGTGGAATCGTTGCGTAACTCGCGGCGGCAAGCCAAGGACGTCAGGGTCATCGTCAGCACCGGCAACGTGGCGTTCGTCATCACTCGCTGCATGCTGTTCTTGGGCTTCTTCCATTACGGCGCGCGCGGAATTCTGGATCTGACCCATACGCGTCTATTCACGTTCGCGACCATCCGAAAACTTTTTGAGCAAGCCAATTATCGGGTCGAGGAAATACGGGGCATCCCCGCGCCGTTCCCGCTGGCTTTGGGCGACACCGCTCTGGCGCGCTTCCTGATAGGCGTGAACCGCTTCCTTATCAAGATCTCGCGATCCTTATTTTCCTACCAGATCTTCCTGGTCGCCAGGCCGCTGCCGTCTTTGGAGGTGCTGCTCGAGGGTGCGATGGCATCCGGAGATCTGCGTGCTGCGCTGGCTAATGGGGGGTCGGTAGCCACACTTCCAGACACGCCCCGCCCTCGTGGCGATTCGCGGCCGTAATCGTCCCGCCGTGCTGGGTGACGATTCCCTCCGCCACGGTCAAGCCTAGTCCCGTGCCTCGCGCGTCGAGACGGGTCGTCACGAACGCGTCGAAAATATCCGGCAGCACATCCGCCGGAATGCCTGGACCATTGTCTTCTACGGCAACTGCAACTCCGCGCTCTCCCGCGCGGTCGACTCGACGCGCGCGCACGTCCACCGTCCCGCCGGGAATCTCTACGGCATTTACCGCGTTGCGCAGCACGTTCACAAACACTTGCACCAGGCGGTCGGGATTGCCGACCACGCGCTCCTCTGGATCGACCAGGTTGGTGAAGGTGATTCCCGAGGCGCGCGGATCGATCGCCACCAGCGCCCAGGCGTCGTCGATTAAGCCACGTGCCGCCACAGGTTCGGTATGCTGCTTGCGGGCTTTCGCGAAATCGACCAGCGTCTCGCTGATGGTTTGTAAGCGCTGCGTGACGCGCTGCATGCGGGCCAGTCTTTCTAGTGTGTGCTCGTCTGCGGTTGTCTCGATTAGTTTTTCGATGGAGCCGTGCAATACCGCCAAGGGAGTATTCAACTCATGCGCAACGCTCGCCGAGAGCAAACCCAGGCTGACCAGGCGGTCCTGTTCCTCCAGCCGGCGGAGCGCTCTGGCTAACTCGTCTTCCTGGCGACGAAGTTCCGATACCGTATCGTTTCGCGACTGCATGATCTGGCCAATCTCGTCACCCAGGATTTCCGCGGGCGGAATCAGTTCGCTTTTGCGATCGCCCGCACGGGTCGCCCTGTCGGCTTCGAGCATCCGGCGCAAAGGACGGTAGACGTACAGCGGCATGATGACCGCTTCGAGCAGCACGACTGCCGCAATATAGATGCTCCCGAGCACCACGAACAGTGTGATTTTGGCCCGCGAAATGGTATCCCCAGCGGCCACTTGCTTTTCGAACAGAGGAATGACAGCGAAGTACGCCGCGCAGGTCAACACCAGGAAGAATAAGTTGTGAAGTACCATCAGTTTCGGTCGGACCTTGAGGTTCCCGAAACTTCTTGCTAAACTATAACTTCTCTTGTTAGACAAGAATAGTTGCTCCGCTTGCGCAAGGGGTGCGGTCGTGGTAGAAACGATAGAAGCCCAAATTCAGTTTAAGTTTTGCCAGTACGGGGAGCCCTGCGGCATACGCACGCGTGGGCGGGGGTTGAGGACCACTACAGAAGATGGCTGCTATTTTTCCGAAGGCGTCTGACATCATTCTTAAAGTGCTCGGTGCCGTGATTGGTCTCGGCACGGTGGCTACCATCGGAGCTTATACCTATCTAAGCTATCCGACGGTGATCGATACTGGTTACCAGCCAGAACAGCCCGTTGCATACAGCCACAAGCTCCATGCCGGACAACTGGGCATGAATTGCTTCTATTGCCATTACACCGCCTATCGCGGAGCCTATGCCGCCATCCCCGGAACGGAGATCTGCATGGGCTGCCACCAGAAGGTCAAGGACAAGAGCCCGCGCTTGGAGTTGGTACGGCAATCCTATGAGACGGGTGAGCCCATTCCCTGGAAAAAAATCCATGTGATGCCCGACTACGTCTATTTTAACCACCGCGCCCACATCACGGCCGGTGTGAGTTGCGTGAGCTGCCACGGCCGGATCGATCAGATGGTGGAAGTGCATCAGGAAAAGCCGCTCAATATGGCCATGTGCCTGGAATGCCACCGCGACCCGGCGCCTAACGTCCGGCCGGCCGAGCTGGTGACCCAGCTTGACTGGGTGCCCGATCGGGACCCGCGTGAAATCGGCAACGAGATTATCGCCCAAAAGCACCTGCATCCGCCCACAAATTGTTCGGGGTGTCACCGATGAGTTTAGTCAATATCAAGTTGAACAACACCCCGGCGGCGACGCCCGCACCTGTGACCGGTCCCGAATACTGGCGCAGTCTCGATCAGCTTGCCGACACGCCGGAATTTCGCACTTGGGTGGAGCGTGAGTTCCCCGACGACGCCGCGGCGGTGCTGGATGGTAATTCTCGCCGCACCATGCTCAAGATCATGGCGGCTTCGTTCGGATTAGCCGGACTCGCCGCCTGCAGCCGCCCGGAATACCGCCTGGCGCCGCAAGCTCGCGGCCGCGAGGATTACATTCCTGGGGCACCCTACAACTACACCAGTGCCTTCGCACTGGGCGGCCACGCTGCGGGTATCGTCGTCCAGACGAACGAAGGCCGCCCGAGCAAGATCGAAGGAAATCCGGATCACCCGGCTAGTCTGGGTGCAGCAACCGCCCTGGCCCAGGCGAGTTTGCTCTCGGTCTACGATCCCGACCGGTCGAAAGCCGTGTTGGAAGGCGGCAAAGAATCGAGCTGGGAGAAGTTTGAAGCCGCCGTCAAAGGATTGTCCCTGGGCGATGGCTCGGGACTCCGCTTTCTAAGCGGGACAGTGGTTTCTCCGACCCTGGATAGCCTGCGCACCGAAGCGTTGAAGAAATGGCCCAAGGCCAAGTGGGTGGAATACGAATCGATTGCGCGCGATAACGAACGCGCCGGTGCGATGCTGGCCTTCGGACAGGCCGTCAACCTTCATCCGCAGTTCGACAAAGCCAAGGTCATTCTTTCCCTGGACTACGATTTCCTGGGTGCGGACTATCCAACGCCTCTCGCGACCAAGCTGTTTTCGAAGAATCGTCACGTCGATACCGAGGCGGATCTTGAAAAGATCAGCCGCCTGTATGTAGTGGAAAGCCAGTTCTCATTGACCGGCGCGAATGCCGAGCATCGCCTGCGGATGCAGGGCGGAGAAGTGCAGAAATTCGCAGCCGATTTGTCAGCAGCTCTGGGAGCGTCGCCGTCAGGCGGAGCGACTTCAGGAGATAAGCGAGGCAGATTTCTTGCCGCGCTCACAAAAGATCTGAAGGCTGCCGGCAAAGAAGCTCTTGTAGTCGCCGGACCGCGACAGCCCGCGATCGTTCATGCGCTGGCTCACCAGATGAATCAGACGCTGGGCGCCGCGACCGTTACCTACACCAAGGCTTCTTCCACCGACCGCGTCGACTCGGGTGTCGATGCGTTGAAGACGCTGACCGGGGAAATGACGGGCGGGCAAGTTACGGCCCTGATCATCCTGGGTGGAAATCCTGCCTACACTGCCCCCGCCGATTTGCAATTCGGGGCTGCTTTAGCCAAGATCGCCAACTCGATCTACCTGGGCGCGGAAGACGACGAGACGGCAGCCGCCGCGAAGTGGCATCTGCCGGAGGCGCATTACCTCGAAGTCTGGGGAGATGCGCAGTCGACCGATGGAACTGTGGCGATTCAGCAGCCCATGATCGAGCCGATTTTCGGGGGCAAGAGCGCCATCGAAGTAATGGCCGTGCTGCTCGATTCAAAAGACCGGAAGGGTCTCGATTTGGTCAAGAACTTCTGGACGGCGACATGGCCGGCCGCGACCAAGGAAAATACTTGGCGCAAGACGCTGAACGATGGCGTGATCGCTGGGACGCAAGTGGCCGAGGTGAAGGTGTCCGTCGACAGCAAGAGAATTCAAGCTGCGCCTGCGCCTGCTGCCAGTGGAATCGAAGTCGGCTTCGTCCCCAGTGCTACGACTTGGGATGGACGCTTCGCCAACAATGCGTGGATGCAGGAAGCGCCGGATCCCATCACTAAGCTGGTTTGGACCAATGTGGCGTTGATCAGTCCGGCGATGGGGCGAGAAAAGGGTTGGAAAGACGGCGACATGGTCGCCCTCACGCGCGGCAACATGAAGCTCGAAGCCGCGGTCATGGTCCAGCCGGGTCATGCCGATAACGCGGTCACCATCGCGCTCGGTTATGGCCGGCCGCGCGCCGGCAGCGTGGGAACAAATGTCGGTTACAACGCCGGTCTGATCCGGACGTCGGATAGCTTCTGGTTCGGCCAGGGGTTCGCCATCGCAGCCACGGGCGGAAAGGAGATCCTGGCGAGTACCCAGGAGCACGGCTCCATGGAAGAGCCTCAAATGGTCGCGAGCATCAAGCCGCGTTATCGCCCTCTGGTCCGCGAAACGACCGTCGAGGAATACAAGAAGAATCCCAAAGCGATCGAGGAGCAGAGCGAGGTTCCAGAACTCGACTCCGTGTATCCGCAGCTCAAATGGGAAGGACTCCAATGGGGCATGGCGATCGATCTGGGCGCCTGCACCGGCTGTAACGCCTGTGTGGTCGCTTGCCAGGCCGAGAACAACGTTCCTTCGGTGGGCAAGGATCAAGTGCTCCGCGGCCGCGAAATGCACTGGATCCGGATGGATCGTTACTACGTCGGAAGTGTGGACGATCCACGCGCAGTGGAGCAGCCGATTCCGTGCATGCAGTGCGAAAACGCGCCCTGCGAAAACGTCTGCCCGGTACAAGCCACCACCCACAGCCCGGAAGGTTTAAATGACATGGCGTACAACCGCTGCGTCGGCACGCGGTACTGCTCCAACAACTGTCCGTACAAGGTTCGCCATTTCAACTTCCTCGACTGGCACAAGAATTTCCTGGAGCGCCGGCGGATCGAGCCGGAGCTGATGCAGATGGTTTACAACCCGGACGTCACGGTCCGGATGCGCGGAATTATGGAAAAGTGCACCTATTGCGTGCAGCGGATCCAGGAAGCCCGCATCGCGACCAAAACGGACAACCGACGCGAGTTCACGGGCGAAGGGGTAGTGACGGCCTGCCAGCAGACCTGCCCGGCCGATGCCATTTCGTTCGGAAACATCAATGATCCGAATAGCAAGGTCGCCAAATTGAAGAAGCAGGAACGCAATTACGCCATGCTGGCGGAACTGGATGTGCGTCCGCGCACGACGTACCTGGGGCGGTTGCGCAATCCTAACCCGGAGCTGGAAGCATCATGATGACCTGTGCCCTTTTCCCGATGCCACTTAGGAGAACTGCATGAGCGCAGTGGTCGAACAAGATCCGCAGTTAATGGTGGTGAACCCGCCGCTGGTCCAGGGTTCCAGGGATCTCCATGATCTCACCGACCAGATCAGTTCCGTCATCGAGGCCAAGGTCTACGAGACGCCGCTCAAGTACTGGATCACGCTGGCATGCACCGGATCGATCGTGCTTCTGCTCGGCGCGATGCTCACGTACCTGGTGAACACCGGCATCGGCGTATGGGGAAATAACAAGCCGATCGGCTGGGCGTGGGATATCACGAACTTTGTGTTCTGGATCGGTATCGGCCACGCCGGCACGCTGATTTCGGCGATTCTGTTCCTGTTCCGGCAAAAGTGGAGAACCTCGATCAACCGCTCGGCCGAAGCCATGACGCTATTCGCCGTGATGTGCGCGGGTATCTTCCCGCTGTTCCACACCGGCCGCCCCTGGCGTGCGTTTTACTGGCTGTTCCCGATCCCCAACACGGACCTGAACATTTGGCAGAACTTCCGCAGCCCGCTGATCTGGGACGTGTTCGCGGTATCGACGTATTTCACCGTGTCGCTGTTGTTCTGGTATACGGGACTGGTTCCGGATCTGGCCACGCTGCGCGACCGTGCCACCAGCAAGGTCCGCCAGGTAGTCTTCGGGATTCTGAGCCTGGGATGGCGCGGATCCGCCCGGCACTGGCGGCATTACGAGCAGGCATATTTGATTCTGGCGGGTATCTCGACGCCCCTGGTACTTTCCGTACACTCGGTGGTTAGTTTTGACTTTGCGACGTCGGTGATTCCAGGCTGGCACACCACGATCTTCCCGCCCTATTTCGTCGCCGGCGCGATCTTCTCCGGTTTCGCGTGCGTGATGACGCTGCTGCTGATCGCGCGCTGGTTGCTCAATCTGCAGAATCTGATCACCATCAAGCACCTGGATAACATGAACAAGATCATCCTGGTGACCGGTTCGGTGGTGGGCTACGCTTACTGCACCGAGTTCTTCATCGCCTGGTACAGCGGCGACATTTACGAGCGCTTCACCTTCCTGAATCGCGCCTTTGGACCCTACTGGTGGGCAGCCTGGTCGATGTACACCTGCAACGTCTTCATTCCGCAGTTGTATTGGTTCCGGAAGATGCGGACCAACCTGTGGGTGATGTTCATCATCAGCATCACCACCAACATCGGCATGTGGTTCGAGCGCTTTGTGATTATCGCCACCAGCTTGACGCGCGATTTTCTGCCTAGCTCGTGGGGTTACTACAGTCCGACCTGGGTGGACATCTGCACGTTCATCGGCACCATCGGTTTGTTCCTGACGCTGTTCCTGCTATTCGCACGCTTCCTGCCGATGATTGCGATGTCCGAAGTGAAGGGTGTGGCATCCATCGAAAAACATTCATTTGCCGGACAGGTAGAAGGGAGTCCTTCACACAGATGAGCCAGACTTCTGATCCCGCCATCCTCATCGCCCAGATCAAGGACAAGTTAGGCATTGGCGACGACAAAGTTTACGCCGTCATGGGCGAGTTCTCCGAACCGGAGGACTTGGTCGAAGCCGGACGCCGCATTCGCGCGATGGGCTACTCCAAGATCGATGCCATGACGCCGTTTCCGGTCCACGGTATCGATGAAGCCATCGGGATTCCGTACTCGAAAATCGGTTGGATCGTGATTTGCGGCGCACTCGCCGGTATCACAACCGCGCAGGTTCTGATTTACTACGTCGGAGCCATCGATTATCCCCTGATCATCGGCGGCAAGCCGCTGTTCGACTTCACATACTCGATCCCGCCAACCTTCGAATTGGCGGTTCTGTTTTCGGCAATCACTACTTTCATGTGCACCTGGGCATTAAGCGGTTTGCCGCGCCTGTACCATCCTTCGATGAACTACCGTAACGCGCACCGCGCCTCCGATGACCGGTTCCTGCTGGTAGTAGAGGCGGACGATCCGAAGTTCGATGCGCAGAAAACCGCGCAGGATATGCGCAGCGTGGGCGCTAATGACGTGGAGGTGGTGGAAGGATGATCATTAAGCATCACACGTTGATCGCCATCGCTGCAATGCTTGCTCTGGCAGGTTGTTCCGGTATCCAACGAGATCCTCCGCTCCAGGTCTGGCCCGACATGAAGTTTCAGAAGAAGTTCAAGCCGCAGCGCTCGACGGACTTGTTTTCGGACACCCGCGAGAGCCGCCGTCCGCCTGAAGGCGCCGTTGCCCGCGGCCACATGAACGAGGACAATCCGTTCAACACCGGGATGGACGGGAAATTGTATGTCGGCAAGAGCCCGGTGAAAGTGACCGAGGCCGTGCTGACCGAAGGCCACTGGCGCTTCAATACGTACTGTTCGCCGTGCCACGACGAAACCGGTCTGGGGAAAGGCATGGTGCCCAAGCGCTGGCCGGCCTGGCAGCCCCAGAACCTGATGGAAGATCGCATCGTTGAAATGGCCGACGGCGATATCTTCAACGTGATTACTTACGGACGGCGAACGATGCCGCCCTATGGCTACCAGAATCATCCGGAAGACCGCTGGGCCATCATCGCTTATCTGCGTGTGCTGCAACGCGCCGCCCACGGCACCATCAACGACGTACCGGCGGAGCTGCAATCGAGCGTTCAGTATAAGGGATCGAATCAATGAGTAATTCATCTCACGCGCCAAACCACGGGTTGCACCACGGGGCTGCCGAACCCGCCAGCTACCAACTGGAATATGCCCGTTGGTCGAAGGGCCGCAACGCGCTGATGCTGGCCGCCTTGATCTCTATCGTGGCGTGCATCGCCGGCTATATCCAGGATCCCGACCGTTTCTTCCGCTCCTATCTGGTGGCGTTCTGCTATACCTCCGCCATCGGCTTGGCTGCTTTCTTTTTCGTGATGGTGCAGTTCCTGAGCGGCTCAGCCTGGAGCGTCACCATGCGCCGCTTCATGGAAAACATCATGATCACGCTGCCGGTGGGAGCCCTGTTGTTCGTTCCGCTGGCGTTCGGACTTAATCACATATATCCGTGGACCAATCCGGTAATCGCCAAGGCCACCGAAGAGCTTCGCGCCAAGTCGGATTATCTGACGAATCACTTTTTCATCCTTCGAACTTACGGGTATTTCCTGCTGTTGTCGATCTGGATTTTTGCGATTTACCGGCAGTCGATCAAGGCGGATACCAATCGTTCCATCTGGCAGATGCGGATCGCATCCCGCTGGAGCGCACCGGGATTGTTACTGGTGGTAGTGGTGGGTACACTGGCTGCCTACGACTGGCTCATGACCGTCGAGCCCAGTTGGTATTCGACGATTTTCGGGCTGTATTACCTGGCGGACGGGACCGTGGCGTTCTTCGCTCTCCTGATTCTGATCTGCCTGGCGTTCCGCCAGGCCGGCGTTCTGCAAAAGCAGATTAACATCGAGCACTACCACGATCTCGGCAAGTGGTTGTTCGCGATGACGTGCTTTTACACCTACATGGCTTTCTCGCAGTACCTGCTGATCTGGTACGCCAACATTCCCGACGAAACCCAGTTCTTCCGGCATCGCATGCCGGGTACATGGCTATATATCAGCCTCTCACTTCCATTCCTCCGGTTCTTCATTCCGTTTTTTATCCTGATCAGCCGCCCGGCCAAACGTAACCTGAAAATCCTGGGCGTGATGGCCGCGTATAGCTTGGTAGTCGTCTATCTGGATCTCTATTGGGTGGTTATGCCGGTGTTCTATCCTAACGGTCCGCAGATTCACTGGTTGGATTTCGCCACTCTCGGCGTAACAGTTAGCGTCACGGGTTTGGTCTTCTGGAGCCGCTTCCGGCGGCACGCGATGGTCCCGGCCGGCGACTTGCGGCTAGAACAAAGTCTGCACTTTGAGAATGCATAAGTCATGACTACGAAATACGATCAAGAAGTCACCCATCACGATCCCAAGGAAGGGTTCGACCATAGCGAGCCGGCTGCGCGCAAAATCACGCTGTTCGTGATCGTCAGCGTGATCACGCTGGTGGTGACCATCCTGGCTCTGCAGGCCTACTTCGAGAAGATTTGGAACGAGGCAGTTTACGAGAAGGTACTTTCGGTTCCCGGCGAAGAAGTCGGCGACCTGCGCAGTGTGTCGAACTGGCGCCTGAATCATTACGAATACGCCGATCCCTCGAAGACCCGGGTGCGGATTCCGTATGAGCGCGCCAAGGAATTGTTCCTGGCTGATGAGGCTGCGGGAAAGACATTCTATCCAGCTAAGCCCACCGAGCCAAAACCGGAAGAGCCGGCTACCCCGGCTGCCGCGCCTGGTGCCCCGGCTGCCACGGCTGGTGCCCCGGCTGGCACTCCGGCTGGTGCTGAAGTTAAGCAGGAGAATAAGAAATAGATGAGAGCAGTTCGCACATTCGCGATTCCGGCGGCGCTGTTGGCTCTGGGCTCGACGTGTGCCTTCGCGCAGTATAAGCCCCGTCCGGAGACGGAAATTTCCGCAGCCGATGCCGCGAATCGACTGCCGGCCCAACTCGTAGGTGTCGGAATCGAAGAACACTTGGGCCGTACCATCGACCTGGATTTGACGTTTAACGACGAAAGCGGCAAGGTCGTCAAACTGCGGGATTTCTTCAATAAGGGCCGTCCGGTGCTTCTGGACCTGGTCTATTTCAATTGCCCCCAATTGTGCACTTTGATCCTCAATAGGCAAGTCGAGATCATGCGCCAGATGCCGCAGACGCCGGGCAAGGAATACGAGATTCTTAGTATTAGCATCGACCCGCGCGAGACTGCGGAAATCGCCAGCCAGAAAAAAGCTTCGTATCTGGCGAGCTATGGAAAACCGGCCCCCGGCTGGCACTTTCTCACCGACCGCGATGATAACGCCAAGCGGTTGGCGGAACTGATCGGCTACCACTATCGCTGGGACCCGCGCATTCAGCAATACGCGCACCTGGCCGGGATCATGATCCTGACGCCGGAAGGCAAGATGGCGCGGTATCTGTACGGTATCAACTACCGGGCGCTCGACCTGCGCTTCGGACTGGCCGAGGCGGCTGAAAATCGGAGCACGTCGACCATCGACAAGGTTCTGCTGTTCTGCTATCACTACGATCCCGTGGAGAACAAGTACGTGCTCTTCGCCAATAACTTCATGAAGGCCGGCGGAGCGCTAACCGTCCTGATTCTGGGCTGGTTTCTGTTTCGGATGTTCCGCGCGGAGCACCGCCGCAAGGAGCATTTTGCATGACGATCAGTCGCATGAAAGCATGGAGCGAAGATTCGAGGAAGGGAAGTAATTAATGGACTGGCTGCGCGCATGGATGATGCCCCCGCAGGGCTCGGAATTCGCCAAAGAGATCGACTTTGTCTACATGGCGTTGTTCTGGATGAGCGTCCTCCTATTCCTGATGATCGCGATCCCCTCCGTGTATTTCGCGTGGCGCTATCGCTATAAGCCTGGGCGCGTGACGCCGCATCAGACTCACAACACGACGCTTGAGGTCATCTGGACGGTGGGACCGCTGCTACTATGTGTCGGGATCTTTTTCTGGGGTTTGAATGGCTGGATGAAGTATTCAGTGGCTCCCGGCGAATCCATGGAAATTTCGGTTACCGCCAAACAGTGGTTGTGGCAGTTCGAATATCCGGATGGCTCGCGCACCATCAACGATATTCATGTTCCTGTGAATAAGCCGGTGAAGTTCACCATGACCAGCGAAGACGTACTGCACGATTTCTATGTTCCCGACATGCGCGTGAAGCACGACATCATTCCAGGCCGCTATACCCAAATCTGGTTCACTCCCACCGTGCTCGGACCGCACAATTTCACCTGCGCCGAGTATTGCGGGAAAGACCACTCCGGCATGAAGGGAAATCTGACGGTCGATAACGACGCCGACTTCGCCAAGTGGATGGAAACCGGCGGCACTGAGTGGGAGGATTATTTCAACGGGAAGGATCCCAAGAAGACGCCGGCCGATTGGGGCAAGATCACCTACGAGCGCGTAGGCTGCAATTCATGCCACACGACGGATGGGACTAAGAGCAAGGGCCCGAGCTGGAAAGGCGTCTATGGCTCGATGGTGCAGTTAAATAATGGCACCTCGGTCCTCGCGGATGAGACTTATATCCGGGAATCGATGATGCAACCGCAGGCTAAGGTTGTAAAGGGATTCGATCCGATCATGCCCACATTTCAGGGTTTGTTGAAACCGAATCAGGCCAATGGATTGGTCGCGTACATCGAATCGCTGAAGTAGGAGAATGAGGTAAAGGCAATTATGGAACGGGCAGTCACAAGCGGCGCGCGAATTGGGGATCGTCCGCGCCCCAAAAAGAATTACCTGAATGAGACCAGGGGTTTCAAGAGCTGGGCGCTGACGGTCGACCACAAGCGCATCGGGATCATGTACCTGGTTGGTACGCTGTGCGCGTTCCTCCTGGGGGGGATTTTTGCGCTCCTGGTGCGGCTGACTTTGCTGACCCCCGCACACAAGATTTTCGGCTTGCAGGTCACGGCGGAGACGTATAACCGCTTCTTTACTTTGCACGGCGCGGTCATGGTGTTTCTGTTCATCATCCCCTCTATCCCCGGCTCGCTCACCAACTTCGTGCTTCCCCTGATGCTGGGCGCCAAGGACGTAGCATTTCCCCGGCTGAACCTGGCCAGCTTCTATCTTTGGATCGTAGGCGCGGTCATGGCCGTTTCCTCGATGATCATCGGCGCCGTCGATACCGGTTGGACCTTCTACACGCCCTATAGCACCACCACTTCCGGCACGGTCACACTCATGACCGCCGCGGTTTTCGTCCTGGGATTCTCCTCGATTTTCACGGGACTCAACTTCATCGCCACAGTCCATAAGCTACGCGCACCGGGGATGGGGTGGTTCGATATGCCGCTGTTTGTGTGGGGCATGTATTCTACCGCTCTCATCCAGGTTTTGGCGACGCCGGTACTCGGGATCACGCTGGTTCTCCTAATGCTCGAACGCGTCTTTCAGATCGGCATTTTCGATTCGCGGATCGGCGGCGATCCTGTGCTGTTCCAGCACTTTTTCTGGTTCTACTCGCATCCGGCGGTGTACATCATGATTCTGCCCGGCATGGCGATCATCAGCGAACTGATCCCGACTTTTTCGCGCAAGACCATCTTTGGCTATCGGGCCATCGCCTATGCCAGCGTTTCACTGGCCTTAGTGAGCTTCATCGTCTGGGGCCACCACATGTTCGTCGCGGGCCAGTCCCAGTTGGCCACCGTAGTCTTCTCAGCGCTGACCTTCTTGGTGGCGATCCCCTCTGGCGTCAAGGTGTTTAACTGGCTCTGCACCATGTACCAGGGAAACATCAGCCTGGAAACGCCTATGCTTTACGCCATTTCCTTCCTGATGCTGTTCGCCATTGGTGGCTTGACCGGCATCTTCCTCGGGACTCTTTCGACCGACGTTCACCTGACCGACACCTACTTTGTGGTGGCGCACTTCCACTACGTAATGATGGGATCCACGGTGACCGCATTCATCGGCGGCCTCTACTATTGGTGGCCTAAGATGACCGGACGGATGTATTCGGAGAAATGGGGTCAGGTGAGCGCGGTGATCTGGTTCATCGGCTTCAATGCGACCTTCCTGCCGCAGTTCATCCTGGGCAGCCGAGGCATGCCACGCCGCTATTACAATTATCTCGATCAGTTCCAGCCGCTGCACGTCTTTTCGACGGTGGGGTCCTGGATCATCGGGCTTAGCCTGTTCATGTCCGCGGCTGTACTGCTCGCGTCGCTGCGCAAGCCGGCGGATGCGCCCGACAACCCCTGGGGCGGGACAACACTGGAGTGGCAGACTTCCTCGCCCCCCATTACTCACAATTTCGAAGATCAGCCGGTGCTCGAGAATGAGCCGTACGATTACCGGCCTAAGGCGGTGACGCACTAGATGAGTACCACCCTACCCGACATTCACTCGCACGGCGGACACGATGAGCATGGTGAGCACAACCCTTACCATCAGCATCATTTCGCCACAATGGAGCAGCAGTTCGATACCAGCAAACTGGGTATGTGGCTGTTCCTGGTTACGGAAATCCTGCTATTTGGTGGCCTGTTCGTAGGCTTCGGCCTCATGCAGCATCGCTATCCGCAGCAGTTTATTGAAGCCCATGAGCACCTGAAGCAGAACATATTCGGAAGGCCGTTTCCGCTCTACGGAACCATTAACACTCTCGTGCTGCTGATTTCCAGTTGGACCATGGTTATGGGCGTCAACGCGGCCCAAACGGACCAGAAGAAGAAAACGGTTCGATACCTGGTCCTGACTATTCTGCTGGCCTGCGTCTTCTTGGGCATCAAATACGTTGAGTACTCGCACAAGTTTCACGACGGTTTATTGCCCGGAATCTTCTACGCGCATCAATCTGAGGATCTGATCAAGGGAACGCATGGCTACGCGACGTTCTTTGCGTTCTACTTCATGATGACCGGGCTGCACGGAATCCACGTGCTGGTGGGAATCGGATTGCTGAGCTGGCTGGTGATGCGCGCCCGGCGCGGCGATTTCAGTAGCGCCTATTACACACCTGTCGACCTGGTGGGCTTGTACTGGCACATCGTTGACATGATCTGGATTTATCTGTTCCCGCTGTACTATTTGATCTCATGAGCACTGAAACACATACCCACGCCGAGGGAGCCAAGCATCACGGCGGTCCTCTGATTTACACCGCGAACCTGTTCGCACTGATGTTCCTGACGGTGGTCACGGTGGCCGCCGCATCCTTCAACTTTGGCTCCGCAAACGTCGTAATTGCCTTGGCGATTGCCAGCGTGAAAGCCATCCTGGTGGGACTGTTTTTCATGCACCTGCTGTGGGATAAGCCGGTGAATGCGATCATCCTTATCGCGGGGTTTCTGTTTCTGGGAATCTTCTTGATGTTCGACTTTCTGGATGTAACGTCGCGCAATAACTATCTGCCGCGCAACATGCCGAACATGGAGAACGCCACGCCCGCTCCAGACAGCATGAACCCGCTGAAGACGCCCGCGCCGAGGCCTCTCGATCCTGCTCCGGCCAAGGCCGAAGAACACAAGTAGCCTTGACTCCTTAGTAGAAATCAAATAGCATCTTTTGGTAGAGCGAGTGGGAAATTTTGTGCCGTTCGCGATCTGGCTGTCTGCGCAGTGCAAACCGAAAAATCATGCGAAACTGCGTGGGCGTGCTGTTTCTAGCGGCGGGGATTGCGATGGCGCAGCAGCCTCTGCCAGCGCCCACGTTCCGTACTGGAACCGAGCTGGTTCAGTTGAGCGTGATCGCCCGCGACAAAAATGGCTTGCCGGTCGCGGATCTCCGGCGCGAGGAGTTTCAACTCTTCGATAATGGCGCGCCACGGGAAATTAGGGTGTTTGTCCCGGAAACGGAGAAATCCGACCCGACGCTGAGCGAACGGAAGGCGGCTAACACCTTCACTAATCAGATTGCCGCTATGGCTGCCTCGCATAGCGGCTATTCGGTCATTCTGATCGATGACCTTTTTAGCGGGTCCGACCCGACCTATGAAGAAGGCAGCGCCTACACAAGATCGCGAGCGCTCCAGATGTTACGATCAATCCCCACTGGAGAGCGGATTGCGATCTATGCGCCGGGACGGAAACTTCGGGTCATCTGCGAATTCACCGCGGATCGGGATTTGCTGGAACGTCAGCTGCGGAGGTGGAAGCCGACCCCCTCTACGCCCGTTCCGGAGTCACGTCCAAGCCTCCCGATACAACAGAGCCCCGAGGTCACACAAATGCTCACGCGCGCAGCCACGGAGGCCGCACGCATTGATCAACTCCAGCGCGCCACCGCTGGCGACCTCGAAATGGATCTGATAGCCGATCATCTGGCCGGCATTCCCGGACGCAAGAACCTGATTTGGCTCGCCAATAAATTCCCGATTGGCCCGCAGGCTCTTCAGCACCTCAACCGCGCAGGCGTCTCGATTTACCCCGTGGACATTGATGGAGTCTGCCGTCTCTGTCCGGAACGGCCTAAGCAGTTGATGGACCGCATCGCCGCGCTCACGGGTGGTGTGGCGTTCTACAGCCGCAACGATGTGGATGTCGCCATTCGCGAGGCCATGGATGACGGCCGCGTCAGCTACACGTTGGGCTTCTACCCATCCGGTGACGACGGTAGCCCCTCCCAGGGTCACCGCCTTACTGTGAAGATCACCCGGCCTGGCGTGGATGCGCGGTACCGGACCAGCTATGAGTTAAAAGCGCCGCTACCTTCTTCATGGACTGCGCAAGCTGATCTGGTACAGGCACTGAAACAAGCACTTTCCAGCCCCATCGACGCAACTGCGATTCCCATCACGGCTACCGTCACGCGAGTGCAAGATCGTCTGAACCTCGAAGCCGTGCTCGCGGTGGACAGTCTGGATTTGGTCCCGGAGAACAATCTGTGGACGGGCAGGATCGAGGTCGTAGCGCGCTTCACCACTGCCGATGGAGTGTTTCCAAGCGACGCGTTCGCCCAGACCTTTACTTTGAATCTCAATCCCAGCGCCTACGCCACGGACGAGAGGGCCGGGTACACCTACCACAACGAATTCAAGATCCCCGCTGGGGCAGCCGAGTTGAAGCTCCTCTTCGCGAATCCGGCTTCCGGGAAAATCGGGACACTGACCATTCCGTTGTCAAAGTAGCGGCCAGCACGGCACGTGTGGAGTGACTAACGGGTAAACAAGATCGCCTGTCCTACGGCTCGCAGCGCGTCGAACAGCAGATCGAGATCCTCGTCGGTGCCGGTTGAAATCCGCACACATTGCGGCAAGCCCCAGGATTCCATCGGACGAATAATCACGCCCCGCCGGAGTAGCTGATCGACCAATGTGGCGGCTGCGTCTCGGGATTCGAGCGGCACCAGCGCGAAGTTCGCCTCCGACGGCACCACCTGCAGCCCCAGTTCGCCCAGCGTATGCGTCAGCCGCCGCATGCTGTGCGCGTTCAGTTCCAGCGACCGGTGAAGCCACTCCTTGTCATCCAATGCGGCGATAGCCCCGGCCTGCGCAGGCGTGCTCGGCTCGAAGGGCAGCTTCACCTTGAGTAGCTCGGCTATCAGGCCTTCATGTGCGAAACCGTAGCCGATGCGGAGCCCCGCCAGTCCGTAGACTTTCGAGAACGTCCGCAGCGTGATGACGTTGTCATAACGGTAGTGCATCGAATCGGGATAACGCGGATTGTCGCGCGCATATTCGAAGTAGGCTTCGTCCAGAATGATCAGAACGCGCTCCGGCACATGGCGATAGAAGTCCTCGAACTCCTGGCGCGTGAAGATGGTCCCGGTGGGATTGTTGGGATTGGCCAGATAAACGATCTTGGTGTTCTCGGTGATGGATGCCGCCAGCTTCTTCAGGTCGTAATGCCAGTTGTTGTACGGGACCGTCCGGTAAGCCACGCCGCGCGAGTGTGCCAGCACTTGGAATCCTCCGAAGGCCGACTCGGTAGTGAGGATCTCGTCCTGATCGCCCAGGAAAGTTCTAATAATGTCGGACACGATGCTATCCGAGCCGCTTCCGGCGATGACGTTCCCGACCTTGGTGCCGTATTCCTCAGCCAGCTTCTCGCGCAGATCGAGACCGCTATTGGGGTAGTGGTGCAGATCGCTTAAGTGCGCGCGAATCGCTTCCAGAGCCAGGGGCGACGGCCCCAGTGGATTTTCGTTCGAGGCGAGTCCAGCCACGCGTTTCAGGCCATACGTCCGCGCAACCTCGGCGGCATTCCGCCCCGGCTTGTAGGGCTTCAACGCGGCGATGTAAGGAGGAACGAGAGCCATCTAGTTTCAATATAGCGCCCACCCAGCATGGAGCTGCGCGATCATAGCAAAGTGGAACCTCTGCACCCTATCGAAGTGCGTGTGCTCGGAGCTCTTCTTGAAAAAGACCTGACAACCCCCGAATACTATCCTTTAACGCTCCACGCTCTGCAAAACGCCTGCAACCAGAAATCCAACCGCGATCCCGTCGTTAACTACGATGAAACGACGGTGGCACAGGGTCTGGAACTGCTGCGCCAAAAACAGCTCGTGATGAAGGTGAGCGGCGCGGGTCATCGCGTCGAAAAGTACGCGCATCGTTTGGGTGAATCTCTGAATCTGGGCCGCCGTGAGCTGGCGCTCTTAGCCGTGCTCATGCTGCGAGGACCGCAGACCGTGGGCGAGCTGCGCGGCCGTACGGAGCGCATGCATCCCTTTGCCGACATGGAAGAGGTCGAGCATCTTCTTAAATCGCTTTCAGAGCACGAGCCGGATCCCTTAGTCGCGCCCGCAACGCGTGGACGTTGGCGGCATCTCTGGAGCAGCGTGGAGGCCGAGCCTGAAGACGAGGTGGAATCTGGCGCTGCGCGTCCCACTCTCGAAGGACGCGTCTCAGCCCTCGAGCACGAAGTCGACGAGCTCAAGCGCCAGTTAGAGAGTTTCCGCCGGCAATTTGAGTAAGATCAAAATACATGCATGATCGCCCCCAGGTCCACGTCCGCCGCGTTGACGAAGTGGAAACGTTGGATGAATTGTTCACCCATTGCTTCCCCGCGTTCGGGGGAGCATTCCTCCGCCGTATCTATACGATTCTTGATCGCGCCATCGGAACCGGTTGCCCGCTCACACTCGCAGTTTCCGGTCCGGTAACCGTGAGCGGCCAGCATCAGGCATGGCTGATCCCCCTGCTTGATGCAGGCTGGATCGCGTATCTCTCGACCACTGACGCAGCCTGCTACCACGACGGCCATCGCAGCCTGGACGCGCATCGAGACCCCGTGTTCGAGGTTCCTATTTGGGGCGACGACGGCGCGCTTCGTGAGGAGCACACCATTCGCGTCACCGACATGGCGTTCAGCGAGGACGTGCTGCTGGATCAGGACAAATTCCTTTCCGCGGTTCTGCTGCGCTCTGAATTCCAGCGCCGCATGACCGGCACCGAGCTGCGCTACCGCTTGGGGGCCTTCTACGCCGAGCAGGAACGGCTGAATCGCGTCCCCGCAGGCCTGCTCGCCACTTGCCATCGCCTGGCGATACCGATTTTCGTGGGCGCCGCCGCCGACGGCAGTATTTTTCTAAACTCGATGAAGCTCTGGGCCATGAGCCAGGCCGGCATGGTCGATCCCTACAAGTTCGAGCTGGATCTGCATGCCGAGGTCTACGAGGCCTGTGCGTATCATCGCTGGGGGCTGTTCGATAATCCGCCCAAGGCGTTGGCGACTCTCATTCTAGGTGGCGGCGTGCCCAAGAACTACAATTTGCAGCCGGAGCCCGCCCTGGGGCAGGTGCTCGGGCTGCCGAACGTCCGGGGCTACAACTTTGACGTCCAGATCGTCACGGCCCCGGTCACCGATGGATCGCTTTCGTCTTGTCCCCCGGCGGAGGCGGTTACCTGGGGCAAGGTCGATAAGGACACCTATCAGAGCGGCACCGAAAGCATGCAGGCCGATTATTCGACGGTGATGCCCTTCCTGGTCAAGGCGCTGCTCGACAATCGCCGCCGTTACGAAAAACGGGCTGCCGAGCTGGGCGAAGAAGAGCTTTTCCGGCAGGAGCCGAAGGCTCGGGGCTATCTTCGGCCGCGCCAAGGCTACCGCTTGTTTGAGAAGCGGGTCGAACTGGTCCGGCGGCTGACTGAAGACGTGAAAACCAACCGTGAATGGCTGCTCCAGTCGCTGGAATACGCCCTGGCGCGTTCCTAGACGCTAAAAAGCCGCCATAATCAGTGCGGCAAGGTTCCACGCCACGATCACGGCAAATAGGATATTGATCCGGGCCAGCAGTTTCCCCCGTCCCAGCCGCCAGCAATAGATTCCTAGTCCCGCCGCGACCAGTTTTACCGCCAACAGACCATTCAGGGGATTGGTGGTCGCGTGCATCATCAAGCGCACCAAGGGGTTACCTTCCCGCACCCCGTGCAGCATGAATGCCAGCGTCGTAAGTAGATCCAGAATCTGGAGATACGTGTACTGAAGCAGGAGCTGATTCACCGATACCATCCTAGTTAGGTCCCAAATCGACCCTAGGATAAACCACCTAGCTTCCAAATGGAACCTACCAATGGCTAGTAATGCCCACCCAAAACCTCGAATAGTACCGGAACCCTCGTTGGATGTAACGGTTAGAGCCAAATGCGCCGATCTATCCTCGTGCCTGACTCCTATCTTGGGGTGCGTTCGGACATCCTCCGGCGCTCTCAAAATCCCGATGGCGGCTGGAGCTATTACACCGGCAAACAATCA
>Ga0207695_10003823_pt1 | contig 20866 bp, 22 predicted proteins | sample KBSC54metaG_FD_184354 | JGI IMG/M metagenome (GOLD analysis project Ga0207695, IMG submission 184354) | Corn rhizosphere microbial communities from Kellogg Biological Station, Michigan, USA - KBS C5-4 metaG (SPAdes) (version 2) | ecosystem: Host-associated > Plants > Roots > Rhizosphere > Soil...
CGTTACTGGCATTTCTGGGCAATGCTTCTCCTGGTAGCGCTGACCATTGGCCACGTCTTCATGGTCTTTACGGTCGATCCGTACTCGATCCCGTCGATGATCACGGGCCGCTATCGCGAAGATTTGTCGCCCGAAGCGCGCAATGCGCGACCATTCGTCCACCTTCTGCCGCGCGACGAATGAGCGACCCATTCGATCTTCGCGATCAGCCGCGGATTCGCGACCTGACGCATCTCGCCGAGCGGGCGGGCATCGACCGGCGTCGGTTTCTCGCGGCGGCCAGTGGCGCGCTCGGGGCAATGGTGCTCGCCGCCTGCGACTCGATGGGTCCGCGCTCGGCGGCGTCGCTGCTCAAGTTCGCCGAGCGAAAGAATGAATCGATCGAGCGCTTGCTGTTGAGACATACGTCGATGGATGCTCCGCCCGCCGGCGCGAAGGCCGCCGGCTCGCATTTTCCATCGTACTTCGTCTCGGACACCGTGCCAGTGTGGGACGAGGCGGCGCGCGGCGCGTGGCGTCTCGAGGTCGGTGGCCTAGTGAACAAACCGGTTCAGCTTTCGTTGACCGATCTCGCGGCGCTGCCGCGCGTCGGCTACAAGCTCGATCACTTCTGCGTCGAAGGCTGGACCGCCGTCGCGACGCGGACGGGCGTTCGTCTCTCCGACGTCGCGCGTTTGGTTGGCGTGCAGCCCACCGCGCAATACGTGGATTTTCAGTCGTTCGATAGTGATTACCACGAGAGTTGGGACATCGAAAGCGCTATGCATCCGCAAACGCTCGTCGTCTACGCGCAGGACGGACACTATCTCAATGCGGCGTGGGGCGCGCCGGCGCGCATCTACTCGCCGACGAAGCTGGGATACAAGAACACGAAGTATTTGACCCGCATCACCTTCATGCCCGCGCGCAACGGCGGCTACTGGAGCGATCGTGGCTACGAGTGGTACGGCGGCGTGTGACGGAGCCCGGAAATCAGCGGCCGCGCACATGGCGCCAGGTCGATCCAGCCAGGGGCAAAGATCTCGTCGACGCACGTCTCCAACTGCATCACGCGGCGCAGCTCGCGGCGGCGTTCGGGATCTCGTATCTCCCGGCGCAACCCGACGACAGCCATACGAATCTCGAATGGATCGACTCGCTCGGCGCGCTTTCGTCGAAGCCGTCCGGCTCGGCGAGCGTTCGAGTCGCCGTTCGAGCGAGTCCGTTCGCGATCCTCGTCCTCGATGCCAAAGCCAGCGCGCTCGCGACGTATTCGCTCGACGGTCGAACGATCGGCGACGCCGCACAATGGGTGCGCGGTCAGCTCGCGACGCACGGCTTCGACAGCGGGCGCTACACGCTGGAGCGGCATTACGAGATCCCGAAACACCACGTCGACAACGGCGGGGCCTTCGAGTCGTCGAGGTCCGCGTCATCGTTTGAGGCGCTTGCGCGCTGGTATGCGAACGCCGCAGTTGCGCTCGAGCGTGTTGTCGCAACGACGCCACAGGCATCGCCCGTTCGCTGCTGGCCGCATCACTTCGACATCGCCACGCAGATTCAGGTCGTACCAGGGAAAACGATCAGCCTTGGCATGGAGCCCGGCGACGACTACTACCAGGAGCCTTACTTCTACGCGAGCGTGTATCCGTCGCCAGGCGCAGAAGCGCCGCGTGACGACCTCGCGGGCAACGGCATGTGGCATATGTGCGACTGGATTGGCGCCGTGCTCCCGGCGTCTCGACTCGGCCCGACCGGACAACAGACGCAAGTCGACGAGTTCATCAGCAGTGCCGTGCGCGCCGCCAAGAAGTTGCTCGTCGATTAGTCGCTAGCCTTCGTTCGCTACCAGCCATGCGAATGCTGTCGTAACGATTTTCCGCCTACTTCCGAGAATAGACGTAGGTCGTCGTCGCCTTGCCATCGGTCTCGGTGAACGTGAGCTGATTATTCGCCCACGTTGCCGTGTCCGTCGATTTGTCATCGGCGTTCGTGAAGGTGATCGACGCGCCGCTCAGCACCCAGGTGCCGCCGGTGCTGTCCGGGAATATCGACACGTTTCCAGGAATGGTCTGACGAAACTTGGTCACGATCGAGTATTTTCCGTCGGTCGTCAGGACCAACGAGCCACTCATGACCTCGTAGGTGTAGTTCGTGTCGGCGAAGATCGCGACGGGTAGCACCTTGCCGTTTACCGTCGAAATATTGTAACTCCCGTCCGGGGTCTTCGGCGTCGCTGGCGCGCTCGGCGAATCTCCGCCACACGCCGCGGCGGCCGTGAGTACGGTGAACGCTGCGACGAAGCCTAACGAACGAAGCCGTCCGTTCGTCCAATGTGATAAGGAACGCCGTCGTTTGATTTCCTTCATCGGACCCATCCCATGCGTGTTTTCGTCTCCGCGGCAGTGATCCTCTCGGTACTGGTCTCGGGCTGCGGCTCCGATAGTGGTACGACGACACCGACCACGTCCAACAACAAATCAGTCGACGTCTTCACCCTCAGCTCCGCGTTCAGCCCGAACTTCGTGCAGATCGCGCAGGGCGACACGGTTCGCTTCAACATCGTTCCGGCGGCGAACGGCGAAGGACATGACGTGACATTCGATGCGAAAAGCGGCGTGCCAGCCAACATCAAGGTCACGCTCAACGGCATCATCCCTCGCGTATTTTCAACGAAAGGCACGTTCCACTACAACTGCTTTGTACATCCCGGCATGTCAGGCGACATCGTCGTTCAGTAGCCTCCCGCCGTTCCATCCGCTCTATCTCGTGACACCCAACATCGTCGGGTTCCACGTCGGGAACACGACATCGAGATTCGGATTTGCTAATCGACGCTGTACGATCTCGGCGAGAATGTCCTTGTAATCGACCGTGACTTGGAGGTCCTGGCCGTCAGCGAGGACATCGCGTGCGAGACCTGGCCAGTTCTTCGTCAGCACGCGACCACCGACGATTCCCTTGCCCATCGCGAACATCACCGTTCCGCGACCGTGGTCGGTACCGTTGCTACCGTTCTCGCGTACGTTGCGTCCAAATTCCGACACTGAGACGACGGTCACGCTGTACCCGGTCGCGATGATGTCGGCGTAGAACGCGGCGAGCGAGTTCGAGAAGTCCTGCATCGTTCGGAACATGGATCCGGCGATTGGATCTTGTGCCGAGTGCGTGTCCCACCCGCCGAGATCGACCTGCGCGGCCTCGATGCCGACGTCGTTCTTGATCAACACCGCGACCGATCGAAGCGCACGTCCGAATGAGCTGTTCGGATAGACGGCGCCATTCGCCGGAACGTATCCGGTGAAGTTTACCGACTTGAGCAAGCTCACTGTGTTCGTGGCATCGAGCGCCGCGGAATGAAGCGGCTCGTCGGCGGCGACGTAATCACCCTGCAAAAATGCGATGCGCTGCGGCTGCGTCGTCGTCGATCCGCCGATGCTGTAGTTCGTCGGATCCGCGATTGGCAGGGTTTTCGGCGCACCGACGAGCGTTTTCTGCAAACCGCTCGCGACGCCGATCCCGCGGAGCGGCGCATCGGTCTTGAGCGGCGGAATGCTGGCCAAGTGACGCCCGAGCCATCCGGTGACGAGCGACGGATCGACCGGCTTCCCGACCTCCATGTAGCGTTGCGCATCGAAATGCGATCGCGACACATTCAACTGCCCGGTCGCGTGAACGATGAGCAGATCGTTCGCTTTGTACGCTGGAATGAGACCACCGGTGCCAGCGGCGCCGCCGGCCATGGCCTGCGGAAACATGAAGAACCCGTCGAGATTGACTCCCTTGTTCGCGGACTGTGAGTCAGGACGCGGGATCGCGATCGTCGAGCGTGACGTGTAATAGTTCGCGTCCGCAAAGGGAACGCAGATGCTCAATCCGTCGGCGCCGCCACGCATGAAAATCGACACGATGGTGTCGCGGCTCGATGCGTAGTTCTTCGACATCACGATCTTCGGCAGCCACGCCGGAAAGAACGCGGCGGCGGACACACCGGCGCTCGTGGCCAGGAACTGACGCCGCGAGAGCTCGTTGTACTCCTGACAGCCGCAGTCGGCGTCGTGTTGGTCGTCCATGGTCACGCTCCGGGTCAGTACCACTGGAAGGCGTTGGCGCTGATGGCGAGCGCGATCGTCTCGCGGACTCGCGCATCGCTGAACGTTCCGGCTTTGATGTAGTTCAAGAGGCCGGTCCGCGTCGCCGTCGGCATCTCGCCGCCGAAGAAATTCTGATTCATCAGGTCGACCGCGGCGTCGGGAGAACCGGCGCGATAGAGCGTAGTATCGAGCGCGAGCGTCGTCGGGGAATTCAGGTTGGACAGTGCCGTTCCGAAGCCCCAGCGTGGGACGATATTGCCTGCCCAGTACTCGATCTTGTCTGGGAATCCATCGGGCGTGTCCCAACTGAAGATCGGATGCCCAAGAACCGTCAGCTGCTGATTCATTGCGGTCAACGTCGTAACGTTCGGCGACGCCGATCGAAGCGCCGAGGCGAGATAGTGAAACGGCCGTTTGAGCTTCATCGGCGCTGCCGGCAACCACGTGTCATTCAAGATCGCGCGGATCATCGACTTGATGTCTCCGCCCGTCGCGCGATACACCGACGCAATCGTGCTGATCTGCGTCTCGGTCGGATCGGGCGTGAGCAGCCAGCGCAGCATCTTGGTGCCGACGAATCGCGCCGTGCTCGGATGATTCGCGAGCACGTCCAGCATCTTCTCGCCTTCTTGGATTCCGGCCTGGCCAAGCGAAGGCGAACCCGCCGGAATCGTAACGCCGAGCACCGTCTTCGATCCCCAATCGTGAATCGCGGGATTGAAGACGAAGCTGCCACGACCCTGGATCGTCCATCCAGTCAAGACGCGCGACAACTCGGCGACATCCGTCTGCGTGTACCCGCCGTCGACGCCAAGCGTGTGAAGCTCCATGATCTCGCGGGCGTAATTCTGGTTCGGCGCGGTGTTGCGGCTCGACGACTGATCGAGATACAGCATCATCGACGGGCTGTGCGCGCTCGCCTTCAGAAGATCCGGGAACTTGCCGAGCGCGTTTTTTCGAATCACGTCTCGCTGATCGGCGACCAGCAGATAGCCAACCTTGTCGAGATCCTGATTGAAGTGATCGCTCCAGAGCTCGACCATGCGCTCGTAGAGCTGCCGCTGTGAGAATGCGGCGCGATAGATGGTCGACTCGACGAGCTGATTTCTAACGTCCCCGGCGGCCGCGCTGAAAAGCTGGTCGGACGTCTGCGCGAGAAACGGATATTTTGCCGCGACCACCGATTCGACCGCATCATCATTGATGCGCGTGTAATTGAGCTGATAATTGACGTATCCTTGCCAACCCAGCTGGTTCGCCCGCGCGATTTCCGCGTTCGTGATGCCGTAGGTGGCTCGTCGCACCAGCCGGCTGGTCGGATTGTCCCACTCCGCGAAGGCGGCAACGCTTTCGCTGGGAACGATTCCGGTGTCCGCGTCGACCGGCTCTTTCGCGATGGCTCGACGCTGTCTCGACGGCCCCTGCGCGCTCGATGCTTTGGGCATCAACGTGGCCGCCGCCAGCGCGCCGAAGAACACGAATGACCGGCGCGACCGTCGCTCACTCACCTCGCGCTCGTCGTCCTGATCGGTGGCCTGGTCCGCGGATGACTCGACATCCGGATGCTGCGCCTTCGCGCCGGTCGTGATGCGCATGCAGATCTCCTCGCCTACGAGAGAGCCTACGAGAGAACGACGTGGTTCGGGCGTCGTTGGAAGACGCCATGGGACCAAAGCTGTTAAGACAGGACCGCCGAACCGCGGGCCGCCCTATCGTGTAATGGCGATGCGACCGAACGATTGTCAAATGGGCCGACCGCGACGCATAGTTCGTCGATGCGCATTCTCATGCTTCCGCCACTTTTCCTGGCCGCGTTTTCGCTTTCCGCCCATGCCCAAGCGCGGTGGAAAGAGATCGGCAAGACGTCATCGGGCAACTCGGTATTTGTAGACCCCCGCAGTATCAAGATCGTCAAGGGCATCATCAACGCCCGCGTCCGAGTCAAGTTCGATCCGCCGGTCCAGACGCCACGGGGCGCATGGGCCGCGTCGCAGCATCTCGCCATGTTCGACTGCGCGAAGTCGACGATCGCCGTAAAGGAAAGCCTCTACTACGCCAACGAAAAGACGAACGAGATCGTCGAACGCAAGGTGAACGCGCTGCCAGGCTACGGCCCGGCGATTAAAGGCTCCCTTTCACAGGTTGCGCTCGACTACCTCTGCAAGAAGTAGCGCTGCCCGGTCAGGCTGTCCGCCGCACCTCGAAGCGACACCTGGCCTGCCCGTCGCGATCGCAGCACTCGCGCACATGCGCACCGGTAACGCCCGCGACCAATTCCTCGAGCGCGTGACACACCTTCGGCTGCGCACGAACGGCGTCCGACAACGGGCATGCAAATCCGCGCAGCACATATCCGTTCGACGCGGCTTCGACATCGATCTCAGCGCCAAGCGCCGAGAGGATCGCCGCCGCCGCACGAACGCGAGCCTCGAGCTGTGTCGGGGCAGCGCCGTCGGCACCCGTCATCTCCTCAGCGAGCCGTCGTCCCGCGTCGCGAAACACGGCGTCGAGCTCTGGTCCGTCGAGACGCTGTTCGAGCGAGACGAGAAGCGCTTTGAGCACCGGCGCGTACGCGGACGAGAACAGCGATTCAGCGTCGGGCGCGATACCGTACATCACCGCTGGCTTGCCGACGGCTCCTTCGCGCCGAATGCGCGCCTGGTGAACGACGCCGTGTCGCTCGAGCGCCTGTAGCTGCGCGCGAACGGCGTTGTCAGTGACGTCGAGCTCTGACGCCAGCTCCTCGACACTTCGTTCGCTGCGCCTCAAGAGCGCGATGATCCGTCCGCGAACCGCCCCGCCAATCGACGTTTCCCACCAGCGCATATGTCCCCCGTCGCTATTAAAACTTATCGCTCGGTCATAATTAGTCAACAATAATCTTGACAAATTGCCTTACTGCCGATACGATCAACACGAACCGGAGTATCGGTCACTGAGATCACTCATCCTGCCATCTGGACGGAGAACAAGAAACCATGTTGAAGATTCGCCTGAATCGTGTTGCCGCCGTCGCCGTGACCGTTGCGTCCGGCATGTTCAGCGCTACATCGTACGCGAGCGCGCAGGCTGCGCAAGCCGGTGCCGCCAAACTCAATGATCCGACGATCGTCGCGATCTTCGATGCGGCGAATACATGGGACATCGAGACGGGCCAGATCGCCGAGAAAAAAGGCTCGAACAAGGAAGTCCGTGACTTCGGCGCCATGCTCGCTCGCGATCACAAGATGGTGCGTCAGCAGGGACGCGACCTGGCCAAGAAGTTGGGCGTAACTCCCACGCCGCCGAAGGACTTCGCGATGGCGAAGGATCACCAGGCCGCGGTCAAGAAGCTCAACAGCTTGAGCGGCAAAGAGTTCGACAAGGCGTTCTTACAGCACGAAGTCGATTTCCACAAGGCTGTGCTCGATGCTGTGACCACAACGCTACTCCCCGCGCTGCAGAACGCTGAAGTGAAGGATCTAGTCACGAAGGTCGCGCCGGCGTTCACGGCACACATGCAAGCGGCGCAGAACCTCCTGAACAAACAGTCCGCGAACTGAAACGCCAAACGCTCGAACGTTGCCACGAAGAGCGCCGCGAGACTCGCGGCGCTCTTCGTGGCAACACCCGTCGGTCAGTAGGCCTTTCGGATCGATCCTGATTTCGGTTATCGTATCTTCGGATTTTATTCGGGTGATGCGATGAAGAAGATCTGGCTGACAACCGACGGGCGACCGCACGACTCCGTGCTCGGCATCTTCACCACGAGGGAAGGCGCCGAGCGCTATCGCGAACAGCTCATCGAGCGTTACGCGCTGGGAAAGAATTTGAGTCTCATGGGCAAGCCGCTCGCGCACGACGTCGATTCGTGGCGCTTGGGTCTCGGTCCTGACATCGCCGAACGCGTGCTCGATGAGAACTTCGAGTTCTTGCGCGGCGCGTGGATGGTGAAAGTCGACGAGACGTGTCGCATGATTGCTTGCGAGTTCAGCACGAAGCTCAAGCCCAGCCATCCGCCGGCGACATATCGTGTCGGAATCCATCGCGTGTGTCAGGCCCACGGCATGACGCCGCACGCCGCGCTCGACGCTGCACGCAAGGCGATGGTGTCCCACTTGGGCCGCGCGAGGACTTGAACGCGTCCCTGCTCTAGCCGAGCCCAGTCGCGGATTCCACCCGAGAACCTATTATTCTCGGCATGTCAAAGACCGTTGCCATACTTCAGATGCTGGCGCGACTACTCGGCGTCGTGCAAATCCTCGTTGGACTCGCGATCTGGCTCGGATGGGCGAAGTCAGCCGTCGCGTTTCATTCGGCAGCGGGCTCGTTGTTCGTGCTCGTGGTGTGGATCATCGCGATCATTGCTCTCTTTGCGCTGCCTCGACGAACGCTCCCACTGATCACGTTGCTCGTAGCGGGCGTCGTGCTGTGGTTTGGAATGGCGCAGACGACGCTGCTCGTCGGCAGCGCGCATTGGGCGATACGACTCGCGCACCTGTTGGTCGGTCTGGCGACGATGGGACTGAGCGAGTCGCTATCGAAGGCCGTGAAGCTGCACTATGCCGCGCAATCGAACGTAGGATGATCACGGCGCGCGGGACTGCAATCGCATTCGTGCTCGCGGCGTCAAGCACGGCGCGGCCGGCCGCCGCGCAACAACCGGCCGGTTGCAACGGTCCGCCCACCGAGCCAGTCACGTTCGTCGACGTTCCGGGCAGCCCTTTTCAAGCGCTGCCGAGTGCCGATGGCTGTTGGATTTTCGTTTCGATGCCCGGCGGTCCAGCCCGTGGCCAGGCGAAGATCGGCGTGCTTCGGCGAGCAGCAGGTAAGGTCACGGTCGAACGCACGATGCCGATCCAGGGAAACCCAACCGGCATGGTGCTCACGCACGACGGACGCACGTTGATCGTTGCCGACGGGCCGCGTCTCGCGTTCGTCGACGTCGATAGGCTCGTGAAGACGCGCAGCGATGCAGTGCTCGGCTACCTCGACGAGCCGGCGCCGAACGGACGTCTTGGACGGATTTACGCGAACGTGACGCACGACGATAAGACACTGTTCGTCGCCGACGAAAACGCGCAGACGATCAGTGTCGTCGATCTCGAGAAGATTCGCTCGTCGCACTTTCACGCCTCGTCGATTGTTGGAAAGATTCCGACTGGCATGCTGCCGATCGCTCTGGCATTCTCGCCCGATGAGAAATTGCTCTACACGACGAGCCAGTGGGCGCCAGCGCCCTTGAACTGGCCGGCCGAGTGCAAGCGCGAAGGGGCAACCACGGATACGACGTCCGTGAATCCGCAGGGCGCCATCCTCATCGTCGACGTGGAGCGCGCGCGAACCGATCCGGCGCACTCGCTCATTGGCGCTGTACCGGCTGGCTGCAGCGCCGTTCGACTCGCGTTATCGCCGTCGGGAGATCGAGCATATGTGACGGCGCGAAACAGCAATGCACTGCTGGTGTTCGATACTGACAAGCTGCGCAGCGATCCCGGTCATGCGCGCATCGCGAGCATTCCGGTCGGCACGGCGCCGGTCGGAATCGCGGTCGTCGATAGTGGGCGAAAGGTGATCGTCACCAACTCCAACCGATTCGCAGGTTCGAGCAACGATCATCAGACACTGACTGTTGTCGATGCGACCAAGGTCGAATCCGGAGCGGGAGCGATCGTCGGCTCGCTTCCCGCCGGCGCGTTTCCGCGCGAGATGCGCGTGACATCAGATGGCACGACGTTGATCGTGACGAACTTCGCGTCGAATTCAGTCGAGATCATCGACCTCGCGCGACTGCCGCTGTCTCCGTCGAGACCGTGACCGTCGACGTCAGGGGCGCTTGATCTTCGTCGCGGTTCCGTCGGGCTGCAATATCATGCCCGGCGAGCCGAGCGGCTTCTCCCACCCTTGGCTGGTGCTCGGAACGGTGTTGGCCGACGGCGTACCGGGCACGCGAAATGGATCCGCGGCGAGCGCATTCACCGTGTAGCCCATGTCGGCCAGACTGCCAACGGTGATCGCACTCAAGGGCATGCCGCCGAGGTTGACGTAGCCCGTCATCAGCTCGGACTGAAACGTGGATTCCCGCCAATGCGAATCGGCTGTGCCCGGAACACCATTGTTCTCGACGGGGACGCTCGAGCCGCACACCCCGGCGCCGCCAGAGTCGAGACATCCCTGACGCCCGGCCTGGCCGTAATACGCGACGCTTGGAGTGCCGGCGGCGGCGATGAGATTTTTCACATCCCATAGCGTGCCAATCCCAACGATGTGCAGCATCTCGTGCGTGATGATGTCCTGCAACATTCCACGCGACGTCGCGGACTCGATGTCGGCAGCGTCGAGCAGCATCACCCCAACGACCGCGAAATTACCCGACGTGGCGTTTCGAAAGAGACACGGCCCGGCTTCCGCGAGAATTCCGCCCGGGCCATCGATGTTCTGGACCGCGGCGAAGATGAGCAAATCGTCAACGGTCTCGTTCACCACGGGCAGGCCAGCGAGGCCGCAGCTCGCCGTCGCGCTGAAGTTCGTGAGATTGACGTCGGGAATGTCGCCGGTGACGATCGCGCTGATGCGCGCGGCGGCATTGGTGAACAAGGCCTTTTGCGCATCGGTTGGGTCGGCGCCAAAAAATCGAACATCGATGTTGTAGTCGGTTTGCACCGCTGCCGAGACATCGGCGCCGATCGTGCCGACCCCGACGTGCAACGTTTGCGGGAGTGCGCTCCGACCGAGTGTCCAAGTGGGCAGCGTGACGGTGCCATCCGACGCACTCGTCGCGGTGGTATCCGACACCGATCCTGCTCCGCTCGTAACGGAGAGCGCGACACTTTGGGATGGTACGCCGTTGCCAAAGCGATCCACGACGCGCACGACTGCCGGCGAGATCGAGACGCCGGCAAGTGCGTGCTGTTGATCGCCGGAGACAATTTGGATCTGCGCCGGATCACCTGCCGCGACGTTGGCGATGAACGACACGGTTGCCGAACCAGAGGTCAACGTGAGAACGCTTTGGCCCGCGATGGTCCCAGCGATCCAGTGATCGATGGTGACGTTTCCGTCGGCGTCGGTCGTGAGTGACGACGGGGCGTTACCGCCACCAGTTACGCTCAGGCTCACCGATGCGGACGCGACGCCGTTGCCGAACGCATCCGTTACGCGCGCCGACAACGGCGTCATGATCGGCTCGGCCACGCGACCGGTGATTGTCCCGATGGTCGATGGGACGATCTTCGCCGCCGCACCGGCCACCGCCGTCGCATTCACGATCTGCGGCGGCAACCCGGGCACGGTGATCGTCAGTTGATTCGGACCGACGCGCGGACCCAAGCTCCACGTGCCGACGCTCGTTTCGCCGGCGCGTGTCTTGGTGGGCGCGCCGGACAAAATGCCATTGCCGGCCGTGACATTGATCGTGACGCTGACGCCGTCGATCGCGCGACCATTGTCATCGTAGACGATGAACGTCGGCGGCATCGGCAAGGTCTTGCCGGCCGCGGCGGTTTGTCCGTTGCCGGCGATGACCTTCATGGACGCGGGCTTCGGCGGCGACGTCGCATCGCGACAACCGGCAACGACAGCGAGCGCGAGCACCGCGAATAGGGCACGACACGACTGCACGAGAGTCCTCTGATGGAGCGAACGGTGGGATTTTCAACGAACAGCATAGGGGCGGGACCGGGCGAAGGTAACTACCCCGCACGCGCCCTTTTGAGCGTTGCCTCCACCTCGCAATCGTCAGCCTTATAAGAGCGTCCCATGCAAGATCACCCACGCGACGCTGAAATAAATCACGAGGCCGGTCACGTCCACGAGCGTTGCGACGAACGGCGCCGACGCCGACGCCGGATCGAAACCAAGGCGGCGCAACACGAATGGCAGCATCGAGCCGGCGAGCGAGCCAAACGTGACGATGCCGACGAGCGAGCAGCCGACCGTGAGCGCGACGAGAATATGGTGCACGCCATAATCGAAAAATCCGAGTTGCTGCCAAACCATGATGCGGATGAATCCGATCACGCCGAGTATGCCGCCGAGCGTCAGACCGGTGGGCAGCTCGCGGACGGCGATGCGCCACCAGTCGCGCAACTTGATCTCACCCAACGCGAGCGCGCGAATGATCAGCGAGGTCGCCTGCGAGCCCGAGTTTCCGCCGGAGCTCATGACGAGCGGGATGAACATCGCGAGCAGCGTCGCCTTGTCGATCTCCGACTGAAAGCGCTGCATCGCCGTCGCCGTGAGCATCTCGGACAGGAACAGTGCGCACAGCCATGGCGCGCGCTTTCCGATCATGCGACCGAGGCTGATGTCCATGTACGGTGCGCCCAGCGCTTCCATACCGCCGAACTTCTGAACGTCCTCCGTCTGTTCGCGCACGATCGCATCGATCACGTCGTCAACAGTGACGATGCCGAGCACCCGGCGTTCTTCGTCGATGACGGGGACCGCGAGCAAATTGTACTTCGCGATGACACGTGCGACTTCTTCGCGATCGGTATCTGGCGATACGGTCACCGGTCTGCGTCGATCGCCGACCTCGCGGACGGTGATCGACGGGTCGGCGACGATGAGCTGACGCAGTGAAACGACGTGAACGAGATGCTGGCTGTCGTCGAGCACGTAGATGACGTAAACCGTCTCTTTGCCGTGAGCGACTTCCCTGATGTAGCTCAACGTCCGTTCGACGGTCCAAGCTTGTGAAACGGTCATGACCTCCGTCGTCATGATGCCGCCGGCGGATTCGGCGCGGTAACGAAGGAGCAGCGTCAAGGCGCGGCGTGATTGTTCGTCGAGCTTGCCGAGGAGTCGCTCCCGATCCACGGGGCGGAGCTCGCGGAACAGGTCGGCCTGCTGATCCGCCGACATCGCCTCGACGAGCGCGGTCGCGGCGTCCGTCTCCATGCGTTGCACGATCTCATATCGATGCTCGAGCTCGGGCTCGTCGAACACTTGCACGGCGAGGTCGAATGGAAGTGCCGCCATGACCTTGGCCGCGCCAGCCGACGGTAGATCGCGCAGGGACTCGGCGATGTCGGCCGCGCGCATTCCGGCGAGCGTCTCGGCTAGCTCGGCCGGATCACCGTGGAGGAGATAGAGAAGCTCGGGCGCCGTGTTGGGCATCGTGGACACGCGAATGAATGGATGGCTGGATAGGTAATGACCAGGGGTGGTCATGGCCAGCCATTGCCACGTTTCGCCCCCGTCTCAGTCGCCCGTCACCGTGAGTGGAATGGGGTGATCCAGGTACACCGTTTTCGTTTCGCTGCGAACGTGCAGCACACGCCAGAACCAGTTCTCGTCGCGTGGCTGGCCGCCGTGGTCCATGAGATAGCGCGCCACCCGATAGGCGTCGTCGGGATCCATCCGCAGACATCCATGCGAAGCCGCCTCGCCCAGACTTTCCACTTCGTTCGTGCCGTGGATGTAGTAGTCCGGTTCCTGGAAGAAGATCTTGACGAGCTTCATGGGGTTGTCCTTCGCACCCGGCGGTTGTGGCGATTTGTCCTTTGCCCAGGGCTCGTCGGGTGGCACCCACGCCGGATTCCAGATGATCTTTCGAATACTGTAATTGCCGCGAGGCGTCGGCTTGCTTCCCTTGCCGATCGCGATCGGGAACGTTTCGACGACGCTGTCGCCCTGGAGGATCATGAGCTTTCGCTCGCTCAAGTTGGCGACCAGCGAAGTGCCTGGGTCTTTGACGACCGGAGAGATGTCTCGGCCGCGCCAGGCAGTCGCGCCCACGAGCGATACAGAGGCAAGCAGAACCGCCGCGGCGCGAGCCGATGGATGAATGCGAGAATTGTCGTTCCGAGTCCTGGTCATGGCCTGCTGTATCTCACTGGTCTCACGACGAGTGGTTCTCGTCGCGAATCAGAAGAAAGGCAAGCGATGTTCCATCCGGTGGCCGCGAGCGCGGCTCAACAATTCGGCATCAGGCGCTATTGCGTCGTCATCGCGGCCGGTCCGGCACCGGTTGGCCGCTCGTGATCCAAGCCGTCCACCAAACATCGCGCAACATCTTCGCACCCGCGGCGAGACGCTCGACCGTGAACGTCTTGTCTTCGGCGTCCGTTGTGTTCGCGTCGAACGGATGTGCCTTGTCGAGCTGGTAGAGATGCTCGACTTGTGCATTCGTCTCGTGAAGATAGGTAGTGATCGCGGCCCGAAGATCTGGCAGCAGGCGCGCCGTCGTGTCCATCTTCGACACGACGTCCGCAAGCTTGATGTTTGCGCCGACGTACGCGGACTCGAAGCGCGAGTGGAAGCGCTTGTCGGTCGCATAGCCGTTCGGGTTGGGACCCGTCCAACCATTGTATTGAATGGTCGTATGCGCCGGATTCGAGCCGTCGGCAACGTAGTGCCCGAGGATGCCGGCGTCGTCGATGATGCGTGCTTCGATCCAAGGCTTCGTCGAGTCAGGCGCGACACGCCACTGACGAAAATCCTCGCGCAGTTGCTGTGACAACTCGAGTATACGAAACGGAAGAAGCCCCATCGCCACACCTTTCACGCCTGCCGCCGCCAGGGTGTCGAGATAGCCGTATCGGTCCGGTGCCTTGAGCGCCGCGGCGAGAACGTTCGGCGGGGCCATTTCCATATCGATGAAATGATCGGGCGCCGTTGCGCCGTCGAGCGCGGGGTCAAGTGTACGCTCGGCGCGGTTGCGCCAGCGGTCGGGTTCCGGGTTCAGATAGCCAAGTTGGCGCGACGCATTCCGCAAGAATGCCGGCGCCGACGGCGGCAGCTCGAGTGCCGCGGCCTCACCTGTGATCCGATGGCCAGCCTCGCCCCACGCGAAGAGGAAGGCTGGAACGGCGATGAGCGCAGCTGTCGCGACCACCGCGACCACGGCGGCGCGGCGGGAAAGCCGAGACATGTTTGACCTTATGAGAGTTGTGATGACCGGCGAGCCGACTCAGGGCGCCGATGGCGTGTGAAACGCGATCATTGCGGATTGCGGATCCGAGCAGATCGCGATCATATCGCCGCCCGGAACCTCCATGGGCCCTCGGTGCACGACACCGCCGAATTTCTTCACCGCCTCGGCGGTCTGCCGAACGTCGTCGACGCGTATGTACGACAACCAATTTGGAGGCGGCATCTCTGGCCGCCGGTTGAACATTCCCCCGTACGGCACGCCCTTCTTTCCGAACATGAGATAGATGCCCATCTCGCCCATGTCGGATTCGCCCGTCTTCTCCCATCCGAACAGCTCGTGATAGAACTCGAATGCAGCCTTGTAGTCCGCAGTCGTGAGCTCGTGCCATGAGAATTCGCCGCGACGCGGTGCGCGATACTCGACGGGCACCTTTGCCTCGGGCTCATACATGCCGATTCTCGCACCGAACGGATCCGTGATCACCGACCAGCCACCGACATTCGGCACTTCATACGGGCCCATTCGCACTTCGCCGCCGAGTGTCTTGACCTGTCGCGTGCACGCGTCGACGTCGTAGACGTAGACGTACGGAAGCCATTGAGGCGCGACGTTGCGCGCTTTGAGCTCGTCGCCGAGCGTCTCGAAGCCGCCCAGCGGCTGGCCGTCATTGACCCACATGGTGTACTTGGGATCGTAATCTCCAGGTTGCGTCTTCCAGGGTGTGACTTGCGTGTAGAAGGACGCCGCCGCGTCGGTGTTCGATGTGGCGAGATCATGCCAGACGAAACGACCCTGTGAGTTCAGCATAGGCAGTGACCAGAAGGTGGTGACCTGCTGTTGGCGAAGCCGGCGATAGCTAAGACGTTAATGCCGCGGTGTCAGACGTCAAACCACGCCCGAGCCGACGCGAGCCGCTGGTGCAGTTCCGCCGCATCCGTCCGTCGCAGCGCGCCGCGAATCTCAGCCAGCTCACGCTCGGCGGTCGCGAGCGCGGCATCGAGTGCATCCGCGTTGTCGCGCGCGATGGCTGTCCAGACATCCGGCGAGCCGCCGGCAAGTCGCGTGACGTCGCGTCCACCGGGGCCAAGGTCGCCTCGTTCGACCCCCGTCCGTGCGAGCGCGAGGGCGAGCGCGGTCGAGACCATGTGTGGCAAGTGACTCGTCCACGCAAGTTGGCGATCATGATCGTCGGCGCTCAAGACGGCGGGGCTCGCGCCCAATCGGCGCCAGAACTGTGCGGCGAGCTCGACGGCTCCACCCAGCGTATTCGGCGGCGGACAGATGTAGACACGAGCGTTCGAGAACAGCCCCGTCCGCGATGCGTCCCAGCCTGAGCGATGGTCGCCGGCTAACGGGTGCGATCCAACGAAGCGTGAAGCAAGGCCAAGCTCGTCGGCCAGGGCGACGATCCGCGCCTTTGTGCTGCCAACGTCAGTGATCAGTCTCGCGTTGGCCGCGAATGGCTCGATGCGGCGCAACACTTCAGTCGCCGCATCGACCGGAACAGCGACGATGATGACGTCGGCATCGCACACGCCGCTCAAGCTGGCGTCCATTGCGTCAGCGACGAACCCCTCGCGCAACGCGGAGGCGAGATGCTGCGGATCGGCGTCGTACGCGCGGACGTGAACGCCGCGTTCGGCCAAGTCGCGCGCCAGTGAGCCGCCAATCAATCCAAGCCCGACGATCGCCGCGCTTCTAAAGTCGTCCTCCATCATTCGCGACCTTCTTCCTGCGCGCGGCGCGACATGCCGACGATCTGCCAAAACACGTCGCGCACGGCCTCGGGTGGAAGCCCGGCATCGCGCGCGACCCCGGCCACGCGGCGAATGACCGCGGCCTCGCGCGTTGGATCGAGAATCGGGAGACCGGCGAGGCGCTTGAGCTCACCGGTCCGCTTGCCGAGTGCGAGGCGACGAGCCAACAAACCAACGATCTCGTTGTCGATGCGTTCGATCTCTTCGCGACAACGCGTCAGCTCGGCCAGCGAATCCGTGTTTGTCGCGCGATCGGTCATGCTACCGCCCATGCAGTTGGAGCCTCGAGGCCGATGGACCGACCGGTCGCAGCGGCGAACGCCTCGAGTTGCTGCATCATGGTCGCGAACGCCGGCGGCGCCAGCGACTGATCGCCGTCTGAGAGGGCATTTTCGGGGTCCGGATGCACTTCGACGATGAGACCGTCGGCGCCGGCAGCAATCGCCGCGAAGGCGAGCGGTGCGACGAGCGATGCGTCACCGCCGGCGTGACTCGGATCGACGATCACTGGGAGATGCGTTTCGCGCTTGAGCACAGGGATCGCCGCGATATCGAGCGTGTTGCGAGTAGCTGTCTCGTACGTGCGGATACCGCGCTCGCACAATACGATGTCATGGTTTCCATTGGCCATGATATACTCGGCCGCCATTAAGAGTTCCTTGATCGTGGCCGACAGCCCGCGCTTGAGCAGGATCGGACGGCGAACGTGTCCGAGCTCGGCCAAGAGCGCGAAGTTCTGCATGTTGCGCGCACCGACCTGCAGCATGTCCGCATGCTCGGCGACGAGATCGACTTGCCGCGTATCCATCACCTCGGTGACGACCGGCAATCCCGTCTCATTGCGGACGTCGGCGAGTAGTCGCAGCGCTTCGGCGCCAAGTCCTTGGAAGGCGTAGGGTGATGTACGCGGCTTGAATGCGCCGCCGCGCAGCATCGTCGCGCCCGCGGCGCGTACCTCATGCGCGGTCTGGAGCAGCATTTCACGGCTTTCGACGGAACACGGACCGGCGATGACGGTGATCGTTGGGCCGCCGAACGTCGCGACGCCATTCCGTCCACCGACGCGAACGACCGTGCGGTCGACCGCGAACTCGCGCGAGGCGAGCTTGTACGGCTTGAGGATCGGGGTGACCGACTCGACGCCCGGGAGGGAGCGCAGCGGCAGCTCGTGGAGCAGCGATTCGTCGCCGATACAGCCGATGATCGTGCGATGCTCGCCGCGGGAAAGGTGCGTGCGCATGCCGACCGACTCGATGCGTTCGCGGATGTGGTCGATCTCGGCGTCGGACACGTTTGGACGGGTGATGATGATCATTGGAGGAAACGAAGGGGACAAACGAAAAACGACCCGTGGAGTCCACGGGTCGTTGCGTTGTTCGCGGTTTGTGCCGGTGCTACCGCGTACGACTCCAACGGCCCGTGTTCGGGGTCGTAAAGTAGTAGTAATAACGGTAGCTGGCGGCGCGACTCATGGAGGACATGCTAGGGCACGGGCGGAAAGCTGTCAAGTCGCAATCCTCTCAATGTCGAAATCCTCTCAATTCGCGATTGACAAGCAGCCGATCCGTCCGGCATCGTTGCCTTCTCCTCATTCAGAGAATGGCATCCATGGCCGTACTGCTCCACGATCCCGCCGTGCGCCAGTCGCTCCGCACTCGCGTCCAAGGACTCCGCCCCGATGCCATTCGAAAATGGGGCAAGATGACGGTCGATCAGATGTTATGGCACGTGAACCAGGCCCTCGGGCAGGCGGTTGGGCAAGTGCCGGCGGACCCCGTGAAGGCGCCGTTGCCCAAGCCGATACTGAAGTTCATGGTGCTCAACCTGCCGTGGGTGAAAGGCGCTCCGACGGCGCCGGAGTTCGTTGCCGACATGCAGCGCTGCGAGTTCGAGGCTGAGCGCGATCGATGTCTGAAGCTGATCGACGCATTCGCCGCCAAGCGCATCGACGATGACGGATGGCCGATCGCCAGCACGCTTGGCAGCATGAGCGGACGCGATTGGAGCCGACTGGAAGCGAAGCACCTCGACCATCACCTGAAGCAATTCAGTGCCTGAGCGATCCGCGGTGAAGGGCTATCGCTCCGGCGCGTCCGCCATCTCCTGCTTCTTCTCAAAGTCATACAGGGTGACGCGACGTAGATGATAGTACGCAGTCCAATAGCTGCGCAAAGCTTGAACGTACGCGAGCACCGCCGCGTCCTTCTCGTTCTGCGCCGTATATAGGTCGGTGTTGGTGATCTTGCCGATGATATAACGATTGCGCGCCACCTCGAACTGCTTTTCGGCCACCGTGTCGGCCTTGGCCGAGATGAGCACATTGCGCTGCGCTTGTTGGAGCTGCAGCGCCGAGAAGCGCGCGTCTTCGACGAGCGCATCGCGCCGCACTTTATTGTTCGACGTTACGCGCTGCTCGTCGGCCTTCGCGCCTTCGACGTCAGCACGCCCAGCGCCCCACTGCAACATCGGCATGTTGACGCCGACTGTCAGCGTCTGCTTGCCGAGCGGGCTTTGGTAGGCGTCGCTGAAGACTGGTGCGGTTTGATTGAACCCAGCGCTCGCGACGATGCTGGCATTGAAGCGATTGTTCAATCGCGCCGTGGTCGTGGCTCGCTTCGTCACGACGTCGTCGAGCGCACTCTGCTCCATCGTGCTCGAATTCTTGAGCGCCTCCTTCACCGCGAGCTCTGGATCGGCATCGATGGTCGGAATGGAATCAGGCGTCACGATCGCGATCGGCTGACCTTCGGGATATGAGATCAACCGCCGGAGCGCTGCCTCCGCACGATCGCGCGCCAAACGAGCATCGTCGACGGCGGCACGCGCCCGAAGCAGCGCAAGCTCGCTCTTGAGTAGATCGTTTTCGCCGATCTTGCCGACCTCGAACCTACCCTTGTTCAGCGTGTAGAGCGTGTCGTTGATTACGGCGTTCGCCGTCGCGTTGGCGAGCGTCATCTGCTGCGCGTACAGGTTGAAGAACGCGTCGGCGGTGTTGCCCGCCACGTCCTCTCGTGCCTCGAGATACCCGCGTTCAGCCACGCTAGCCGACAGGAACTGAACACGTTCGTCCCAAACCACGGTGCGCGGCCTGAAGAGATCCTGCTGCAGCGTGACGACGACCGGTGACGTCTGCCAAAATTTCGTGTTCTGCGTCCCGTATTGATCGAAGCGCGTCAACTGCGAGCCGATCGAGATCAAACCGCCCGTGAGCGGAATGCGCTGGTCGAACCCGAGCTGCATCGACGACGTGTTGTGCGACTGGCCGAGAAACTGGATCGATCCGTCGGGTTGCGGCACTTGGTTGATGCCGTGATCGAGATTCGCGACGTTGCCGCGCATGAACAGTTGCGGCAGCAGTCGCGAGTTGAAGGCTCGATCGCGCCAACGCGCGGCGTCGCGTTCACTCCGCGCGATCTGCGCGGCTGGTCCCTGACGCTGCGCCATACTGATGGCGTCTTGCAGCGTGAGTGTTTGCGCACTCTGCGCACTTTGCGCGCTGAGCGACAGCGGCGCGAGCAGAACGACGAGGACGAGTCGCAGCGGGGACATGGGAGACTTCACGTTGGTGGTGGCCCAGGTACAGCGCGGCAATCGTCAACGACCGCGCCCTTCCTATTTCATTCGTAGCGGAGACAGACGATCGGATCTTGCTTCGCCGCTTTACTCGCGGGCATGATACCGAACACCAAGCCGACCGCGACGGATACTCCAAACGCGACCAGAACGGACATCGGCGACACGATCGTATGAATCTTCGAGATTCGTTCGATGCTGTAGCTCAGAATTCCACCGACCAGGATTCCCGCGATTCCGCCGGCGAGGCTGATCATGACGGCTTCGCTCAGGAATTGCGCGCCGATGTCCTTCTGCGTTGCGCCGACGGCGCGTCTCACACCGATTTCTTTGATGCGCTCGAGAATCGAGGCGAGCATGATATTCATGATGCCGATTCCGCCGACGACCAGCGAGATCGACGCAATGGCGCCGAGCACCATATTGAAGATCGTCTTCGTGTGCTGCTCCTGCTGAAGCAGCAGCTCCGGTACGCTGATCTCGAAATCGGTAATGTCGTTGTGTCGGCGTTGCAGCATGCGGCGCATGACGCCGGCGACCGCCGTGACCGCCGACGACCTGTCGACCTGCACGATCACTTTGTCGAGCTGGTTGTAGTTCCGCTT
>Ga0207695_10003825_pt1 | contig 20862 bp, 18 predicted proteins | sample KBSC54metaG_FD_184354 | JGI IMG/M metagenome (GOLD analysis project Ga0207695, IMG submission 184354) | Corn rhizosphere microbial communities from Kellogg Biological Station, Michigan, USA - KBS C5-4 metaG (SPAdes) (version 2) | ecosystem: Host-associated > Plants > Roots > Rhizosphere > Soil...
CTGCCCGCCGTCACGATGTTGACCTTGACGCCTTCCTTCTTCTCGAAGGCCGGCAGCACATCGCGATAGAGGTTCTCGAGACCGTCCGCCGTATACAGCACGACCGCGTTCGCCGCATGCGCCGGCAGCGCGGCACCTTGCAGCAAACCGGCGGCGCAGGCGGCCAGCGCGAGCTTGCGGAACGCGCCGGCAGCGGCGCGCGAGGAATTCTGCAGTGTCATCTCACTTCTCCGTAGGCGGAACACCAAACGGCCGGGGCATGTCCGGCGCTGTCGGCCAGAGTTAGCGCTTCAGCGCTTACTCTGGCCCCATGCAAAGCGGTCGGCCGGAGTCGGCGCTTCCGCACTTCCTCCGGCTCCATGCAAGGCCTGTTATCTCCGGGCAGGCCGATAAGCGGCCCGCCTCGCCGCCGCGCTGCGGTTGGTTTCGCGCGGCAACCGAAGGATCACAGCGTTCAATGACAAACCCGTGACGAGTGCCACAATTTCCAAAAAATGACACATTTTGCCAATATCATGCACATCGTTCAGAAATGCCGCCCGGCGTTTCGCCCGACCTTTGCTGGAGACAAACCATGCCCGACCCGATCCTGCTCACGCCCGGCCCGCTCACCACATCCGCCACAACCCGCCACGCAATGCAACATGACTGGGGGTCGTGGGACGCCGCTTTCAACCAGCTGACGGCCAGCGTCTGCACGGACCTCGTCGCGATCGCGCGCGGCGGCGGCGACTACGTGTGCGTGCCGATGCAGGGCAGCGGCACGTTCTCGGTCGAGGCCGCGCTCGGCACGCTGGTGCCGCGCGACGGCGTCGTGCTCGTGCCCGACAACGGCGCGTATTGCGCGCGCATCCTGAAGATCCTCGGCCGGCTCGGCATCGACGCGATCGCGTTGCCGTTCGGCGAGGACGCGGCCGTCGACGCGGCCGCGGTCGAGGCCGCGTTCGCACGCGAGCCGCGCATCACGCACGTCGCCCTCGTGCACCTGGAGACGAGCGCCGGCATCCTGAACCCGCTGGACGCGATCGCGGCCGCATGCCGGCGACACGGCAAGCGGCTGATCGTCGATGCGATGAGTTCGTTCGGCGCGCTGCCGATCGCGCTGGCGGACAGCGGCATCGATGCGCTGATCTCGGCTAGCGGCAAATGCCTCGAAGGCGTGCCGGGGATGGGTTTCGCGATCGTGCGGCGCGACGCGCTCGACGCGAGCGAAGGCAACTCGCGGTCGCTCGCGCTCGATCTTCACGATCAATATGCGTACCTGCGCAAGACGGGCCAGTGGCGCTTCACGCCGCCGACGCACGTGATCGCCGCGCTGCGCGCCGCGCTCGACCAGTACCTCGCCGAAGGCGGCCAGCCCGCGCGCGGCGCGCGCTACGCGGAGAATTGCCGGACGCTGGTCGAATCGATGCGCGCGCTCGGCTTCGTGCCGTTCCTCGACGCGAGCGTGCAGGCGCCCGTGATCGTCACGTTCCACGCGCCCGACCATCCGGCCTACGATTTCCGCCGCTTCTACGACGCGGTGCGCGACGCGGGCTTCATCCTGTATCCGGGCAAGCTCACGCAGCTCGAGACGTTCCGCGTCGGCTGCATCGGCGCGATCGATGCCGACGATATCCAGCGCGCGGTGGCTGCGATCGCGCAGGCGGTCGAATCGCTCGGCATCGCCGTGCAGCGCGCGTAACGCGCCACGCGAACCGGGATACAAGCCGGCACAACAGCCGGCGCGCAAACAAAAAAGCCCGGCGGCCAACCGGCCGCCGGGCGAACGCAAGAGATGTGCGTGGAGGTGATGCTTACAGCTCGATCCGCTTGATGTCGCCGACGACGAAGATGTACGACAGCGCACCGACCAGCGCGATCACGCCGATGAACACGAGCGCGCCGACGAACGAGCCGGTCGACGCGACGATGAAGCCGACCACCAGCGGCGTGACGATCCCCGCAAGGTTCGCCGCGAAGTTGAAGATGCCGCCCGTCACGCCGAGCAGGCCGTCCGGCGCGATGTCCGACACGAGCGTCCAGCCGAGCGCGGCCATCCCCTGCGCGAAAAACGCGACCGACATGATCGCGATTACGGCCTCGTTGCTCTGCACGTAGTTCGCGAGAATGATCGTCGATGCGAGCAGCAGGCCCGCGATGATCGGCAGCTTGCGTGCGAGGTTCGCGGATTTGCCGCGGCGCAGCAGCCAGTCGGAGAAGATCCCGCCGAACATCACGCCGACCGACGCGGCGATGAACGGCATCACCGCGAAGAAGCCGATCTTCAGCCAGCCCATGTGGCGCTCGGTCGCGAGATAGGTCGGGAACCAGGTCAGGAAGAACACGAGCGTCGAGTTGCCGGCGAACTGGCCGAGGCAGATGCCCGCGAGCTGGCGCTTCTTCAGCAGCTGGCCGGCCATCGCCCAGCTGAACTTCCTCTGCTCGCCCTTGCCGCCGTCGTTGCCGTCCTTGCGCGCAGCGTGCACGAGACCGCCGCCCGCCTCGATATACGCAAGCTCTTCCGAGTTGGCGCCCGGATGGTTGCGCGGCTCGTGATAGAACTTCCACCAGACTAGGCCGAACGCGATGCCGACCGCGCCGACGACCCAGAACAGCGAGCGCCAGCCGAACGCGCCCATCAGCGCGAACAGCACGGGGCTGAAGAACGCGAGGCCGATGTATTCGCCGACGGTATAGGTGCCCGTCGCCATCGCACGCTCGTTCTGCGGGAACCACGTCGCGACGACGCGGCTGTTGGTCGGGAAGCACGGCGCCTCCGTCACGCCGAGGCCGAGCCGGCATGCGAGCAGCGTCGCGATGCCCGGCACGAAGCCCTGCAGGAACGTGCACAGCGACCACAGCGTCATCGACCAGTAATAGGTGATCTTGCTGCCGAAGCGGTCGAGGAACAGGCCGCCGGGCACCTGCATCGCGACGTACGTCCACGAGAACGCGGAAAACATGATGCCCATCACGGCCGCGTTGATGCCGAGCTCCTTGGTAAGCTGCGGCGCAGCCACCCCCAGCACGGTGCGGTCGAGGTAGTTGATCATCGTGCCGATCGCGAGCAGCGCGAGAATCTTGTAGCGCGCCGAGGTGCGCCGGACCGTGCCGGCCGCCTGCGCCGGCGCGGCACTCGTATGGGTGGTGTGCTGCATGGTCGTCTCCTGGTCTCTCTTTCTATAAGGGGGTCAGCGCGCGACGAGCGACTGAAAGTGATCGAACATCCGCTCGGGGTCGGGCGTGCGTCCGGTGAAGATCTCGAACGCGTCGACGGCCTGGTAGACGGCCATCCCGCCACCTGGCAGCGTGGCGCAACCGGCCGCGCGCGCGGCGCGGATCAGTTCGGTTTCGAGCGGGAAATACACGATGTCGGCCACCCACATGCCCGCGTGGAGCAGCTCGGCCGGCAGCGGCAGGCCCGGGTGCTTGGTCATGCCGGTCGGTGTCGCATGAATCAGGCCCGTCGCGGCGCGCATCGCGGCCGCGAGATCGTCGCCGGACGGAGCGCCGCCCGACGCAACGCGCGCGGCCGGGAAGCGCTGCTGCAGCTCGCCCGCGAGCGCGGTGGCGCGCGCGCCATCGACATCGAAAATCGTCAGTTCGGCCGCGCCCATCTGCAGCGCCGCATGAGCCACGGCCGCGCCCGCGCCGCCCGCACCGAGCTGGACGACGCGTTCGAGCGACGCGCCGGGCAGCCCGCGGCGGAACGATTTCGCGAAGCCCGACCAGTCGGTGTTGTGGCCGATCCGCTTGCCGTCCTTGAACAGCACGGTGTTCACTGCGCCGAGCGCGCGGGCATCGTCCGACAGCTCATCGAGGTGTTCGATCACGCGCTGCTTGCACGGGTGCGTGATGTTGAGACCGTTGTAGCCCATCCGCTGCGCCGCATCGAGCAGTTGCGGCAGCGCGTCGGCGGTCACGCCGAGCACGTCGAGATCGATGCGCCGGTAGACGTAGCCGAAGCCCTGGCGGAATCCTTCTTCCTCGTGCATCGCGGGCGACAGCGAACCGCCGATGCCCTGGCCGATCAGGCCGATCAGAAACGACGGGCGGCTCATCGCGCGGCTCCCTGCGCAAACAGCGTCGACAGACGCTGCAGCGCGAACACGTAGCCTTCGGTGCCGCAGCCGCAGATCACGGCTTCGGCGACCGCCGACACATAGGAATGGTGACGGAACGCCTCGCGGCGATGTACGTTCGAGATATGCACTTCGATCACCGGCTTCGCGATCGCCGACAGCGCATCGGCCAATGCCACCGACGTATGCGTATAGGCGGCCGGGTTGATCACGATGCCGTGCGTGTCGTGACGCGCCGCATGCAGCCAGTCGATCAGCTGGTGCTCCGCGTTCGACTGGCGGAAATCGATCTCCAGCCCGAGCCCGTCGGCCGCCGCGCGGCAGCGCTGCTCGACGTCGGCGAGCGTTTCCGCGCCGTAGATATGGGGCTCGCGTGTCCCCAGCAGATTCAGGTTCGGGCCGTTCAGCACCAGCACCTTGTGCTTGCTCATGGTGATTCTGCTCCTAAAACGGGGGCGAATCGCTAGCCGACTTCGCCCCCTGACGTCAAGATTTGGCGCTAGTGTGCGCTTGCGCAAGCGCAATGTCTTTTCGGGTTTTCGCTAATTTGTACCAACTAGTTAGTTTGTATAATCCATGTCACTTACCCAGTAAATTCGGGATATGGCGCGCGCCCAGAACTCAACGACTGGTTCATTCAGGGCCGGTTCGACCGACGCCATGCCCCGCTCATCCGCAGGATTCGCCCATGCAGCGCTCGATCGCCACCGTGTCACTGTCCGGCACGCTCGCCGAGAAGCTCGCCGCCATCCAGGCCGCGGGCTTCGACGGCGTCGAAATCTTCGAAAACGACCTCGTCTACTTCGACGGATCGCCGGCCGACGTCCGGCGCATGGCCGCCGATCTCGGCCTCGACATCGTGCTGTTCCAGCCGTTTCGCGACTTCGAGGGCGTGAGCGCGGCACAGCTTGCACGCAATCTCGATCGCATCAAGCGCAAGTTCGACGTGATGCACGCGCTCGGCACCGACCGCATCCTCGTCTGCAGCAACGTGTCGGCCGACACGATCGCGGACGACGGGCTGCTCGTCGACCAGCTCGGCGCGCTCGCCGAAGCCGCCCGGGAGGCCGGCGTGGTCGCCGCGTACGAAGCGCTTGCGTGGGGCCGCGTCGTGAACCGGTACGGCCATGCGTGGAAACTCGTGAACGCCGTGAACAGCCCGCATCTCGGCCTCGCGCTCGACAGCTTCCACACGCTGTCGCTCGACGATTCGCCGGATGCGATCGCCGAGATTCCCGGCGACCGCATCGCATTCGTGCAGATCGCCGATGCGCCGAAACTCGCGATGGACGTGCTCGAATGGAGCCGCCACTACCGCTCGTTCCCGGGCCAGGGCGACTTCGACCTCGCGCGCTTCACCGCGCGCGTGATCGAATCGGGCTACACCGGGCCGCTGTCGCTCGAGATCTTCAACGACGGCTTCCGCGCGGCGCCGACCGCGATCACGGCCGCCGACGGCCATCGCTCGCTGCTCTATCTGGAAGAACTGACGCGCGCGCGGCTTGCGCAGGACGGCCGTGCGCCGGCCGCCGGCCAGCCGCTCTTCGCGCCGCCGGCGCCGCCCGCGCACGTCGGGTTCCAGTTCATCGAATTCGCGGTCGACGCGCAGGCGGCGGCGACCGTCGGCGAATGGCTTGGCAAGATGCGCTTCCGGCTCGCCGGCCGGCATCGCTCGAAGGACGTGACGCTGTTCCAGCACGGCGCCGCGTCGATCGTGCTGAACGCGGAGCGCGACTCGTTCGCCGATGCGTTCTTCCAGCGGCACGGGCTGTCGCTGTGCGCGTCTGCGTTCCGCGTCGACGACGCGAAAGTGGCATTCGAACGCGCGGCCGGCTTCGGCTACGCGCCGTTCTCCGGCCGCGTCGGGCCGAACGAGCGCGTGCTGCCGAGCGTGCAGGCGCCGGACGGCAGCCTCGAGTATTTCGTCGACGAAGCGCCGAACGCGCCGACGCTGTATGAATCGGACTTCGTGCTGACCGACATCGACGGCCCGAGCGAAGTCGGCCCGCTGACGGGCATCGACCATGTGTGCCTCGCGCTGCCGGCCGACGCGCTCGACACGTGGATCCTGTTCTTCAAGACGGCGTTCGGCTTCGAGGCCGAGCGCAGCTGGCTCGTGCCCGATCCGTACGGGCTGATGCGCAGCCGCGCGGTGCGCAGCGCCGACGGCTCGGTGCGGATCGCGCTGAACGCGTCGGTCGACCGTCACACGGCCGTCGCCGAATCGCTCGACCGCTACCACGGCACGGGGCTGAACCACGTCGCGTTCCGCACCGACGACATCGTGAAGACGATCGCCGCGTTCGCGGCCGACGGCGTGCCGTTCCTGCGCATTCCGCCGAACTACTACGACGATCTCGCCGCGCGCTACGCACTGCCGGACGAACTGATCGACACGCTGAGCGCGCACCACCTGCTGTACGACCGCGACGAGCACGGCGGCGAATTCCTGCACGCGTATACGGAACTGGTCGACAACCGCTTCTCGCTCGAGATCGTCGAGCGGCGCGGCGGATACGACGGCTACGGCGCGGCGAACGCGGCCGTGCGGCTCGCCGCGCAGGCGCAGCGCAGGAAATAACGGAAGGATGCGAATCGGGAGTCTGGGGCCGGATCACGCCGCAGCCCGCGTCCGACTCAAAGGGCCGCATCCCGCGCGCACCATCGTGGCGAATCGAGTGGCCGAGAACCAGCCCGCGCGGCTGACCGTGACCCGGCCGGGAGCCGCGCTCCGTATGACGTTACATACGGTAACCCGTACCGCAGCGCAGCATCCCGTCGCCCGCCACCGTTTTAAGAATCGCTTAAGTCTTCGACGGCACCATCCGCAACCAGTACCCGATGGTTATCTCGAAAAGGAGGAAAGCGATGAGCGCCGTAGAAGCACCCGCGGGCCGCCAGGCCGCGCCCCCTGCAAAGAAGACGATGCTGCGCCGCCTGCTCAGTCATCACGAAATCGCGACGCTGCTCGTGCTGCTGCATGCGCCGATCGGAGCGAACGCCAAACCCGAATTGCCTGCGCTGCAGGAAGCCGGCCTCGTCGAGATGATCAAGCTCGACGCCGATACGGCTCCGAGCTTCCGGCTGACCGAAGACGGCACGGCCGTCCTGAAAGGGCTCGGCTACCGCTGAGCCGCCGTTTTCCCCGCTTCCCCGCATCGCCCCGATCCCTGCGACGCGCCGGCCCTTCCGGCGTCTCGCGTCATCCCGCCCGCTCCTGCAGCATCAACCGGTATTCCGTCGGCGTCACGCCGACCGTCGCCTTGAACTGGCGCGTGAACGCGCTGTGATCCGTATAGCCGCATAGCGCCGCGACGTCGGTCACCTTGTCGTGCGTGACGAGCAGCGCGGTGGCCGCATCGAGCCGCGTCTTCAGCAGCACCTGGCGCGGCGTCAGGTGGAACACCTTGTGGAAATAGCGTTCGAGCTGCGCGACCGACATCCCGGCCATCTGCGCGAGATGCTTCAGGTTCAGCGGCTGCACGTAGTGATCCTGGATGTGCTGGACCACGTCGGCGAGCTTGCTGTAGGCCGGATGCGATCCCTCGTGCGCCTTCAGGTCGCGCGAGATGCCCGCGAGGCCGACCACCTTGCCCGCGGCGTCGCGCAGCGGCTCCTTGCAGGTCAGGCACCAGCCCGGCTGGCGGCCCGGATACAGGTGCAGCTCGAGCTGGTCCATCAATTGCTGGCCGGCGTTGATCGTCGCCATGTCCTGCTCGAAATAGCTGCGGCCGAAGCGGCGCGGAAACACTTCGTCGGTCGTCTTGCCGAGCAGGTCGCGCTTGTCCTTGTAGCCGCAGCGCATCGCCAGCGTGCGGTTGACGAGCGCGTAGCGACCGCTCGCATCCTTCACGAAGAACGCGACGTCCGGCAGCGCATCGAACACCGGTTCGAGCAGGCGGAAATGCGCGAGCATCGCGCCGAAATCGGCGTTGTCGGGCTGGTAGCGCAACGTGTCGGACAGGCTCATGGGCGGTACGGCAAGCAAGGTCGTCATCCCGGCATCCGCGAAGCGAGTGGCAGATGGCGTCGATTATAGGAGCGCCCCTTCAATCGCGTCGCGCCGATCGCGGGGGGGCGGGCAAGCTGGCGGCAGCCGTCGCATCGCGCCGCCGATCGGCCGGCATCGGCAAGCGACATCCGTTGCGCGCGCAACTACCGCGCTGCGGGTACGGCGGCCGGCCGCGAATCCGCTTGCGCCGCCGCATGCAGTCACGCATGCGCCGATGCCGACCTGCCGCATTGGCGCACCGGCACTGCGTGTCCGGATCCACCATCCTAAAAATGCGGACGTGCAGCGTCTTGGCGCGATTGCGCATTCGACGTGACGATTTCGGCATATATCAGGGTTATCGACGATATGCCGATATCGTCGCCGGCCGCGCACCGAACGCGCAAGACGCGCGCATTTTCGCTATCTAGACTTCGCTTCACGGTCACGAGACGACACCGCGCCGCTGCAGCAATCGGCGCGCACGGCCTCGCCGCATCACCCGCAGCGCACGCCGATTCCGGCACAACCCGGGCTGCCCGCGGCGAGCAAGCATGGCCTTCGCATCGGCCTGCCGGCCGAACCGTCTCGCCCGGTTTACCGGCGCCGGCCCGCTAGCCGGCGGCGGCCCAACCACGCCATCAAGGGGAAGTGAAAGTGAAGCTGAAGGTATCGTACGTCGCGCTGGCTGCCGCCTGCGCACTGTCGGGCACGCATGCCATCGCCGCCGACGTCGTCAGGATCGGTTTCGCCGCACCGCTGACCGGCCCGCAGTCGAACTACGGCTCGGACATGCAGAAGGGCGTGCAGCTCGCGATCGCCGACTTCAACGCGACGCGCCCGACGATCGGCGGCAAGCCCGTCACGTTCCAGCTCGACTCGCAGGACGACCAGGCCGACCCGCGCACCGGCACGACCGTCGCGCAGCGGCTGATCGACGACAACGTCCGCGGGATCATCGGCCACTTCAACTCGGGCACCAGCATTCCGGCGTCCGACCTGTACGATCGCGCGGGGCTGCCGCAGATCTCGATGGCGACGTCGCCGCAATACACGGCGCGCGGCTACAAGACGACCTACCGGCTGCTGACGAGCGACGCGCAGGCGGGCCGCATCGTCGGCACGTACGCGGTGAAGACGCTGCGCTTCAAGCGCATCGCGATCATCGACGACCGCACGGCCTACGGCCAGGGCATCGCCGACGAATTCGCGAAGGCCGTGGAGGCGGCGGGCGGCACGATCGTCAAGCGCGACTTCACGAACGACAAGGCGCTCGATTTCTCGGCGATCCTGACCAACCTCAAGGGCGTCAATCCCGACGCGGTCTTCTACGGCGGCGGCGACGCGCAATCGTCGCCGATGATCCGCAAGATGCGCCAGCTCGGGATGAAAGCGGCGTTCGTGACGGGCGAGATGTCGCGCTCGCCGACGTTCCTGAAAGTCGGCGGCGAAGCGGCCGAAGGCGCGATCGTCTACATGGGCGGGCTGCCGAAGGAAAAGATGCCGGGCTTCGCCGGCTACGCGGCACGCTACAAGGCGCGCTTCAACGAAGACGTGATCACGTACTCGCCGTACTCGTATGACGGCACGATCGCGCTGCTCACCGCGATGAAGGACGCGAACTCGACCGACCCGAAGGTGTACACGCCGTATCTCGGCAAGGTATCGGTCAAGGGCGTGTCGGCCCCCAGCATCGCTTACGACACGAAGGGCGACCTGAAGGATGCGCCGGTCACGATCTACAAGGTCGAGCACGGCGCGTTCAAGCCGGTCGATACGATCGCCGGCAACTGATACGCGCGACCTGCCCCGCGCGGCGCGGGAAGCGGCTCACCGGCCGCCCGCGCCGCGCACGCTTCGGCTGGACGTTCGAAGCCTTCCTCGGTGCGCACCCGCGCGCGCATTTCGCGCTCCTGTAGAATCCCCCCACCCGCTTTGACGCTTCGTCTGCGCCGCGCCCCATCCCGGTGCGGCGGTGCGTGTTTCGTGCCCTATCCGGCACCCGGCACGCCTCGACGACGCAAGCCGCGCCTTGTCAGTCCATGCCGATAGCGGGCCCTGGAGACGCAGCACCGACAACAACATTCGAAAACCGATCGTCCTGACCATGCAAGCTTCCGAATTGAGCGGCGTGCCTCGCGCCGCCGAACGCGCGCTCACGCGCAGCGACTACAAGACCCTTGGCCTCGCCGCACTCGGCGGCGCCCTCGAGTTCTACGACTTCATCATCTTCGTGTTCTTCGCACCGGCGATAGGGCAGCTGTTCTTCCCGCACGACATTCCCGACTGGCTGCGCCAGTTGCAGACGTTCGGCATCTTCGCGGCCGGCTATCTCGCGCGTCCGCTCGGCGGCGTGATCATGGCGCACTTCGGCGACCTGTTCGGCCGCAAGCGGATGTTCACGCTGAGCGTGCTGATGATGTCCGTGCCGACGCTGCTGATGGGCCTGCTGCCGACCTACGACTCGATCGGCATCCTCGCGCCGGTGTTGCTGCTGCTGTTCCGCGTGCTGCAGGGCGCGGCGGTCGGCGGCGAAGTGCCGGGCGCGTGGGTGTTCGTGTCCGAGCATGTGCCGTCGCGCCATATCGGTTATGCCTGCGGCACGCTGACCGCGGGCCTCACGGCCGGCATCCTGCTCGGCTCGCTCGTCGCCGCCGGCATCAACAGCCGTTACTCGACCGCCGAAGTCGCCGCGTTCGCATGGCGCATCCCGTTCCTGCTCGGCGGCGTGTTCGGGCTGTTCTCCGTGTACCTGCGCCGCTGGCTGCATGAAACGCCGGTGTTCGCCGAGATGAAGGCGAAAAAGGCGCTCGCGGCCGAGATTCCGCTGAAGGCCGTGCTGCGCGACCACGGCCGCGCGGTGATCGTGTCGATGCTGCTCACGTGGATGCTGTCGGCGGCAATCGTCGTCGTGATCCTGATGACGCCCGCGCTGCTGCAGAAGCAGTTCCACCTGACGCCCGCGACGACGCTGTTCGCGAACAGCGTCGCGACGCTGTGCCTGACGGCCGGCTGCATCACCGCGGGTTCGCTCGCGGGCTGGATCGGCGCGAAGCGCGTGCTCGGCATCGGCGGCCTCGGGCTGGCCGCGTGCTACTACCTGCTGTTCGTGCAGGTCGCGGCGGACGCGTCGACGCTGCCGCTCTACTACGGGATCGCGGGCTTCATGGTCGGCACGATCGGCGCAGTGCCGTTCGTGATGGTCAAGAGCTTCCCGGCCGTCGTGCGCTTCTCGGGCATCTCGTTCTCGTACAACGTCGCGTATGCAATCTTCGGCGGCCTCACGCCGGTGATCGTGTCGCTGATGATGAAGTCGAATCCGCTCGCACCGGTCGTGTACGTCGCGACGATCTGCGTGCTCGGCGCGATCGCCGTGCAGTTCTCGAAGGATGCGAAGGACGTGAAGGACGCGCACTGAACGCGGCGCACGCGCCCGTTCCATGAACAAAGGGCCGAATCCCGCGGCGTGCGGGATTCGGCCCTTTCGTTTTGCTTCAGCGCAACGGCGCGCGTGCGATCAGCGCAAGCCGCCGTACGACGAACTCGGACGGCGCAGGCCGTCGATGCTCGCGCCGCCCGCGCCGGTGACGAACAGCAGCAGGAAACCGCCGGCGATCGAGATGTTCTTCCAGAAGTGGATCACCATCTCGTGCTGGACCGCGGCGTCCGTCGCATCCCAGAAATTGTGCCCGACCATCGCGGTCGCGACCGTATAGAACGCCATCAGCAGCGCGAGCGGCTTCACCTTGTAGCCGACGATCAGCAGCAGGCCGCCGAGCCCCTCGATTGCGACGACGATCGGCGCGACGACCTGCGGATACGGCACGTTCAACCCATGCAGGTAACCGACGAAATCGCCGTAGCCGAGCAGCTTCATCACGCCGCCCCACAGGAACAACGCCGCCAGCGCCAGGCGTGCGAAAAAAATGACGCCGGAATCGACGGAACGCGTCATGCCTCTCTCCTCGTATGCAGTTCGGCCGGCCGGACGTGGCGCGCCCACGCGGCTCGGGGCCGCGCGACCCTGCGGGGCCCGCGGCAAATGGGCCAGCATAGAGGGTCTTTCGGCCGGGTCCAAGAAAAAGGTTGTAGCAAATCTTTACACGGCAGCGGTCGCGCGGCCCGCTTGCGGCGGCACGAAAAAAGCGTTTAGCCCGCGTCGCTCAACAGCACGCCTTTCTTGAAGATGAAGCAGCCGTAACCGCGCAGTTCGCCGGTGACGATCACCGCATACGCCTGCTGCGCGCGCTCGTAGAACGCGAAACGCTCGACGCCGGTGAGCGGCACCGCACGCCCTTCCGCGCGGTCGATCTCCGCCTGCACCTCGCGCTGCACGGGCGGCACCGCAGCCGCGTCGCCGACGACTTCCATCCGCCATGCGGGTGTGTCGACGAACGTATCGAGCGGCAGCACGGACAGCACCGCACGCGCGACGCGTGCCGAATCGGCGCCGTCGATCCGCAGCGCGCGGCCGACCACCGTGTGCTCCGCGACGGATTCCGCCGGAAAATTCGCGTCGCAGATCGCGATTTCGTCACCGTGGCCCATCGCGCGCAGCGTGTGCAGGATGTCGGCGTGCAGCAGCGGGTCGAGATTCTTCAACATGTCGGCTTGTCTCCAGGATCAGGAATGAACGCATAAATTACCCGATCCCTGTCGCCGCCGGGCAGGTATCGCTCGCTTCACGACGCCGCGACGGGCATTTCGTCGATGAAACCCGTGACCGATGCGAGACGGCCCGACGCATCGACGGCGCCGAAGTCCGAGCCCTTCACGATCGCCGCGCCGTCGGGCGACACGAGCGCCCACGAGAACCGCAGATGCTGGCCGAACGCGTCGACGTCGGTCGTGCGGCGGAAGCGGTATGCGGGGAAGCGCGCCTGCACGGCCGCGATCATCGTGTCGATGCCCGCGTGGCCGTCGCCGGCCATCAGCGGATCGCGATAGGTCGCATCGCTCGCGTAGGTCGCATCGATCAGCGCGCGGCGGCGCGCGACGTCGGGTTCGTTCCATGCGTCGAAGTAGCGGTCGATCAGGTCGGCGTGAGCGGACCGTGCGGATTGGGCGGTGTTCATGGCGAGGCTCCTTGTGTCGATGAGGGAACGGTGTCGCGAACGTTTCGTGTCCGCGTGCAGCTATCGTCGCCGGCCTCGCGCGGGCGGTCGATTACGTGCGAGGTAAGGAATTCGTGCCGGCCGCGTACGACATGCATGCGCCGCATCGCGAGCCCGCCGCCACAGCAAAAACGGGCGCCCGAAGGCGCCCGCATCGTCTGCCGTCACCACCGCGCGCGTCAGGTCACCGGCGCCGGATTGAACAGCGTCAGCGCATTCGCGAGCTTCCATTGCTCGGCCCACGTGCGGCGCTTGCCGCTCGCGACGTCGAGCATCAGCCGGAACAGTTCCCAGCCCACATCCTCGATCGTGGCCGCGCCGGTCGCGATCTGCCCGGCGTCGAGATCCATCAGGTCGTGCCAGCGGCGCGCGAGATCGCTGCGCGTCGCGACCTTGATCACCGGCACCTGCGCGAGGCCGTACGGCGTGCCGCGGCCGGTCGTGAACACGTGCAGGTTCATCCCCGCCGCGAGCTGCAGCGTGCCGCAGATGAAGTCGCTCGCGGGCGTCGCCGCGTACAGCAGCCCCTTCTGCCGCGCGCGATCGCCGGGGCGCACGACGCCGGCGATCGGCGCGCTGCCCGATTTCACGATCGAACCCATCGCCTTCTCGACGATGTTCGACAGGCCGCCCTTCTTGTTGCCGGGCGTCGTGTTCGCGCTGCGGTCGACGCGGCCGCGCTGCAGGTAACGGTCGTACCAGTCCATTTCGCGGATGATCTCGCGTGCAATATCCTCGTTCGCCGCGCGCGACGTGAGCTGCGCGACGCCGTCGCGCACTTCCGTCACCTCGGAGAACATGATCGTCGCGCCCGCGCGCACGAGCAGGTCGGCCGCGAAGCCGACGGCCGGGTTCGCGGTGAGCCCCGAGAACGCATCGCTGCCGCCGCACTGCACGCCGACGACGAGATCCGATGCGGGGCACGTCTCGCGGCGGCGGCGGTTCAGCCGCTCGAGATGCGATTCGGCCATCGTCACGATCGAGTCGATCATCGAGTTGAAGCCGACGTGCGCGGCGTCCTGCAGGCACACGACACCGCCGTTGTCGGTCGCGCCGTCGGCGGCCACCGGAATCGTGCCGGGCGGCAGCAGGCGCTCGGGCTGCAACTTCTCGCAGCCGAGGCTCACGGTCATCACCTCGCCGCCGAAGTTCGGGTTCAGGCTGATGTTGCGCAGCGTGCGGATCGGGATGTCGGCGTCGGGCGCATCGATCGCGACGCCGCAACCGTACGTGTGCTCGAGCCCGACCACGTCGTCGACGTTCGGGTAGCGCGGCAGCAGCTCGGCCTTGATCCGCTTCACCGCATGCTCGACGACGCCCGACACGCACTGCACGGTCGTCGTGATCGCGAGGATGTTGCGCGTGCCGACCGAGCCGTCGGCATTGCGGAAGCCCTCGAACGTATAGCCTTCGAGCGGCGCCAGCGGCGGCGCGGCACGCGTCGCGAGCGGCAGGTCGTCGAGCCCCGGCGGCTCGGGCATGCGCATCGTGCGCTCGTTGACCCAGCTGCCGCGCCGCAGGTCGGTCAGCGCATAGCCGATCACCACGTTGTAGCGGACGATCGGGTCGCCGGCCGCGAGGTCGGCCAACGCGACCTTGTGCCCCTGCGGCACGCCTTCGCGCAGCGTCAGCCCGTCGGCGAACGTCGCGCCTTCGCGCAGGCCGCCGTCGTTGACGACGATCGCGACGTTGTCGTCCGGATGCACGCGGATGTAGAGAGGAGAAGCAGTCATCGGAATTTCCTGGAAGCGACCGGTCATATCGTTAGTCATCATACGACACTCGGCCTCAACCGGGGATTCTGCGTAAACCCTTATCCGGAAAGACCCTACTATCGAGCAGCCAGCAAACCGCTTGCGCCACCCTTTCCCTCGTTGTACGATGACATACAACGACATCGCCAATGTGGCTCGTATGCCGTTCCCGACGAACCCAGCACTCGCGCTAGACGGACGACCCAACCATGACTTCACCGCAAGAACTCAAACAAATCATTTCCCACGGCCTGCTGTCGTTTCCGCTGACCGACTTCGACGCCGACGGCAACTTCCGCCCGACCACCTATGCCGAGCGCCTCGAATGGCTGGCGCCGTATGGTGCGAGCGCGCTGTTCGCGGCCGGCGGCACCGGTGAATTCTTCTCGCTCACGCAGCGCGAGTATTCGGACGTGATCCGCGTCGCGACGGAAACCTGCAAGGGCAAGGTGCCGATCCTCGCCGGCGCGGGCGGCGCGACGCGCGTCGCGATCGAATATGCACAGGAAGCCGAGCGCCTCGGCGCGAGCGGCGTGCTGCTGATGCCGCATTACCTGACCGAAGCGAGCCAGGAAGGGATCGCCGACCACGTCGAACAGGTGTGCCGCGCGCTGAAGATCGGCGTCGTGGTGTACAACCGCGCGAATTCGAAGCTGAACGCCGACATGCTCGAGCGCCTTGCCGACCGTTGCCCGAACCTGATCGGCTTCAAGGACGGCGTCGGCGAAATCGAAAGCATGGTCACGATCCGCCGCCGCCTCGGCGACCGATTCGCGTACCTCGGCGGCCTGCCGACGGCCGAAGTCTATGCCGCCGCGTACAAGGCGCTCGGCGTGCCGGTGTACTCGTCGGCCGTGTTCAACTTCATCCCGAAGACGGCGATGGAATTCTACGAAGCGATCGCGAAGGACGACCATGCGACGGTCGGCCGCCTGATCGACGATTTCTTCCTGCCGTACCTGAAGATCCGCAATCGCCGCGCGGGTTATGCGGTCAGCATCGTGAAGGCGGGCGCGAAGCTCGTCGGCCACGACGCGGGCCCCGTGCGCGCGCCGCTCGTCGACCTCACCGACGAAGAGGCGGCGGAGCTCGACGTGCTGATCAGGAAGATGGGCCCGCAGTAAGCGGGGGTGGCCGGCGCGGCGCCTGCATCGGCGCCGCGGCCGGCTCGCCGTTACGCAGTGCGCAACGTTTTTGTGTCGCGGCCGGTTTGTATCTGCCGCGGTCGTTTGTATCGGTAATCGTGCACGCATCCGCCGCGATGCGTGCGGCGTCGCAGCGCTCCGCCCGACGCCACCCGCTTCGCGGGCCGGCCGCCTCCGTCACATCTGCGCGATGATCCCGACGATCCGGTAGCGCACGTTCCCCAGCTTGACCCGCGTTGCCTCGATCTGGTCCTGCGCGCCCGTACGCGCACGCGCCTTCGATTCGCCGTCGAGGATCTGCCCGAGCACATCGCGATCGACGACCGCGTCGAAGAACCGGCCGACCGTGATCGTCGCCGACTGCTTCGCGGTCGCGAGCTGGCTGTTCGCCTGCGTCAACGCTTCGGCGCGCAGGCCCTGGTCGCGTTCGTCGATGCTGCGCCGGTATTGGAGCGCGAACACGAGCGCTTCCATGTCCTGCCGGAAACGTCGGACGGCCTGCCCGAACATGAGCGAATGCGCGTCGGCGCCCGTGACGAGCCGCCCCTGGTTGATCGTCAGGTCGAATTCGCTGCCGCCCAGGTCCCGCTGGAATTCCAGCAGCGCGTTCGCGAGCACGCGCCCTTCGCTGTATTGGCCGATCTGGGTGCGCACGGATTTCGCGACGTCGCCGATCGCTTTCCACAATCCGGCCGCGAACAGGTGATCGCCACGCTTGTTGATGTTCATCGGAGGGTTCCCTCGTTGTCTTTTGTCGGTCTCTCAGGCTCGCCCACGGACCGTGCGGCCCGGGGCTTCGCTACTGTAGGAGAAATTCGGGCGACGCGGAAGACGGCAAGATCGACGACAGCCTGGCCTCCGGTGCCGCCGCTACCCCGCCCGACCCACCGTGCTGCACCAACATGCCCCCGGTCATCTCCCCCTCATCGCGAGGCATCACAATCGACATCAATCGGTGACATAATTGATGCACCTATCGTTTCGGAAGCCGATCATGCGCACCACCTTATCCCTGGACGACGCCCTGCTCGCCAAAGCGCAGCAGTTGACTGGCGTCACCGAAAAGTCGGCGCTGGTAAGAGAAGCACTGCGCGCGCTGATTGCCCGCGAAAGCGCACGACGGCTGGCTCGTCTCGGCGGCACCGAACCCGATCTCGAACCCGTGCCGCGCCGCCCGTCGGAGCCAGCATGATTCTTGTCGACACGTCCGTCTGGATCGACCACCTGCGAGCCGGTGATGCGGCGCTCACTACGCTGCTCGAAGCCGAGCGGGTATTGATCCATCCGTTCGTGGTCGGCGAGCTTTCGCTCGGCAGCCTGCGCGATCGCCAGACCGTGCTGGACGCGCTGCGCGACCTCCCCGCTGCCACCTCGGCAACCGACGACGAGGTTCAACGCATGATCGATGTCGTGCCGCTTCACGGACTCGGCATCGGTTACGTCGACGCGCACCTGCTCGCTTCAGTCAGACTGACCAGCGGCAGCAAGCTGTGGACACGCGACCGGCGCCTGCTGGCCGCAGCCGACCGCCTGCAGCTCGCCGCTCACCCCGCCCACTGACCCGACGAGATCGACGGCACGAACGCCCGCCATGCAAAAAGGCGGAAGCGGCCCACCGGCCACTTCCGCCTTTCTGTTTCCCTGCCCCGGCGCACCAACCACCGGGTATCGTGCCCTCAATCGATCCGCCCCGTCACTCCGCCTTCCCGTCCCGCAGACGCGGAATCGCGAGCGGATTGCTTTCCTGCAGCCCTTCGGGCAGCAGGTCGTCCGGGAAGTCCTGGTAGCACACGGGCCGCAGGAAGCGCTCGATCGCCGTCGCGCCGACCGACGTGACGGCGGGGTTCGACGTCGCGGGGAACGGCCCGCCGTGCACCATCGCATCGCACACCTCGACGCCGGTCGGATAACCGTTGACGAGCAGGCGCCCGGCCTTGCGTTCGAGGATCGGCAGCAGCCGGCGCGCGAGCGGCTTGTCGTCGGCGTCCATCTGCAGCGTGGCCGTGAGTTGGCCTTCGAGCGCGTCGAGCACACGCGCGACTTCGTCGAGATCGCGGCAGCGCACGATCAGCGACGCCGGCCCGAACACCTCGTGGCTGAACGCCGGCTCGGCCAGGAACGCCTGCGCACCGACTTCATACAGCGCGCCGCCCGCCTGGCATTCGGTCTGCGCGGCCTCGCCCGCGCCGATTTCGCGCACGCCCGGCAGTTCGGCCAGCTTGCCGCGGCCGTTGCGATACGCATCGGCGATGCCGCGCGTGAGCATCACGCCGGCCGGCTTCTTCGCGAGCGCCTGCGCAGCGACGGTCTCGAAGCGGTCGAGGTCGGGGCCGTCGATCGCGAGCACGAGGCCGGGGTTCGTACAGAACTGGCCGACGCCGAGCGTCAGCGAATCGACGAAGCCCGTCGCGATCGCGTCGCCGCGCGCGGCGAGCGCGGCCGGGAACAGCACGACGGGATTGATGCTGCTCATTTCCGCGTAGACGGGAATCGGCTGCGGGCGCGCGTTCGCGAGCTGCACGAGCGCCATGCCGCCCTGCCGCGAACCGGTGAAGCCGACGGCCTGGATCGCCGGATGGCTGACGAGCGCCGCGCCGGTCACGCGGCCGGGGCCGATCAGCAGCGAGAACACGCCGGCCGGCATCCCGCATTTCGCAACGGCGGCGCGGATCGCGCGGCCGACCAGCTCGGACGTGCCGAGGTGCGCTTCGTGCGCCTTCACGATCACCGGGCAGCCGGCCGCGAGCGCCGACGCCGTATCGCCGCCGGCCACCGAGAACGCAAGCGGGAAGTTGCTCGCGCCGAACACGGCGACGGGCCCGAGCCCGACCTTCTGCAGCCGCAGGTCCGCGCGCGGCAGCGGCGTGCGCGCGGGCTGCGCGGGATCGATCGACGCGGCGAGGAAGCGCCCGTCGCGCACGACGCGCGCGAACAGCCGGAGCTGGCCGACGGTGCGGCCGCGCTCGCCCTGCAGCCGTGCGACGGGCAGGCCCGTTTCGGCGTGCGCGCGCTCGATCAGCGCGTCGCCGAGCGCGACGATTTCATCCGCGATCGCGTCGAGAAACGCCGCGCGGGCCGCGAGCGGCTGCGCGCGGTACGCATCGAACGCGTCGCGCGCGAGTTCGCACGCGCGGTCGACGTCGGCCTGCGTCGCGACACCGAACGCCGGCGCATCGATCGGTGCGCCCTTCGTCGGATCGAACGCGTGCAAGGGTCCGGCCGACCCGGCCACCGCTTCGGCGCCGATCAGCATCTCTCCAGTCAGTTGCATGGGGGTGTGCTCCGTGGTTCGTTCGGGAATGGTCCGTCAATTGTATCTCAACAGATACGATGTCTGCCGACAGCATGGCAGCATTCTCACCGCCTGCGATGGCGTCGACGATACACCGGAAAGCCTTGTGCAGTCAGCATAAGCGCGTCTTTCCCACATTGTGATGACGATCCTCGAGGGAAAACCCGAAGTTTCTGAATTCGGGCTTTCTCAATAAACTTTCAGCCATGTCATACGACGACGTACATTTAAAGTGAACGACCACACCTCTCCCCGCGATCTTCCGATCGAACTCGCCGGCAGCGCGCGCCGGACCGCCGTGCGCTACTGGATCCTGGCGATGCTGTTCGTCGTCACGACGCTCAACTACGCGGACCGCGCGACGCTGTCGATCACCGGTACGCCGATCCGCAAGGCGTTCGGCATCGATCCGGTGACGATGGGCTATATCTTCTCGGCGTTCAGCTGGGCGTACGTGCTCGCGCAACTGCCGAGCGGCTGGCTGCTCGACCGCTTCGGCGCGCGGCGCGTGTATGCGGCGAGCATCTTCCTGTGGTCGGCGTTCACGCTGCTGCAGAGCACGATCGGCCTCGGCGGCAGCGCCGCGTTCGCGGTCGCCGCGCTGTTCGCGATGCGCTTCGCGGTCGGCATCGCCGAGGCGCCCGCGTTCCCCGCCAACGCGAAAGTCGTCGCGAGCTGGTTCCCGACCGCCGAGCGCGGCACGGCGTCGGCGATCTTCAACGCCGCGCAGTATTTCGCGGCCGTGGTGTTCTCGCCGCTGATGGCGTGGCTCACGCATGCGTACGGCTGGCACCACGTGTACCTGTGGCTCGGCCTCGCTGGCATTGCGCTTGCGTTCCTGTGGCTGCGCGTGATGAAGGATCCGGCCGACCATCCAGCGGTGAACCGTGCGGAACTCGACCATATCGAGCAGGGCGGCGGCCTCGTGCGGTCGAAGTCGCGCGGCACCGGTCCGGCGTCCGAAGGCAGCCGCGTCGCCGGCTGGTACTACGTGCGCCAGCTGCTGTCGAACCGGATGCTGATCGGCGTCTATCTCGGCCAGTACTGCGTGAACGTGCTCACGTACTTCTTCCTCACGTGGTTCCCGATCTACCTCGTGCAGGCGCGCGGCATGTCGCTGCTGAAGGCCGGTTTCATGACGTCGCTGCCCGCGATCTGCGGGTTCCTCGGCGGCGTGCTCGGCGGCATGCTGTCGGACGCGCTGATCCGCCGCGGCGTGTCGCTGACGCTCGCGCGCAAGATCCCGATCGTCGGCGGGATGCTGCTGTCGATGGTCATCATCGGCTGCAATTACGTCGACAGCGAAGCGCTCGTGATCGCGCTGATGGCCGTGTCGTTCTTCGGCAAGGGGATCGGCTCGCTCGGCTGGGCCGTGGTCGCGGATACCGCGCCGAAGGAAGCGATCGGCCTGTCGGGCAGCCTGTTCAACATGTTCGGCAACACGGCCGGCATCGTCGCGCCGATCGCGATCGGCTACCTGGTCGGCGCGAGCGGCTCGTTCA
>Ga0207695_10003826_pt1 | contig 20862 bp, 18 predicted proteins | sample KBSC54metaG_FD_184354 | JGI IMG/M metagenome (GOLD analysis project Ga0207695, IMG submission 184354) | Corn rhizosphere microbial communities from Kellogg Biological Station, Michigan, USA - KBS C5-4 metaG (SPAdes) (version 2) | ecosystem: Host-associated > Plants > Roots > Rhizosphere > Soil...
ATGCCCAAGCGGACCGACATTTCCTCGATCCTGATCATCGGCGCGGGGCCGATCGTCATCGGGCAGGCCTGCGAGTTCGACTATTCCGGCGTTCAGGCCTGCAAGGCGCTTCGGGCCGAGGGCTACCGGATCGTGCTGGTGAACTCCAACCCGGCGACGATCATGACCGATCCGGACGTCGCCGACGCCACCTACATCGAGCCGATCACCCCGGCCATGGTGGAGAAGATCATCGCCAGGGAGCGCCCCGACGCCCTGCTGCCCACCATGGGCGGCCAGACGGCGCTGAACACCGCCCTGGCCCTCGACGCCTCCGGCGTGCTGGCCAGGTACGGGGTGGAGATGATCGGGGCCAAGGCCGAGGTCATCGACAAGGCCGAGGACCGCCAGAAATTCCGCGACGCCATGGATCACCTGGGCCTGGAAAGTCCCAAGTCCAAGGCGGCCCACACCCTGGACGAGGCCCTGGAGGGGCTGGAATTCGTGGGCCTGCCGGCGATCGTGCGGCCCTCCTTCACCCTGGCCGGCACCGGCGGCGGCATCGCCTACAATGTCGAGGAGTTCCGCGAGATCGTCGAACGCGGCCTGGACCTGTCGCCTACCACCGAGGTGCTGATCGAGGAGAGCGTGCTGGGCTGGAAGGAGTACGAGATGGAGGTGGTCCGCGACCGGGCGGACAATTGCATCATCGTCTGCTCCATCGAGAACATCGATCCCATGGGCGTGCACACCGGCGACAGCGTCACCGTCGCCCCGGCGCTGACGCTCACCGACAAGGAATACCAGCGGATGCGGGCGGCCTCGATCGCCGTGCTGCGCGAGATCGGGGTGGAGACCGGCGGCTCCAACGTGCAGTTCGCGGTCAATCCCGCCGACGGCCGGATGGTGGTCATCGAGATGAACCCGCGGGTGTCGCGCTCCTCGGCGCTGGCCTCCAAGGCCACCGGCTTCCCCATCGCCAAGGTCGCCGCGCGCCTGGCGGTCGGCTACACCCTCGACGAGCTGATGAACGACATCACCGGGGCGACCCCGGCCTCGTTCGAGCCCTCCATCGACTATGTGGTCACCAAGATCCCGCGCTTCGCCTTCGAGAAATATCCGGGATCGGAGCCGTACCTGACCACCTCCATGAAGTCGGTGGGCGAGGTGATGGCCATCGGCCGCACCTTCGCCGAGAGCCTGCAGAAGGCGCTGCGGGGCCTGGAGACGGGCCTGTCGGGCCTGGACGAGGTGGAGATCGAGAACGCCGCCGATCCGGAGATGGGCCACGCCGCGGTGCTGCGCGCGCTCGGCCAGCCCACCCCGGATCGCCTGCGGGTCATCGCCCAGGCCTTCCGCCACGGGCTTTCCGTGGAGGACGTCCAAGCGGCCTGTTCCTACGAGCCCTGGTTCCTGCGCCAGATCCAGGCCCTGGTGGCCGAGGAAGCCCGCGTGCGCTTCGACGGCTTGCCGAACACCGCCCAGGGCTTCCGCGCCCTCAAGGCGCAGGGCTTTTCCGACGCCCGCCTGGCGGCGCTGACCGGCTCGACGGAGGGCCGCGTGCGCGAGGCGCGCCGGGCGCTGGGGGTCCGGCCGGTCTTCAAGCGCATCGACACCTGCGCCGGCGAGTTCCGCGCCGAGACGCCCTACATGTATTCGACCTATGAGACCGGCGCCCTGGGCCAGGCGCCGGACTGCGAGAGCGAGCCCTCCGACGCCAGGAAGGCGATCATCCTGGGCGGCGGGCCGAACCGCATCGGCCAGGGGATCGAGTTCGACTACTGCTGCTGCCACGCCGCCTTCGCGCTCGACCAGATCGGCGTCGAGTCGATCATGGTGAATTGCAATCCCGAGACGGTTTCAACGGATTACGACACATCGGATCGGCTGTACTTCGAACCGTTGACTGCAGAGGACGTGCTGGAGCTGATCCACGTCGAGCAGTCGAAGGGCACGCTGCTGGGCGTCATCGTCCAGTTCGGCGGCCAGACGCCGCTGAAACTCGCCAAGCCCCTGGAAGACGCCGGCATCCCGATCCTCGGCACCACGCCGGACGCCATCGACCTGGCCGAGGACCGCGAGCGCTTCCAGCAGCTGCTGCACCGGCTGAAGATAGCCCAGCCGATCAACGCCATCGCCCGGTCCCGCGACGAGGCCTTCGCCGGCGCCCACCAGGTGGGCTACCCGGTGGTGATCCGCCCCTCCTACGTCCTCGGCGGCCGGGCCATGGAGATCGTCCGCGACGACGAACAGCTCGACCGCTACATCCGCCACGCGGTGCAGGTGTCGGGGGACTCACCGGTGCTCATCGACCAGTACCTCTCGCGGGCCACCGAGGTGGACGTGGATGCGATCTGCGACGCCGACGGGGCGGTCTTCGTGGCGGGGGTGATGGAGCACATCGAGGAGGCCGGCGTGCACTCGGGCGATTCGGCCTGTTCGCTGCCGCCGTTCTCGCTGAAGCCCGAGACCATCGCCGAGCTGAAGCGGCAGACCGAGGCCATGGCCCGGGCCCTGGAGGTGCGCGGCCTGATGAACGTGCAGTTCGCCATCGAGGAGCCGCATGCCGACGAGCCGCGGATCTTCGTCCTGGAGGTCAATCCCCGCGCCAGCCGCACCGTCCCCTTCGTGGCCAAGACCATCGGCCGGCCGCTGGCCGCCATCGCCGCCAAGGTGATGGCCGGCATGAAGCTTGCCGACTTCGACCTCGTCGAGACGCCCTACGACCACATCGCTGTGAAGGAGGCGGTGTTCCCCTTCGCCCGCTTCCCCGGCGTCGACACGGTGCTCGGGCCCGAGATGCGCTCCACCGGCGAGGTCATGGGCCTGGACTGGGTGCGCCCGGGCGAAGGCCTGGCGCCGGCCTTCGCCCGGGCCTTCGCCAAGAGCCAGCTGGGCGGCGGCACGGTCCTGCCCAAGGCCGGGACCCTGTTCGTCTCGGTCAAGGACGCCGACAAGCCCTGGGTTCTGGAACCGGTGAAGCTCTTGCTGGCCCATGGCTTCAAGGTGATGGCCACCGGCGGCACCGCCGCGTTCCTGGCCGGGGAAGGCCTGGCCGTCGACCACGTCAAGAAGGTGCTGGAGGGCCGGCCCCACATCGTCGACGCCATGAAGAACGGCGAGGTGCAGCTGGTCTTCAACACCACCGAGGGCCGCCAGTCGCTGGCCGACAGTTTCGAGCTGCGCCGCACGGCGCTGATGATGAAGACGCCCTACTACACCACCGCAGCAGGCGCGCTTGCCGCCGCCCAGGCGATCGTCGCCACGGTTGAGGATACGCTCGAGGTGCGGCCCCTGCAGAGCTACGCCTGAAGCCGGCGCGACCGCCGCCAGCTCGGCTGTGGCCGCGGAGTCACGCTCGCGTCCCAGGCGAACTGCTAAGCCAAGCTTTTGATTGACCTTGGATATTTCCGAGCGCAGTTTCCGGGCACGGCCTGACTGATGCAGGCCCATGGGTGCGCTCCGGCGGCCCCAGATAGAGACGGCCGGAACGACGCTGCGTGGCGTCTGCCGCAGTCTGGCGGGGGCAAGTAACCCCCAGCAGATTGGGAGGATGCCGTATGCACTCTGATCACCCGGAAATCCGGCCACATAAGAACAAGCACGTGGCCGAGCGCTTCGAAGGCCTGTTGGGCAAGCTGATGGTCCTCGCCATCATCGTGCTGGCGGTGGGCATGATCTACGGACTGCTGACCACCGGCGGCTCGAGCACGCCCAGCTGGATGCACTAGACCCGGACGCCGGCGCCGCAGCGGGCGCCGGTCTTCGGACCCACCGTCCCCTTGGTTCGGCACCGAGGCTGGCGGCGGGCGCCGCTGTCGGCTAGGCGTTCTTCCCACGGACAACGGGAGGACGGCCATGGCGGGACGGGTGCAGGGCAAGGTGGCGCTGGTCACCGGCGGGGCGAGCGGCATCGGCCGCGGCTGCGCGGAGACGCTGGCCGCCGAGGGCGCCGTTGTGGTGGTCACCGACCTGCAGGACGTCAAGGGCGCGGAGACGGTTGCGGCCATTCAGAAGGCCGGCGGCAAGGCCGAATTCCTGCGGCACGACGCCAGCGACGAAGCCGCCTGGGAAGCCGTCATCGGCGCGGTGAAGGCGCGTCACGGCCGGCTGGACATCCTGGTCAACAACGCCGGCATCGCCATCCCGGGCTCGGTGATCGAGATGTCCCTGGCCGATTGGCGAAAGCAGACGGCGGTCAACCTGGACGGGGTCTTCCTGGGAACCAAGCACGCGATCCCGCTGATGCGCGCCTCCGGCGACGGCGGCTCGATCATCAACATGTCCTCGGTCGCCGGCCTGAAGGGCTCGGCGATCCTGGCCGGCTATTGCGCCACCAAGGGCGGGGTGCGGCTGTTCACCAAGGCGGTGGCCATGGAGTGCGCCAACGCCAAGGACGGCATCCGGGTGAATTCGGTGCATCCGGGGATCATCGAGACGCCGATCTGGCTCTCGATCGTCAACCCGGGCGACCCCGGGACCAACGCTCCGCCGGATCTCGACGCCATGTCGAGCCTGGCCGTGCCGCTGGCGGTGAAGGGCTATCCGCAGGACATCGCCAATGGCGTGCTGTGGCTGGCCAGCGACGAGAGCCGCTATGTCACGGGCGCGGAGCTGGTGATCGACGGCGGACTATCGGTCCGCTAGCTAGGCCCGATGACGGCGACCCTCAACGTGATCTTCGGCCCCTGCGGCGCCGGCAAGACGACCTACGCCCACGCCTTCGCGCGACGCGAACAGGCGGTGGCGTTCATCCTCGACGACTGGATGGCGCGCCTGTTCGGCCCGGACATGCCCGAGCCGCTGCAATATGACTGGATGCTGGAGCGCGTCGCCCGCTGCGAGGCGCAGATCTGGTCCGTGGCCGCAGCGACCATCGCCGCCGGAACCTCGGTGATCCTCGACATCGGCCTGATGCGCGTCGCCGACCGGGCCCGGGTGCGCGAGATCGCCGAGGGCGCGGGCCTGCCGCTGCAGTTCCACTTCGTCGACGCCCCGCAGGCGGTGCGCCGCGCGCGGGTGTCGGACCGCAACGTGGTGCGCGGCGAAAGCTTCGCCATCGAGGTGACGCCGGACCTCTTCGACTTCATCGAGGGCGTCTACGAGCCGCCGGAGCTGGGCGAACTGGCCGGCGCGGTGGTCAGCGTCAGCGACTAGACCCTGTCCCGTTTTGATTGATTCAATCAAAACGGGAAGAACAGGGTCGTCGCCTAAACTTGCGAGCACGATTCAGGGTTTTGATGGTTCCATCAAAACCCATCGTGCTCTAGCCGAGCCGGTCAGGCCGCCTATCCGCACCACAGCGCCCCCCGCTTCAGGTGCGGCTTCGGGCAGGACTTGCCGGCGGGCAGCGGCAGGGGCGAGCCCGGCCGCCAAAGGCCGAGCCGCTGCTCGATCGCCGGCATTTCGGCATCGATGACCGCCAGCGGGTTGCCGTCGTTGTAACCGGTCGCGCTGCGGTAGCGGAGCGCCTGGCGATAGGCGCCCTGCGGCGTCAGGCGGCTGACGGTGATCCAGTAGGCGAACGGTGCGTTGCCGGTAGGCTCGGCGGTGATCACGCCGCCCCGCAGCGGCCCACGGTCGACGAACCGGACCTCCTGGTTGTTGTTCGTGCCCGTCGAATGGAAATAGATCCGCTCGAAGGCGTCGCGGTCGGCGTCGTACTTGAGGAGCTGGCTCACCACCGCCTGGCCGCCGTCGCCGCCGTGCAGGCTGGCGGTCACGATCTGCAGCAGCGGCGCCCCGGACGTACCGTTCGGATAGACCGGCTTGGCGACCTCCAGGTAGTGCGGCCCCCAGAGCAGAGGCTCCATGCCGGGCGGGGTAGAATCGGCCGCCACCGGCTTTTGCAGGCAGGCGTCAGCCGGGCTTTTCTGCAGGCAGATGTCGATCGCGCCCGGCGCGGGGTTGCCCCCGTAGTCTTCGGTGTCCGGCCCCTGCTTGACCACCAGCATCCACGGCGAGCGTGTATGAAACGTGGCCTTCAGGTCCATAGGCGCACCCGGCCGGGGCTCGCAAAGACCGACCGAAGCGACGGCGGTCACCACCAGTCCGAGGCCCCAGGCTCTGCGCCGCCATGACCTGCCCACCGCACCGCCTCCTATCAGGGCCCGCTCAGTTCACGGCGCCGGCGTAGAACTGTGCCGGCCAGGTGGCGTCGGCGGCGCGATGGAAGGCCTCGCGCTGGGTGAGCCGGTCGCGGTAGTCGAGCAGCGCTGGAACTTCCGGCAACACGCCCTGATACAGCAGTCGCGCCAGCGTGCCGCCCAGCACCACGTCGGCGGCGGTGAAGCGGTTCCCCAACAGGTATTCCCGCGTCTCCAGCACGTCGCTGACCACCCGGACCATGTCGGCGAACGTGCCGAAGCCGGCGTTGAAACCGGGCAGGTCGATCTTCTGCTGGTGCAGGGTCGCGACGGGATCGACGACGGCGGTGGAGAACACCATCCACTTCAGATAGGCGCCGCGCGCCGAATCCTCGATGCGCGGCGCGAGCGTCCCGTAGCCGTAGCGGTCGGCCAGGTAGATGGCGATGGCCGGGGTCTCGCTGACCACGACCTCGCCGTCCGTCAGCGTCGGCACCTTTCCGGACGGGTTGAGCCGCAGGTACTCCGCCGCCTTCTGCTCGCCAGCCTTGATGTCGATGTTGCGCACCCGGAACGGAACGCCCAGCTCCTCGAGCATCCAGTAGGCCGTGAAGGCGCGGCTGGCGGGGGAATGGTAGAGGGTTATTCCGTGCCGCGCGGCCATTGGGATCTGTCTCCTGGAGCGACGCCTAAGCTAGGATGGCGCCCCGCCTCCCGCCAGTCGCCCCACCCCGCTCAGGAGCCGCCCGATGCCCACCCGCCAACGCGTCCAGGCCTTCGTCGCCCTCGTCGAGGCGGCCCGCTTCGTGGAAGCCCTGCAGCAGTTCTACCACCCGGATGCTTCCATGCAGGACAATCAGCAGCCGCCGCGATCGGGTCTGGAGCGGCTGATCGCCGACGAGCGGGCCACCATGGCGCGGTTCGCCAGCATGCGGACCGATCCGGTCACGGACCTCCTCATCGACGGCGACAAGGTCGTCATCCGCTGGAAGTTCACCTTCACTCCGGCGGAAGGCCCGCCGATGGTCATGGAGGAACTCACCCTGCAGCACTGGGACGGCGACCGCATCGCGCAGGAGCGGTTCTTCTACGACCCGCGCCAGACCCGGCCGCCGGCCGCCGGGTGAGGGCGGGGCCAGATGGAGGCGGCAAGGCGCGGCGCGCGGACTTCAGCCCGGACCGGTAAGGCCCTCGCATAGCAGCGGTTTCGCCGCCTTGCATTTTGCGGCGCACAATTCTATTCTCTTCGCCCCCGGACGAATGCGCCCGCGGCCGGTAACGACCAACTTCCAACCAGGGCGAACTCGAGTCAGCCACCTCCATGGATAAAGTCCCGATGACCGCCGAGGGCTATCATGCCCTCGACGAAGAGCTGAAGCGTTTGAAGACCGTCGAGCGGCCGGCCGTGATCGCCGCCATCGGCGAAGCGCGCGCGCACGGCGACCTCTCCGAGAACGCCGAATACCACGCCGCCAAGGACCGCCAGGGCTGGATCGAGGGCCAGATCGCCGAGATCGAGGACAAGATGGCCCGCGCCCAGGTGATCGACGTGTCCAAGCTGTCGGGCAAGCAGGTGAAGTTCGGCGCCACCGTCTCGGTGATCGACGAGGACACCGAGGAAAAGGCCCGCTACCAGATCGTCGGCGAGCACGAGGCCGACGTGAAGCAGGGCCGCGTGTCCATCACCTCGCCCATCGCGCGCGCGATGATCGGCAAGGAGAGCGGCGAGACCGTCGAGGTGAACACCCCCAACGGCGTCAAGGCCTACGAGATCACCAAGGTCGAGTGGGTCTGATCCCCACGCGATGGCCGAGGACGCGCCCCCTCGCCTGAGCATCTGGGCCGTCTCGGATGGCCGCGTCGGCATCGAGGCCCAGGTCCTGGGCCTGGCCGAGGCCGTGGCCCGCCAGCGGCCGGCGAGCATCGTCGCCAAGCGGGTGAACTGGCGCTGGGGCGTGGGCCGCACGCCGCTCTCGCTGCTGCCCTTTCCGCGCCTGCTGCTGCGCGCCGACAGCCCCATCGCCGCGCCCTGGCCGGACATCTGGATCGCCGCCGGGCGGGCGAGCCTGCCCCTGTCGCGCCGGGTGCGCCGCTGGTCGCGAGGCAAGAGCTTCGTGGTCCAGACCCAGGACCCGCGGGGCTCGCTGCAAGGCCTCGACCTCGTCGTCCCGCCCGCCCATGACGGCCTCAGCGGCCCCAAGGTCTTCCCCATCGTCGGCGCGCCCAACCGGATGAGCGCCGAGGGGTTCAGCCGCGACCTGGCGCGTTTCCGGCCCCGCATCGACCCCTTGCCGCGGCCGAGAGTGGCGCTGATCGTCGGTGGCAAGTCCAAGTCGCACGACCTGCCGCCGGCCCGCGCCCGCGCCATGGCCGCCGAGATCGCGGAGGCCGTAAAGGCGGCCGGCGGCTCGCTGCTGGTCAGCTTCACCCGGCGCACCCCGGAGCCCGCGCGGCGCATCCTGAGCCAAGGCCTTGCCGATGTCCCCGGCTGGATCTGGGACGGCGAGGGCGACAACCCCTACTTCGCCTTCCTGGCCGCCGCCGACATCATCCTGGTGACCGAGGATTCCGCCAACCTGGCGACCGACGCGGCCACCACCGGCAAACCGATCCACGTGGTCGCCATGGCCGGCGGCGGCCGTAAGTTCGACCGCTTCCACCAGGACCTGCGCCGCCGTGGGATCGCCCGGCCGTTCACCGGCGCCCTGGCGGAGTGGAGTTATCCGCCCCTGGACGAGACCAACCGCGCAGCCAGCGAGCTCCTGCGCCGTTTCGACGCCCGCCAGGGCGAGTGATCGGCGGTCACTCACTTGCGCCGTGGTAAACGCCACCGCAATCTGGAAAGAATTTCGAAACACCATCGGGGCATGGTGCGGCAACTTTTCTAGAGTCGGGGACTCCACGTGGCCAATTTCTTCTTCGATATGATGACTCAGGCGCAAGCCAACGCCTACCATGAGGCGAACGACGTCATCGTGTTCTCCAGCGGCTCGGCGTCGCAGGCGACCGTGCTGTTCAATCCCTTGACGGTGAACGGTCCGCCGAGCGTGACCCTGACCTTCGGCGCCAACTCCCTGACCTTCGCGGACGACAACGCCACGATCCGCGGCCAGACCAACCTGACCTTCTTCCCCGACAGCTCGAAGCTGTTCATCGGCACGACGGGGAACGACGTGGTGACCGGCACCTCCGGCGCGGACGGCCTGTTCGGCGGCGACGGCAACGACACCATGTCGGGAGCCGGCGGCAACGACCTCCTGCAAGGCAACCAGGGCGGCGACGTGCTCTCCGGCGGCTCCGGCCTGAACACCATCTTTGGCGGCCAGGGCGACGACAGCATCGACCTCACCGGCGGCGGCGCGTCCACCTCCGGCACCAACTTCGGTCAGGGCAACCTGGGCAACGACACCATCACCGGCAGCTCCAACACCGACCTCCTGCTGGGCGGCCAGGGCGACGACGTCATCTCCGGCGGCGGCGGCGACGACGTGATGGACGGCAATCTCGGCAATGACACCGTCAGCGCCAGCGGCGCGGGCAACGCGACGCTCATGGGTTCGGCCGGCGACGACAAGCTGCTGGCCGGCTCCAGCACCGGCAACGACTCCCTGAACGGCGGCGTGGGCGACGACACCATCGCCGGCGGATCCGGCAACGACACCATCGACGGCGGGACGGGCAACGATCAGATCAGCGACGCCGGCGGCAACAACCTGATCACCGACTCGGCCGGCGACCACACCATCACCATCAGCGCCGCGGGCCACAACACCATCACCACGGGCGCCGGCAACGACAACATCACCCTCACCAGCACCTCGGGCGACAACATCAACGTCGGCGACGGGACCAACACGGTCTCCGACAACAACGCCGGCTCCGACACCGTGGCCAGCGGCTCCGGCGTCGACAACATCACCACCGGCAGCGGCAACGACAGCATCACCTCCGGCGGCGGGGACGACGTCATCCACTCCGGCGCGGGCCAGGACAGCGTCGACGCCGGGGCCGGCAACGACCTGGTGGTGGCCGCCGGCGGCGGGATCATCACCGGCGGCGACGGCGACGACACCCTCAGCGCGGCGTCCTCCGCCGTGCTCGACGGCGGCGCGGGCGACGACAAGATCACCGGCGGCGGCCACGACACCATCACCGCCGGCGAGGGTAACAACACCATCACCGACACCGGGACCGGGAACCTCATCAGCGCGGGCGCGGGCAACGACAGCTTCACCCTCAGCGGCGGCGGCGACACGGTGACCACCGGCGACGGGGTCAACACGGTCTCGGACACCGGCGGCGCGGGCAATGCGATTACCGGCGGCGCGGGGACCGACACCGTCACCACCGCGGGGGGCAACGACAGCATCTCCACCGGCGGCGGCGACGACAGCATCTCCTCGGGCGGCGGCACCGACATCCTCAACGGCGGGGCGGGCAACGACCAGATCGCCTTCACCGGCCAGGGCGGCGTGCAGGGCGGCGACGGCGACGACGTCATCACCGGCGGCAACGTGGCCTCTGTGATCGATGGCGGCACCGGCAATGACGCCATCACCATGGGGACTGGCGCGGACACCATCACCGGCGGGGTCGGCAACGACACCATCACCGCCGGCGGCGGCGGGACGGGCCACGACCTGATCAGCGGCGGCGGCGGCAGCGACACCTTCGTGTTCGCGACGGGCACGTCGGCGGCGACCCAGGCCACGGCCGAGGTGATCACCGACTGGACCTCCGCGGACTCCCTCAAGATCGGCGCCCTCGGCTCCGGCGCGACGACGTTCCATGCCGCGGGCCTGACCGCCGGCGGCTTCGGGGCGGCGATCACCGCGGCGGACACCGAGATCAGCGTGACGCACGCGGGCGACAAGTACGCCGCGGTGCAGGTGGGGGCGGACGTCATCGTCTTCGCCGACACCAATACAGACGGCCATATCGACGCGACGGATACGGCGATCATCCTGACCGGGCGCGCGCTCTCCGACGTGCTCGGCAGCGACTTCATCTGACGGCTCGCGGAAACGCGATCCGGCGGGGCCGCTCTTCGGAGCGGCCCTTTGCGTTTCGGCCCCGGCCACGCTTCCGCGGCCGATTGGCCGACCACGGAATCGTGCTCTAGATTCAAAAGTTTAGACCCTGGTTCAGCGTTCAGGCCGTTTCGAGCTGAACCCATCAGGGTCTAGGGTGTCCGCCGATTGATTCGCCCGGAGGACATGCCGGCCATGAGCGGCCTCAGTATCCTGTTCGTCGTCGACGCCGGCCCGGAGATCGGCGGCGGGCATGTGATGCGGTCCCTCACCCTGGCCGGCGCCTTGGAGGCCCAGGGCGCGAGCTGCCGGTTCGCCACCCCGCCGGCGGTCGAAGCGATCCTGGCGGCTTTCGCGCCGCAGATGGCCCGTTCGCCGGCCGCCTCGAGCGCGCCCGCCGCCCTCGCAGAGGACCTGGCGGGGGAGCGCTTCGACGCCCTTGTCTTCGACCACTACGGCCTGGGCGTGGAGGACCATCGGCGGATCGGCCAGGGCAAGCCGGCGCTGGCCATCGACGACCTCGCCGACCGTCCCCTCGCCGCGGACCTCGTGCTGGATTCCGGACCCGCGCGGCGCGCCGAGGACTACGACGGCCTGGTCCCCGAGGGCGCGCGCCTGCTGCTGGGCCCGCAATACGCCCCGGTGCGGCCGGAGTTCGCGGCGCTCCGCGACCAGGCGCTCGCCTGGCGGGGCGAAGCCGTCGGCCGGGTGCTGGTCTCCCTGGGGCTGACGGACCTCGACGGGATCACCGGCCGGGTCGTGGAGCGGCTGCGGCCGAAGGTGAGCGAGGTCGGCATCGACGTGGTCCTGGGGGCCGAGGCGCCGAGTCTCGCCAGCCTCGCCAAGATCGCCCGGCGCGACACCCGCATCACGCTGCACGTCGACAGCCCGCACATGGCCAGGCTGACCGCCGAGGCGGACATCGCCATCGGGGCGGCGGGCTCGTCGGCCTGGGAGCGCTGCACGCTTGGTCTGCCCAGCCTGATGCTGGTGCTGGCGGAGAACCAGCGCGAGGCGGCGCGCGAGCTCGCCGCGCGGGAGGCGGCGCTGGTCGCCGACCCCGCCGCCACAGACTTCGAGGCGGTATTCGACCGCGCGCTGCGCCGCCTGACCACCGACGCCAACCTGCGCCGGACGCTTGCGGTCGCCAGCGCCGAGCTCTGCGACGGCCAGGGCGCGCCGCGGGTCGCCGAGGCCTTCCTGAAGCTGATCGCCGCCCGCGGCTGAGCCCCAACGCGCCCGCGCCTGAGGCGTTTGCGCCGGCCCTAAGCCGCCATTAACCGCAAGCGTGTTGCTCTGTCCGCTGGGATTTCCTGGAGGATGACCGCTTGGCGCTGCCCCGCGCATTGCCGCACCAGACGACCGCCCCGCCGAAATCGGCGACCGTGGCGGTCGCGCGCCCGCGCCTGCCCGCCGCCGAAGCCATCCTGCCCTACCTGCAGAGGATCGACGAGGCGCGCTGGTACTCCAATTTCGGCCCTCTGCTCAGCGAGTTCGAGCAGCGGCTGGCCGACCGCTTCCCGACTCCGACCCAGGTCGTCACCGTCACCAACGCCACCCAGGCCCTGGCGCTCGCGCTGCAGGCCATGGACCTTCCGCCGGGCGCCCACGTCGTGATGCCGGCCTGGACCTTCGTGGCGACGGCCCACGCCGTGACGCAGGCCGGCCTGAAGCCCTGGTTCGTCGATGTCGACCCCGCCACCTGGATGCTGGATCCCAAGCGGGTGGCGAACCTGCCGAAGAGCGACATGGCCGCGGTGATCCCGGTCTGCGCCTTCGGCGCCTTGCCCGACCTCGACGCCTGGGTGGCCTTCCGGGAAGCCACCGGCGTGCCGGTGCTGATCGACGCCGCGGCCGCCTTCGACACCTTGCACGACGCCCGCCTGCCCGCCGTGGTCAGCCTGCACGCCACCAAGGTCCTGGGCCTTGGCGAAGGCGGCTTCCTGGCGACGCAGGACGAGGCCCTGGCGCACCGGGTGCGGCTGATGACCACCTTCGGCTTCTGGGGCAGCCGCGACAGCCAGGTGACCGCCACCAACGCGAAGCTCTCCGAATATCCCGCCGCGGTGGGCCTGGCCGCCCTCGACGCCTGGCCCGGCGACCGCCTTCGGTTCATGCGCACCGCACAGCACCTCAGGATCGCGCTGATCGGGCGTCCGGAGGTGCGTTTTCAGGAGGGTTGGGGCTCCGACTGGGTGACCAGCGTCTGCACTGTGGGCCTGCCGCCCGGGTCGGCGCCCGCCGTGGCCGCCAGCCTGAGCCAGGACGGCGTCGACAGCCGCCAATGGTGGGGCGGCGGCTGCCACACCGCCACCGCCTTCGCCGAGTGCCGGCGCCAGCCCCTGCCGGTGACCGACCAGCTCGCCCAGGCGACCCTTGGGGTGCCCTTCTCAATCGACATGGACGCCGGCGAGATCGCCCGCGTCGCCGCCGCCCTGGATCGCGCCCTGGATCGGACCTCGGACCCCGGCTGATGGCGCCGGCTCCGATCGGCGGGTTCTTCGAGCGACATCAGGCCAACGGCCCGGCGACGGATGAGAGCCTGCTGGCCGCCTGGACGGCGGGCCGCCCCTGCGCCGCCTTCGTCAACGCGCGCTCGGCCTTCGCCGCGCTTGTCGCCCGAAGCCCGGCCGCGACCGTGTGGCTGCCGGCCTTCCTCTGCCGCGATCTGATCCAGCCGGCCTTCGCCGCACGCGCGCAGTTCTACCCGGTGCTGGAGGACTTCGAGCCGGACCTCTCCGGCGTCGTCGCGCAAGCCAAGGCCGGTGACCTGGTGCTTGTGGTGGCCTACTTCGGCCTGCCGCTCGGCCAGGGGGTCTGCGCGACGCTGGCGCAACGGCCGGACCTGCAGGTGGTCGAGGACCGCGCCCAGGCGATTTCCGGCGCGGCGGCCTCCGTCAGCGCGTGGACGCTGTTCAGCCCCCGAAAGCTGCTGGGCGTCGCCGACGGCGGCCTGCTGATCGCCCGCGACGCCGCCAGTGCCCCGCCGCAGCCGTCAGCCACCGCCGACCCGGAGGCCCTGTGGGCAGCCGCCAAGCTGCGAGCGGCCGACCCCGCTGGCGCGCGGAACGCCGAATGGCACGCGGCCAACCAGGCCAAGGAAGCCGCCATGACCGCGAGCCCGGAAGCCATGACCGACGAAAGCCGCGCGATCCTGGCCGCGGCGCCGCTCAGCGACCTGGCGGCCCGGCGCCTGGAGAATTGGCGGACGCTGGACGCGAGCCTTCGGCGGTGGTCGGCCCTGCCCGCGGACCCCGCCGCCCCGCCGCTCGGCTATGTGCTGCGCCTGGAGCCCGGGACGCGGGACCGCCTGCGGAGCGCGCTGAACGCCGAGCGGATCTTCGCCGCCGTCCATTGGCCGGCGATCGCCGCGCCCGCCGCCGACTTCCCCCGCGAGGCCCAATGGACCCGCGAGCTCCTGACGCTGCCCTGCGACCACCGCTATGGCTCGCCGGAGATGGCGCGGATCGCAGACTGCGTCACCGCGTGCCTGGCATGACCCACCCCTACGCCACCGCCGACTATGCCCGCAGCCTGGCCCATGTCGGGGAAGCCCTGGCGGTTCCCGCCTGGGGCGGCCACGTGCTCACCCGTCCGACCCCGGACGGGAGGGCCCGCGACGCCCTGGGCCCCTATCCGCTGGCGGTGATCGCACGGGGAGCCGACGTGGCCGATGGGTTCGAAGGCCTGACCGCCGCCGGCCTGGTTTCCCTGGTGGTCGTGCTGGATGAGCGTTTGCGCCCCGCCGAGGCAGACCTCGAGGCCGGCTTCGACCTGGTGCGGCCGTTCAAGTCGCATTTCCTCTACGACCGCGGCCTGGGTCCGCTGGAATACGGCAAGCACCACCGCTACGAGCTGCGCCGCGCCCAGGCGCGGGTAGAGGTCCGCGAGATCGCGCTCGCCGATCACCTGGCCGCCTGGCAGGCGCTCTATGGCGACCTCGCCGGCCGGCACGGCCTTACTGGCCTGCACGCCTTCCCAAGCCTTCACCACGAGACGCTGACCCGCTTGCCTGGTGTGCGGGCCTTCGGGGCCTTTGTGGAAGACCGGCTGGTCTCGGCGCATATCTTCGTCACCCACGAGGGCTATGCGACCAGCCACCTCGCCGCCTCGGCGCCCGAGGGTTACGCCACGGGCGCGGGCTATGCCGTGAACGACCTGGCCGTGAGGGCGCTCACCGACTGCGAGGTGATCAATTTCGGCGGCGGCGCCGGGCTCACCGAAGACCCCGCCGACGGCTTGGTCCGCTTCAAGAAGGGTTTCTCCAACGCGACAGCGCCGTCCTGGCTGTGCGGCAAGGTCCTGGATGGCGCGGCCTATGAGAGGTTGAGCTCCGGCTTCCCGCGCGACGGCTTCTTCCCGGCTTACCGAGGCGCAGTAGGCGGGCGTTAACTCTGCTCGCCCACTGTCGCGCAAGACAGCTGAAGGACGGACAACCCGGATGAGCGGCGCCACGATGCGCAAGGCGGTCGAGACGGCGCGCGTCGAGGTCGTGCTGATCTTTCCGGCCGGGCTGCCCGATTCCCAGAAGTTCCGCGCCGAGGCGAAGGCGCGCGGCCATGCGGTGGTCGGCGCCTCGTCGCTGTCGTTCGACGCGGCCGCACAGGCCCACGACGCCTGGGAGACCCTGCCCTACATCCACGATCCCGCCTTCGCCGCGCGCCTGGCGGCGGTGGTGGCGCGCCATCGGGTGACCGCCATCTATGCGCCGCACGAGGTGATCAGCGGGGTCCTGGGGGACATCCTGCCGAGCGTTGCTCCCGGCGTGCGGCTGATCGATCCCAATCCGCTGAAGAAGATCGAGCTTGCCTACCGCGACCGCTTGCACGAGGCGACAGAGGCAAGCGCCGCGGCCTGGTTCGACCTCCCCGGCGGCCGCCCGCCCCTGACACCCATCGCGCGCGCGGGCGTCTTGCGCCTGGTCGAGACCATCTCGGGCATGACCGACGGCGACAAGATCGACGCGATCATCGAGGCGATGGGCCATGCGCCCGACGGCGACCTGGTGGAGATCGGGTCCTGGTGGGGGCGCTCCGCCGCCGTGCTGGTGCTGCTCGCGCGCTACTGGGGCATCGGCAAGCTGCTGTGCGTCGACCCCTGGCACGAGGCCTACCTGGACCAGGGGGTCGAGATCCTCGACCGGGCGAGCGCACGGATGGACAACGACTTCGCCCACGCCATCTTCCAGATCAACCTGGCCCCCATCGCGGGCGGCGCCCTGAACTTTATTCGGGGGCCGTCCTCCGAGGCCGCCCGCCGGTACGGCCCGGGCCTTGCGCTGGAGAGCGAGACCTTCGGCCGGACCGAGTACGAGGGCCGCATCGCCTTCCTGCACATCGACGGCAACCACACCTACGAGAACGCCAAGGCCGATGCGCTCGCCTGGACCCCACATGTGAAGCCCGGCGGCTGGATCGTCTTCGACGACTACGTCTGGGCGTTCGGTGACGGCCCGCGGCGCGTGGGCGACGAGTTCCTGGCCAGCGAAGCCGAGCGGATCGCCCTCAGCTTCGTGATCGGCACGGCGCTCTTCGTGAAGCTGAAGGCCTGAACCGTGCGCCGCGAGACCTTCCCTGCCCTGGGCGACGCCGAAGACCGCCGGCAGATGGCCGAGCGCGGCTGGATGAGGTTCCCCGGCGTGGTCCCGGCGGACCGGCTGGAAGCCCTGCGCGCGGACGCCGAGCGGGTCTACGCCCTTCGCCGCGCGCTACAGATCGAGAACGGCGTGGCGGACGGCATGGAGGGCGCGGCTCACCATGTGCCCGGCGAAGGCGGCGCCCTCGATCGCTTTCTCGACGACCTGCCCCTCTACGAGCGCATCGAACGCCACTTCGGCGGCAAGGTGGTCCTGCTGAACTACGGCGCGGCGATGCACCCGCCGGGCGCGCGATCCTACACCTTCAAGCCGCATCGCGACGTGCGCGCCTTCACCCGCGACTTCCCGCTGTCGCTGAACATGCTGGTGATGCTGGACGACTTCACGGTCGAGAACGGCGCGACGCTGATGCTCTCGGGGTCGCACCGGACCGAAGCCATGCCCTCGCCGGCGGTCTTCCACGCCGAGGCGGAGCACGCGGTCGGCCAGGCGGGCGACATCCTGCTGTTCGACAGCCTCTTGGTGCATTCCGCCGCCCCGAACCACAGCGACGCCCCGCGGCGCGCGCTGACCCTCTGCTTCGGCCGGCCGTTCATGAAGCCGCAGATGGACTGGGTGCGCCGGTTCGGCCGCGAGGCGGAGGCCAGGCTCTCGCCCATGGCCCGCCAGCTGCTCGGCTACCACGCTCGCGTGCCGGAGAGCCTCGACGACTTCTATCAGCCGCCGGAGCGCTGGGCCTTCAAGGCGGACCAGCGATGAGCATCCCCGGCAACAAGGTGCGCCTGCGCGCGGTGGAGGAAGGCGACCTTCCGCTGCTGCACGCCTGGGCCAATGACGAAGAGCTCTGGTCGCACCTGGCGGGATGGCGGTTCCCGTCGAACTTCAAGTCGATCGAGACCTGGTTCGCTGGTCTGGGGTCCGACCCGCTCAACCACCGCTTCGTTATCGAGACCAAGGCGGACGGCCAGGTGATCGGCACGGCCAACCTCGTGGACATCGACTGGAAGAACAACCACGCCTTCCACGGCATGATGCTTGGCCCCGTCGACCTGCGAGGCAAAGGCTATGGCTTCGACACCGTCATGGCGGTGATGCGCTACGCCTTCGACGAACTCCATCTGGAGCGGCTGGACGGCGACATCATCGAGTACAACGAGGCCTCCTTGCGCCTCTACGTCGGCAAGTGCGGCTGGAAGGAAGAAGGCCGCCTGCGCCGCTGGCATTTCCGCAAGGGCCGCTACTGGGACAAGATCGTGGTCGGCGTCACCCGCGACGACTACGCCGCGGTGGCCGAGGCCACCGGCCACTGGGCGACCTAGGCCTTCGCCAGCCAGCAGGCGAACATCTGCCGGAAATTGCCTTCCAAGTTGCGCGTGAAGCCTACCTCGTCGCGATAGGGCGAAGCGTCGAAGCCGGGGCGGACCCGGGCGCGTAAGGCATCGAGCGCGGCGAGGTCCGAGGTCAGGGCGAGCGCCCGCTGGACGTAATCGTCCCATCCCTCCGCCACCAGCTCCGGCAAGCCGCAGGGCAGCACGCCGGCCACGCCGATCCTCGAATAGAAGTCCTCGCCCCGCAGAGTCAGCACCGGCACGCCGTTGGCCAGGGCGTCGCAGCTGGTGGTGCCGCCGGGACAGGGCGAAGGGTCCAGCGCCAGGTCGATGTCCAGGAATTCCCGCCAATAGTCGGCCCCTGTGGAGTGGCCGCGGAACTCGAGCTGCTCGGGCGCGGCGCCATAGGCGGCGAAGCGCGCGCGGGTGACCCGTTGCAGCACCGGGTCCTCGAAATAGCTGTACTTCAGGACCAGCCGGTCCGCGGGCCGCTCGCGCAGGATGAGCGCCCAGGCGGCGACCGTCATCTCGCTGAGCTTCGCGGGGTTGTTGAACGAGCCGTAGGTGACATAGCCGTTCTTCAGCGCCGGTGTCGGGACCGGCCCGGGGCGCTCCGCCGGCGGGCGGAACGGGGCCATGATCGGCCCGATCCGGCGGATTTCCTCGGTGAAGAAGGCTTCCGTGCCGGGCACGTCCATGCTGTCGGCGTGCAGGATGTAATCCATGCAGGCCAGGCCTGTGGTCTGCACGAAGTTGATCCAGGCGACCTGGACCGGTGCGGGGCGATGGGCGAAGACCGGCAGCCGGCTGCCGGAGGTGTGGCCCCAGACATCGACCAGGATGTCGATCTTGTCGGCGCGGATGCGGGCCACGACCTCAGCGTCCGGCATGCCCCCGATCGAGCGGACCTTGCAGCCGGGCGGCAGGGCGTCTTCCGCGCCCGCATCGGCGCAGTAGAGGAACACCTCCACGGCCTTCGGATCGTGCGCCTCCAGCACCGGCAGCAGGAACTGGGCGACCTGGTTGCGGGTGAAGCTCGGCCCGACATAGCCGATCCGCAGGCGGCGCTTTGCGGTCCGCTCGTTGCCGAAGACGGGCTTGGCCGGCGTCAGCGGCGCGGCGTGGAGCTCACCCCAGCGCCGCGCCTCCTCGGAGACGCGGGCGAGCCGATCCTGGGCGTGGAACAGCGGATAGAGCAGGAACTCGTGGACCTCGGCGGTAGGGAACGTCTCGGCGGCCAGGCTGAAGACATCGATGGCCTCGTCCATCCGGCCCTGGTGCTGGAGCGACAGGCCGTAGCTGAGCAGGCCCTGGGCGGAGAGCTTCTCGACGTCGAGGCTGCGACCGAGGCAGACGCTGGCCGCCGCCATCCGCTTCTGGGCGTAGAGTTGCAGGCCGATCTGGGCACAGTAGCCCTTGTCGGTCTGGAACCGGGCCATGTCGGCCCCGGCCTCGCGCAGGGTCGCCACCGCGTGCAGGGTGCGCGCCTCGTCCAGCACCTGCCGCGCGGCGTCCGGCTGGGCGGCCGCGACCAGGGCGGAATAGAGCCAGTAGCGGCTCTCATGGTCGGTGGGGTCGGCCTCGGCGAGGCCGTGGAAGATCTGCGCCGCGGTGACCGGATCGCCGCCGAAGAGCGCCGCCCGCCCTTCGGAAACAAGGTCGCGCGCCGTCGGGCTGGCAAGGGCGGCGGACATGCTTACGCCTTCAGCACGGTGTTGCTCTTGATCGCCGCCGAGCCGTCGGCGGCGAGGTCGGCGCGGGTGGCGGTCAGGCTGAGCGGCCCTTTGAGCCGGGCGTTGACCGCGTCCATCCCGGTGGGGCCGTCATGGCGCCTGGCGATCAGGTAGCGCAGCGAGATGCGTTCGTGGTCCGCCGCGTCCGGCTGGGTGCCGTGCAGGGTGCAGGCGTGCCACATGGCCGCGAACCCCGCAGCGCCGGTGAGGATCCTCTGGCGAGCCACGGTCTCGCCGTGCTGACCGTTCACATAGAGCCAGTCCCTGTCGCCGATGCGGGTCAGGTTGTGCGGGAAGACCGAGCCGCCCAGCATGTGGCTGCCCTCGAGCAGGTACAGCGGGGCGTCGGCGCGGGTCACCGGATGCAGGTAGATGTAGAGGGTCAGGAAATCCGCCTCGCGGGCCTTGTAGTCGATCAGGTCCTGGTGGAAGTCGATGCCGTAGAAATAGGTCACGTCGCGATATTGCGGCCGCACATAGGCGCCGAGGTTGTTCACCGGATTGCCGAGGATGCGCTGGCGCAGCCACTCCGGCACGGCGCTCGCCGGCACGCCGCAGACCACCTTCTTGTTCAGGATCTCGTAGCCGGGGCCCAGGAGCGCGGTGACCGCCTCCACGATGTGCGGGGCCTGTTCCACGAACGCCAGGCCGTCCTGCATCCCCTCCAGGAGGTTGCGGCCGGGGCGCGGGTTGACGCCGGTGTACTGCGGGTCGGCGTCGAATGCCTCCTCGGTCAGGAACAGGCTCGCCCCGAAGTCGCGGGTGGCGCGGATGCGGGCCAGCAGGTCGGCGCAGGCCCGGGCGTCCAGGGCCTGGTCGAAGAGGTGGGCGCCGTCGCGCATGAAGTCGGCCACGACCGTCTCGGTGAGCGGCGGCCCGAGCTCGCGGGGTTTCGGCAGGGCGGTCATCGGACGAGTCTCCCGGACTTCGGAAGAAGAGGCCGCGATTTTGGTTAATCCGCGGTTGCCTGCCGACTAATCGACCATGTCCCAGGCCAGCGGCTCGCCGCGGGCGAGGTCGCGGGCGGCGGGACGGCCCAGCACCTCGTCGAGGTGGGCCGGCGGCAGGCCGTTGCCCGGCCGCACGGAGCGGACGTTGGCGCGGGTCAGC
>Ga0207695_10003828_pt1 | contig 20854 bp, 21 predicted proteins | sample KBSC54metaG_FD_184354 | JGI IMG/M metagenome (GOLD analysis project Ga0207695, IMG submission 184354) | Corn rhizosphere microbial communities from Kellogg Biological Station, Michigan, USA - KBS C5-4 metaG (SPAdes) (version 2) | ecosystem: Host-associated > Plants > Roots > Rhizosphere > Soil...
GCGCGCATCCGGCAGATCCAGGATTCCGGCCAGCCGATTGCGCACCTGGCCTGGCACCATGGCTTGTTCGAGTTTCCCGGGCGCTTCACCAAGCCTTTGCCGAAAGTGAACTATGCCGATTTGCACGACTGGTGCGTTGCGCACCCGGATGGCGAAATTGTCACCTTCTATACGAAATATCCGATTACGGCCAAGCCCGAGCTGGAACTGCCGTACCGCTTCGGCCGCATCATCTTCTGGCGTGCGGCGGATATTCTCGCGATGCCGGCAGCGCCGGCGAAACCCGCGCCCGAGGAAGATGATTCAACGGATGACTAGCTTGCCGCGGGCCTAGAACTTCGGCTTGTCCGTGCACTCCTGATAACGCGCCACGCAATCGAGGATTTCCTGCTTCGCCGCGGCGGCGTCATGCCAGCCGGTGATCTTGACCCACTTGCCTTTCTCCAGGTCCTTGTAGTGCTCGAAGAAGTGGCCGATGCGTTCTTTCCAGTGTTGCGCCACGTCGCCGATGTCGTTGATGTGGTCATAGTGCGTGAACACTTTCGGCGCCGGCGCGGCGATGATCTTGGTGTCCTCGCCAGCCTCGTCGGTCATGCTGAGCATGCCGACCGGACGGCAGCGGATCACCGATCCGGGAATCAGCGGCAGCGGAATCAGCACAAGCACGTCGACCGGATCGCCGTCGCCGCACAACGTGCGCGGCACATAGCCGTAGTTGCACGGATAGCGCATCGGCGTGGACAGCACGCGATCGACAAAAATCGCACCGGTTTTCTTGTCGACCTCGTATTTGACCGGATCGGCGTCTTTCGGAATTTCGATGACGACGTTGATTTCGTTCGGCACGTCCTTGCCGCTGGTTACGAGGTCGAGACCCATGATGACTTCCGGAGAACGCGAGGGGCGCGAAGGATACGCGAAAGTTTTCGAGGGCGCACGTCGAAAGCCGCAGTCCAGCGGTTGCCAGGTGCCTAGTCGGCGATGACGTCGTAGCCGCGTCCGGCCATGCAACGCGCGACGATGTCGCGCTGTTCGGCCACGCCGTAGGCCGCGCCATTGATGCCGCCGTTTGCGGCGCCCCACGCGGCGGCGCGGCCGACGTCGTCGCCGCGCAAACCGACTGCTGCGGCGAGCAATCCCCCGAGCACGGCGCCGAATACGGCGCCGCCCGCCGCCGAAGCTGCGGCAGGCCGTTGCGCCGCCAAGTGCTGACAATCGGCGAGGTCGGCTTCGTAGCTGCCCTGGCTGACGTGATTATCGACAATGGGCCGGTATTGTTCGACCGCGCAGCCGGAAAGCGCAGCCGCAGCGGCAATCAAAACGATAATCTTCATGACTTGCCCCCGTGTGGATGCACGCGCATCCTCACCCGACATGATAATGCGAAATCGGCAGGAGCTTGGCATATGAGCACGGATCCGGTGGAATTGGCCCGGCAGATCGTGATCAAGGAATACGCGCAGTTTTGCGTCGCCGGCGGCATGCGGCCGGGCAAACCTGCCGCGGAAGCGTTCGCGATTCAGGTTACCGGAAGCGGCGCGCGGCCGTATCACGGCATGACCAGCGCCAAGCTCGTCGAGATGCTCTGCGCGAAGTTGCCCGATTAGGCTCCCATCACGGCCGCGTTACTTCACGTGCGCCCATAAATAGGTGTAACGCAAGGCCGCCATGAACGCCGCTTCCTGGTTGTCGGCTGCCGCACCGTGGCCGCCTTCGATGTTCTCGTAGAAGCTCACGTCATGGCCCTGATCGAGCATTTTCGCCGCCATTTTGCGCGCCTGCGCGGGTCCGACGCGATCGTCACGCGTGGAAGTCGTAAACAGGATCGGCGGATATTTGCGATCCTTTTCCACGTTCTGGTACGGCGAGAACGTCTTGATGTACGCCCACTCGTCAGGTTTATCCGGATCGCCGTATTCGGCCATCCAGGATGCGCCGGCCGACAGGCGCGTGTAGCGTTTCATGTCGAGCAGCGGCACTTCGCAAACAATCGCCGACCATAGCGTCGGATACATCGTCAGCATGTTGCCCATCAGCAGGCCGCCATTGCTGCCGCCATCGGCGCCCAAATGCTGGGGTGAAGTGATCTTGCGCGCGAACAGATCGTTCGCGACCGCGGCGAAGTCCTCGTACGCGCGCGGGCGACTGGCCTTGAGCGCCGCTTGGTGCCAGCGCGGACCGTATTCGCCGCCGCCGCGGATGTTGGCGATCACGTACACACCGCCGTGGGCGAGCCAGGCGCGACCGACGCCGCCGCTGTAATACGGCTTCTCGGCGACCTCGAAACCGCCATAGCCCGTGAGCAGTGTCGGATTGCTGCCGTCGAGCGGGATGTCTTTCGGCGCGATGACGAAATACGGTACCCGCGTGCCGTCCTTCGAGGTCGCGAAATGTTGCTGCACGGTGTACTTCGAGGCGTCGAAAAACGCCGGCGAATGTTTCAGCGGTTTTGCTTCGCCTTGGCCGAGCGTGCCGTAATACAACGTCGCCGGTTCAAGGAAACCCGTGACGGTCATGAAATACGCGTCGCTGTCGTCGGCATCGACGCCAGCGGCGGAAATCGTCGACAGTTTCGGTGCGCCGCCGAGCGGCGCACGGCGCCACGCGCCATCGCCCTTGACGGGCGGCGTTAGCACTTCCAGTCGGCTGGCGACGTTATCAAGGACATTCACGATGAGGTGATGACGCGTCCATGAGTACGCGTCGAGCGAAGTCGTCTCGGTGGGCGCGAACAGGACCGTGAGTTCGCGCTTGCCGGCCATGAAGTCGTCGAAATGTGCGGCGAGCAGTGCGCCGGAGGGATAAGTTTTATCGCCGACTTTCCATGCCGAGCGCGTCTGGATCAGCAGCCACTCGCGTTGTGCATCGATGATCGCATCGTCCGGCACATCGATCTTCGTCAGTTTGCCGTCCTTGCCGCGCAAATACGTCTCGCTGCTGAAGAACGCCAGCGATCGCGTGACGAGATCGCGCTCGAAACCTTTGGTCAAATCACGCGACGCGCTGACCGCGAGGTCCTCGTTTTTGCCTTCGTAGACCAATGCCGCATTGCGCAGCGGAGTGCCGCGCGTCCATTCCTTGGCCAGGCGCGGATAACCCGACGTGGTCATCGAACCCGGACCGAAATCGGTGCCGACGTAGATGTGATCCGCGTCGATCCAGGCGACCTGCGATTTTGCTTCCGGCAGATAAAAACCCTCTTTGACGAAGGATTTGGTTTTCAGATCGAACTCGCGCACGACGCTCGCATCTGCACCGCCGCGCGACAGCGACAGCAGGCACAAACGGTATTCGGGTTTCAGGCATTGCGCGCCGTGCCAGACCCAGTTTTCCTTCTCCGCGCCGGAGAGTGCGTCGACGTCAATCACGGTTTCCCAAACCGGGTGCGGTTTGCGATATTCGACCAGCGTCGTGCGCCGCCACAGGCCTTTCGGGTTCGCCTTGTCCTTCCAGAAGTTGTAGTAGTGCTCGCCCATCTTCTGCACGAACGGAATGCGGGCATCGGAGTCAAGCACTTCGAGAATCTGCCCGCGCATGGTCTTGAACGCGCCGCTCGAGGCATACGCTTTCACGGTTTCGTCGCTGCGCGCCTTGGCCCAATCGAGCGCCTTCGTATCGTCCGTGGGTTCGAGCCACAGGTAAGCGTCTTCGGGTTGGGCGGCGGGGGCATTCACGGCGGTTTTCTTCTCGACGGGGGCGCAGGCGGCCAGTGCAATGAGAGTCAGGACGGCGGCGGCGAGTTTCATCGGCATCTCCCAGAAAAGAAAGCCCTCGCGAGGAGGGCTTTCGAACGAAACGTTTTTGTAGCTTACAACAGCGGAATCAGCAATAGCGCAACGATATTGATGATCTTGATCAGCGGATTCACCGCAGGCCCCGCTGTATCCTTGTAAGGATCGCCGACGGTGTCGCCGGTCACGGCTGCTTTGTGCGCGTCCGAGCCCTTGCCGCCGAAGTTGCCGTCCTCGATGTACTTCTTGGCGTTGTCCCAAGCGCCGCCGCCGGTCGTCATCGAAATCGCGACGAACAAGCCGGTGACGATCGTGCCGACGAGCACGCCGCCGAGCGCCTTGGCGCCTTCGGCGCTGGAATGCGTGATGAACTTCGCGCCGAACGCGACGAGGATCGGTACGAGCACCGGCAGCAGCGACGGAATCAGCATTTCCTTGATCGCCGACTTGGTCAGCAGGTCGACGGCCTTCGAATAATCCGGCTTGCCCGTGCCTTCCATGATGCCCTTGATCTCGCGGAACTGGCGGCGCACTTCCTCGACCACGGAGCCGGCGGCACGGCCCACAGCTTCCATCGCCATCGACGCGAACAGGTACGGAATCAGGCCACCGATGAACAGGCCGATGATGACCATGTGATCGGAAAGATCAAACGGAATCAGCTGATTCGCCAGGTTCGGCGCCGTCGACAGGTTGTGCGTGTAGTCGGCGAACAGCACGAGCGCGGCCAAACCGGCCGAGCCGATCGCGTAACCTTTGGTGACGGCTTTGGTCGTGTTGCCGACCGCGTCGAGCGGGTCGGTGATCGCGCGCACTTCCTTCGGCAGTCCGGCCATTTCGGCGATGCCGCCGGCGTTGTCGGTGATCGGACCGTACGCGTCGAGCGCGACGATCATGCCGGTCATCGACAACATCGCCGTCGCGGCAATCGCGATGCCGTACAGGCCGGCAAAGAAATGTGCACCCCAGATCGCCGCGCATACCGCGAGCACCGGCAGCGCAGTCGCCTTCATCGATACACCGATGCCGGCAATGATGTTGGTGGCGTGGCCGGTCGTGGACGCCTTGGCGACGTGCCGCACCGGCGAATATTCGGTCGCTGTGTAGTACTCGGTGATCACGACCATGGCAACCGTCAGCAGGATGCCGATGACCGCGCAGAAGTAGACGTGCCACACGCCGAACGTCGACTTTGCCATCAACGCTTGCGTGACCGGCACGAACAAGCCCAGCGCAATGACCGCCGAAACGCCGACGCCCATGTACAGCGCGTTCATGATTTTGCTGCCTGGCTTGGCCTTGACGAAGAACGTGCCGATGATCGAAGCAATGATCGACACGCCGCCGAGCACGAGCGGATAGAGCACCGCATTGGCGCCAGCATCCTTGGCGAGCACGCCGCCGAGCAGCATCGTCGCGATCAGCGTCACCGCGTAGGTTTCGAACAGATCCGCGGCCATGCCGGCACAGTCGCCGACATTGTCGCCGACATTGTCGGCGATCACCGCCGGGTTGCGCGGATCATCTTCCGGAATGCCGGCTTCGACTTTACCGACGAGATCGGCGCCGACGTCCGCGCCCTTGGTGAAGATGCCGCCGCCCAGACGCGCGAAGATCGAGATCAGCGACGCCCCGAACGCGAGGCCGATCATTGCGTGCAGCGCTTGCTCCTGCGGGAAATGGAATCCCTGCGTGAGGATCACGTAGTAGCCCGCTACGCCGAGCAGGCCGAGGCCGACGACGAGCATGCCGGTGATCGCGCCGCCACGGAACGCGATCTGCAGCGCGGCATTGAGGCCGCTGCGCGCGGCTTCGGCCGTGCGTACGTTCGCGCGCACCGAGATATTCATGCCGATGAAACCGGTAAGGCCCGAGAGCACGGCGCCGATCGCAAAGCCGATCGCGGCACTCCAGTTGAGCGCGAAGCCGATCACCACGAACAACACCACGCCAACGATCGCAATCGTGCGGTACTGGCGGCTCAGATAAGCGCTCGCGCCTACCTGGATGGCCTGCGCGATTTCCTGCATGCGTTCATTGCCGGCCGGCTTGGAAAGAATCCAGCCGCGCGACCACACACCATAAACGATCGCGAGCAGGGCGCAGCCCAGCGCGATCCACAAACCGTATTGCTCGAACAACATCGAACTCTCCCTAGTGTCTCAGGCTCAATTACGGAAAACCGGGGGTGCAGCGAAAACTACCGGCGAAGTATACCGGCAGCGCGGCGCAGTGCCACTTGTGCGACGCAGCAATTGCGAGCTACGCACGGCGGAGTAGACTGGCGTCGATCCGTAATCCGTGCCGGCTTTGCCGTATTCGTGGGCATGATCGGTCAGGGGGTAGATGTCGTGCTCAACACCGTCGCGCGTGCATTAGGCATCGGATCGTTGTTGTTCGTTTTGTGGGCAGGCTTCAGCTGGGTGTCGCATCCGCAGCTGCCCGCGCACGCCGAAGAACAATTTCCGCCAGCCGCCTTGATGATGATGGGCGTCGATGACGGCGACATCAGCTCGTCCCAGGCGGCATTCGACATGGTGGCATTCGCGATCACGGTCCTCGCAATGCTGCTCGCCGCTGCGCTCGCGGCATGGCTCGGTTGGCGTGGCGCGAGCCGTCCGACGCTGCGTGACCTGACCATCGCGCTGGCGCTCGGCGCGTGTGCGGTGGGCTGGTTCTGGTTCCTGCGCCCGTGGCCAGCGGCGCTTGCTGGCGCCGTGCCGATACTGGATTATCTCTTCGCGCTGGCCTGGTGCGTCTCTGCGTGGGCCTTCCAGAACAGTTTCAGCGTCTACCCAGAACCTATCTCGCATGATCTGGTGCGTCGCGATCACGTCGAGGCGTTCACCGCGCGTCCCGCACGCATCCGCGCCGGCGAAGGATTCTGGCGTTTCTGGGCATGGCTGCCGGCGGAACGCTACGGCGCGTATGGCCGCACGACCGCGCCGGAACTGCGTGGTGTAGCGCGATTGCTGCGCTCGCGCGAGCTGGTGTGGGTCGTCGCCTACGGCGTCTTCGTCCTTATCCTCTGGCAAGTTTTTCCAAAAACGCTCGGCCCTTCCGCGGAAGCATTGCCCTTCTGGTTGCGCGCGCTGGGCAGTGCGGGCCTCGCATGGACGCTGCTGATGGTGCTGGATCCCTTGGCCGGCGCGCGTCTCGATGCCGGCTTGTGGGTCGTCGGCATCATGGGCAACCAAACCGATGGCCTGGCCGGATTCTCGATGGCAGTGACACGCTGGCTGCTCGGCGCGCGCGGGCTCGGCGTGGCGGTGATCGTCGCCATCGTTGCCACCGCGGCTTGGCATGCGGGCGGAATCTGGCGCACCAGCGCGTTCTATCTCGTGCTGATCTGGAGCGCCTTCGCCGCCACCCACGGCGCGAAGGCGCTCTATATGAACTGGCGGTATGGCACCGCCGAACAGCGCCGTGCGATCGCCTGGATTTTCCTCGGGGGAACCTGCGCGTTCATGCTGTGGCTCGCGGGCCAGACCTTGATTTCACTGGCGGCGATCTTTAGTGGAGCCCATGATGACAATTGGCTCATGCGGGCAATCGGTGCCAATTTCGCGCTCGGCCCCGCGCTGATCGCACTCGTATTCGTGCTTTCGCTATGGGCGTCGATCCTGAGCCGTGGCAGTTTCGATCCCGCGCTGGCGCTGCGCAAAGGTGCCGGTGTGGTCGCGCTCGGCCTCGTCTTGACGGCGCTGTTCGTCGCGGTCGAGGGCGCGGCATCGTCCCTGATCGTCACGCATCTCGGCATGCCATCGGTAAGCGGACCGGTGATCGCGGGCACGGTCGTCGCGCTCGGCTTCAAGCCGCTGCGCGAGCGCGTCGAGAACCGCGTGCAGCAGGCGATGCTGCGCTTGTTGCCAGCCGAAGCCGTCGCCGACGGCGAGCGGCGCGTTTGCGCGGTGCTGTTCTGCGACCTGTCCGGCTACACGCGCTTGAGTGAGACGGATGAAAAAGAGGCGATGACGCTGGCCGCACTCCTGCATCGCCATGCGCGCGCGTCTGCCTCCGCCCACGGCGGGCGTGTCGTGAAGACGATCGGCGATGCCGTTCTGTGTGTGTTCGACGACGCGCGGCGTGCCATCGCCGCTGCCGCCGAATTGAATCGAGGTTATCGTGACGAGGCCGCCAGACGCGGGTTCGACGCGTTGCCGTTGCATTCGGGGCTGCATGTCGGGGAGGTCGTCACGGCGCGGGACGGCGACGTGTTCGGCGCGAGCGTGAATCTGGCCGCACGCCTGCAAAGCCTTGCCGGCGCCGACGAACTTGTTGCTTCGAGCAGCGTCGCGGGTGCCATCGCGGCAGCAGCAATTTCCGCCGAGCCGTTGCCGGCGCGCCGTTTCAAGAACATCGCCGAACCGGTCGACTGCCTGCGGATGCGATTGGCCTGATTACTTGTCGGCGAGCGGATAGGCGGGCAGTTTCTTTTTCAGCAGCTTGCGCTTGAGCGTCGCGTATTTCGGCAAGCCGCTGATCTTGTCGTATGGCGGCGCATCCTCGCCGCGGATCAGCGGTTCGAAGTAGCGGCGCGCGGCTGCTGTAATGCCGAAGCCATCCGGCGAGATGAAGTTCGGCGGCAGTTTCTTTTCGATGTTGGCGATCTTGTCGATCGGTGCCTTGACGATCTTCCACTTGAACGGCGTGGTCGACGTGCGCTGGATAATCGGCATCACGCCGTTGTCGCCGGCGAGTGCATATTCGACCGCGGCCTTGCCGACCGCATAAGCCTGCTCGGCATCGGATTTCGATGCCAGATGCCGCGCCGAGCGCTGCAGGTAATCCGGGACGGCCCAATGAAATTTGTATCCGAGCCGGGCTTTGACGAGCTGGGCGATCAGCGGGCCGACGCCGCCGAGTTGGGTGTGGCCGAACGCGTCGCTGGTGCCGGCTTCGGCGAGGAACTTGCCTTCGGCATTCTTCAAACCTTCGGAGACGACGACCGTGCAATAGCCGACGCGTTGCACCGTCTCTTGCACGCGCGCAAGGAACCTGGCTTCGTCAAACGGCACTTCCGGGAACAGGATGATGTGCGGCGGATCCTCGGCGCGTTTGCCGGCGAGACCCGCGGCGGCCGCGATCCAGCCGGCGTGGCGGCCCATCACTTCCATGACGAACACCTTGGTCGAGGACTCGCACATCGCGGCGACGTCCAGGCTCGCTTCGAGCACCGACACGGCGGTGTACTTGGCGACTGAACCGAAGCCGGGGCACGAATCCGTCAGGGGCAAGTCGTTGTCGACTGTCTTCGGCACGCCGATCACATGCAGCGGGTAGTTCAGCGCCTGGGCGATCTGCGTGATCTTCAGCGAGGTATCGGCCGAATCGTTGCCGCCGTTGTAAAGGAAATAGCGAATGTCATGAGCGCGCAGCACGGCGATCAGGCGCTCGTAGTGCGCGCGGTCGGCTTCGAGCGATTTCAGCTTGAACCGGCATGAGCCGAACGCTCCGCCCGGCGTGTAACGCAACGCGGCGATCGCGCTGCGATCCTCTTTGCCCACATCGAACAGCTCCTCGCGCAAGGCGCCGAGAATGCCGTTGCGCGCGGCGTAGACGTTGATCTTGCGCCGCTGGCAGGTCTGGATCACCGCACACGCGGTGGCGTTGATCACGGCGGTGACACCGCCCGATTGCGCATACAGCAAATTGCCCTTGTCCATATGTTCGCGCTCCGTTTGACTATGCCGCCTGCTGCCAGTACGTTAGCCTTCAGTCTAGCCGAACGCGATGGCGCAGGCAGTGCCCGCGCGCCGGCGATTCAAGGATAAGAACGCACCCATGCGCATTGTTTTTTTCGGCCCGAACGGTTCGGGCAAGGGCACCCAGGCCGCGCTGCTCAAGGCCGAGCTCAACGTGCCGCATATCTCCACCGGCGATCTGCTGCGCGCGGCGGTGAAAGCCGGCACGCCGCTCGGCGTCAAGGCCAAGGCGGTCATGGAAGCCGGCAAGCTGGTCTCCGACGAGATCGTGCTCGGCATGCTCGAAGAACGCCTGGCGCAGGCCGACGCGCGCAATGGGTTCATTCTCGATGGCTATCCGCGCAATCTGGCGCAATGCGCCGCCCTCGAAACCTTGCTCGCGCGTATCCGGCAGCCGCTCGACATCGCCATCGAACTGCATGTGCCGGACGAGGTGATCCTCAAGCGTTGCGAGATCCGCTTTCGGGCCGAACACCGGCGTGACGACGAGCCGGAAGTCGTGCGCAAACGTTTGCAGGTCTATCGCGAGCAGACGCACCCGGTCGCGACGCATTTTGCCGACATCGGCAAGATGGCCACGGTCGACGGGGTAGGTTCCGTCGACGAAGTGTTCAAGCGCATTCTTGCCGTATTGCCGAAAATCGCAGCCTAGTGTTCCCGTTGCTTTATCTGTTGCGCGACGTGATCGCGTTGCGCCGCGGCCCGCAAGACGCGCCGCATTCGCCACGTCTCCTGATCGCGCTGTGCGCACTCACGCTGCTGCTGCAATTGGCGATTGCGCGCGTGCTCAACGTCGAAGGCGAGACGCTCGGCGCCGGCGTCATGGCACTCGCGTTCAATCTCGGCCTGCTATACCTGCTGTTGAGCCTGCGCAAGCTCGGCAACCGTTTCGTGCAGGCAGCGCTGACGCTGCTCGGTGTGGCGATGCTGTTCCAGCTGCTGAGTCTGCCGATCGTGCTGCTCGCCGGCGGCCATCCGCCGAGCGCGGGCGATCACCTCACGCCGCTGCAGGTGCTGCTCGGCCTGGTGTCGCTACCGATTCTGGTCTGGAAATTGATCGTCGACGCGCACATCCTGCGCCACAGCCTGAATCTGCCGTTTGTTTCCGGCATGGTCATCGCGGTGTGCTGGATCATCGCCGAGCTGATCCTCGGCGCGGCGCTCGGCGGAGCCGGGCCGGGCACGACGTGAAAATCTATATTCTGGGAATTTGCGGAACGTTCATGGGTGGCGTCGCGGCGCTCGCGCGTGCTCTCGGGCATGACGTCGGCGGCTGTGACGCCAACATCTATCCGCCGATGAGCGACCAGCTCGCTGCGCTTGGCATCCGCCTGGATTCCGGTTACCGCGCGCAAAATCTGGACGCGAAATCCGACCTGATCATCGTCGGCAATGCGCTGTCGCGTGGCAATCCGGTGATCGAGCGCATGCTCGACGAGCGCGTGCCTTATGTATCCGGCCCGCAATGGCTCGGCGAGCACGTGCTCGGCAACCGGCGCGTGTTCGCCGTTGCCGGCACACACGGCAAGACCACGACGACGGCGATGCTGGCATGGATTTTCGACGCATGCGCGCGCGCGCCGGGATTTCTGGTCGGCGGCGTGCCGGAAAATTTCGGCGTGTCGGCACGGCTTGGCGGTGACGATTTCGTCATCGAAGCCGACGAGTACGACACCGCGTTCTTCGACAAACGCAGCAAGTTCGTGCATTACCGGCCTACGGTCGCGATCCTCAACAATCTCGAGTACGACCACGCCGACATCTTCCCCGACATCGCCGCGATCCAGCGCCAGTTCCACCATCTCGTGCGCACGGTTCCCGGCAATGGTCGCCTGATCGTCAATGCCGAAGACGAACGCCTCGCCGAAGTTTTGGCAATGGGTGCGTGGACGCCGGTGACGACATTCGGCATCGAGCGCGGCGACTGGCGGGCGCGACTGATCGCTGCCGACGGCTCAGGTTTCACCGTATTGCGTGATGGTGCGCCAGTCGGCGAAGTGCGCTGGAATCTGCTCGGTCGGCACAACGTCATGAACGCGTTGGCCGCAATTGCCGCCGCCGCAGCCGGCGGCGTCGATCCGGCGCGGGCGATTGCGGTACTCGCCGATTTCCGCAGTGCCAAACGCCGCCTGGAACTCGTCGGCACGCGCGGCGGTATAAACGTATACGACGATTTCGCCCACCATCCGACCGCGATCGCAACGACGCTCGCTGGCCTGCGCGCGCGCGTCGGCAGCGCTCGCATTCTCGTCGGCATGGAGCCGCGCTCCAATTCGATGCGCCTCGGCGCACATGCGGACGAGCTTGCGCCGTCGCTGCGCGACGCAGATGCGGTGGTTTTCCTGCACAAGCCCGAACTGCCGTGGGACGCCGGCCGCGTCACGGCCGCGCTAAACGGGCGTGGTCGTGCCGCGCCGAGCGTCGATGCCCTCGTCGCAATGCTGCGCGAGTCCACGCGGGCCGGCGATCACGTCGTATTCATGTCCAACGGCGGTTTCGACAACGCGCCGCGACGGTTTCTGGCATCGCTGTCGGCATAGGCCTACACTGCTGATCGTGGAGTCGGCCGACATTCCGCTGTTTCCGCTCAACACCGTGCTGTTCCCCGGCGGTCCGTTGAGTCTGCGCATCTTCGAGCCGCGTTACCTGGATCTCGTCCGCGAATGCACGCGCAACGGCAGCGGGTTCGGCGTGTGCCTGATCCTGCAGGGACGCGAGGCCGGCGAACCGGCGGTGCCGGCCGCCGTCGGCACGTTCGCACGCATTGTGGATTTCTATACTTTGCCCGACGGATTGCTCGGCATTCGCGCCACCGGCGGCGAACGTTTTCACGTCGGTCGTTCACGCGTGCGCGACAACGGACTCGCGCACGGGCAGGTGCAATTCTGGCCGGACGAGCCGAGCGTCGCCGTTCCGCCCGAGTACGCGTTGCTGGCGACGATTCTCGAGCGCCTGCTCGAAAAAGCAAAAATCCCGTTCGAGCGCGCCAGCCTGGATGATGCGAGTTGGGTCGGCTTTCGTCTCGCCGAAGCCCTGCCGCTGGAAAATCGCGAACGTCAGCATCTGCTGCAGATCACCGATCCTCTCGCGCGTCTCGGCCAGATCCTGCATTACCTGCCGCGCTTCCAATCGCCGTGAGCTCGTTGCGTCATAAAACACTGTTCATCACGGGCGCATCGCGTGGCATCGGCCTGGCGATCGCGTTGCGCGCCGCGCGCGATGGCGCGAACATCGTGATCGCAGCCAAGTCCGACGTGCCGAATCCGAAATTGCCCGGCACGATCCACACGGCGGCCGCGGCCGTGGCAGCGGCTGGCGGCCACGCGCTGCCGATCCGGTGCGACATTCGCGAGGAAGACGAGGTCCGCGCGGCTGTGCAGCAGACGGTCCGCCACTTCGGTGGAATCGATGTGCTCGTCAACAATGCCAGTGCAATCTGGCTGCGCGGCGCGCTCGACACGCCGATGAAGCGTTTCGATCTCATGCAACAAGTGAATGCGCGCGGCACCTTCCTGTGCGCGCAAGCGTGTCTGCCGCATTTGCTCAAAGCACCGAATCCGCACATTCTCACGCTCGCGCCGCCGCCTTCGCTCGATCCGAAATGGTGGGCGCCGCACACCGGCTACACGCTGGCCAAAATGGGCATGAGCTTCGTCACACTCGGCCTGGCCGCGGAGTTCGGCGCGCGCGGTGTCGCCGTTAACGCGTTATGGCCGCGCACGATCATTGCCACGGATGCATTGAACATGATTCCCGGCGTCGATATTTCGCGCTGCCGCAGGCCCGAAATCGTCGCCGATGCCGCACATGCGATTCTGGTCAAGTCGGCACGCGGCTTTAGCGGCAATTTCCTCATCGACGAAGATGTGTTGCGCGAATCCGGCATGAACGATTTCAGTGCCTACGCGGTCGATCCATCCAAACCGCCGCCGGCGGATCTTTTTCTGGATTGAAGGAGAAACCAGAATGCGTTATCTGCATACGATGGTGCGCGTACGTGATCTGGACGCCGCGCTACGCTTTTACTGTGAAGGACTCGGTCTGCGCGAGACGCGCCGTCAGGAAAATCCCCAAGGCAAGTACACGCTCGTGTTTGTCGCCGCACCGGATTCGCCCGAGGCCGAAATCGAACTCACGTGGAACTGGCCGGCTGCTGACGGTTCGACCGAGGAGTACGGCAGCGCCCGCAATTTTGGGCACCTCGCGTTCCGCGTCGAGGATATTTATGCGACCTGCGAGCACCTGCAGAAAATGGGCTATACGATCAGCCGTCCGCCGCGCGACGGACACATGGCGTTCGTGCGCTCGCCGGATTTGATCAGCATCGAATTGTTGCAGGACGGGCATTTGCCGCCGCGCGAGCCGTGGAAGTCGATGCCAAATGTGGGTATCTGGTGATCATTCCAGCGCTTGCGCCAAGTCCGCGACCAAGTCATCCGGATGTTCGAGCCCCACCGATAGCCGCAACAGGTTTTCCGGCGAGACCGGATGTTCGCCTTCGACCGACGCGCGGTGTTCGATCAGCGATTCGCAGCCGCCAAGCGAAGTGGCATTCGTAAACAATTTCACCTTGGCGGCCATGGCGAGTGCCGCGTCGCGACCGCCGCGAATGCGCACGCTGAGCATGCCGCCAAAATCGCGCATCTGGCGTGCCGCGACGGCGTGATTCGGATGCGACGGCAAGCCGGGCCACTGCACGGCTTCCACGCGTGGGTGCGCGCTCAGGAACTGCGCGACGACGCGCGCATTGCCGCAATGCCAGGCCATGCGCGCCGGCAGCGAGCGCAATCCACGCAACGTCAGCCAGACATTGAACGGCGACGGCACGCCACCGGTGATGTGGCGCCGGTGTGCGACGGCTTCGAACAGAGCGTCGCGTCGCGTGAACACGAGCGCGCCGCCGAGCACGTCGCTGTGGCCGCCGAAATATTTCGTCGTCGAGTGCATGACGACATCGGCGCCGAGCCGCAACGGTTGCTGCAGCAGCGGCGTCGCAAACGTGTTGTCGCACGCAACGAAGATCCCGTGCTCATGCGCGAGGTCGCACAGCGCCGCGATATCGGAAATGCGCAGCTGCGGATTCGATGGCGTCTCCAGCCACAGACAGCGTGTCTGTGGAGTGATCGCTGCGCGCACGGCATCGATGTTGCCGGTGTCCACCATGCTTGCATTCACGCCGCGCTGCGGCAGAAATTCGGCGGCGAGCACGCGCAGGCCGGTATAGCAGTCCTCGGGAAACAGCGCGTGCGAGCCGCCTGGCAAACTGTCGAGCAGAGCTGTCATCGCTGCCATGCCCGATGCGAAGGCGAGCGCGACAGCGCCGCTTTCAAGTGTCGCCAGCGCGGACTCGAGGCGCTCCTGCGTCGGATTGCCTTCGCGCACGTACTCGAAACCGGCGATGCGCTCGCCAGCCGGCCCGTGCCGGAAGGTTGTTGCAAGGTGCAGCGGCGGCGACATCGCGCCGGTTGCGGCGTCGGGCTCGGCGCCGGCGTGAACGAACCAGGTCTCAGGACGCATGCAAGGTCTCCCGGAAAGCGCCGCGCGCGGCGTCGAGCGTCTCGGCGATATCACGGTCGCTGTGCGCCGTCGACATGAAGCCGGCTTCGAACGCGGACGGCGCGAGATAAACGCCGCGTTTGAGCATGGCATGAAAGAAACGGTTGAACATGGCGACATCGCACTGCGTGGCTTGTGTATACGTTTCCACTTTTTCCGAAGTGAAGAACAAGCCGAACATGCCGCAAACACGATTGACGCTGAACGGCACTCCGGCTTCGCTGGCGGCGGCGAGCAGGCCATCGGCGAGCAGCTGCGTCTTGTTTTCAAGGTCGGCATAAAAACCCGGCGCCTGGATCAATTCCAGCATCGCCAGGCCTGCGCCCATCGCGACCGGGTTTCCCGACAGCGTTCCGGCCTGGTAGATCGGTCCGCTCGGAGCGACTTTCTCCATGATTTCGCGGCGGCCTCCGTACGCGCCGACCGGCATGCCGCCGCCGATCACCTTGCCGAACGTGGAAAGGTCCGGCGCGATGCCGTACAGCTGCTGCGCGCCGCCGCGCGCCACGCGGAAACCGGTCATGACTTCGTCGAAGATCAGCACGGCGCCGTGTTGCGTGCACAAGTCGCGCAGGCCTTGCAGAAAGCCCGCGCGCGGCAGGATGCAGTTCATGTTGCCGGCGATCGGTTCGATAATCACGCCGGCGATTTCGCCGCCGACCTGCGCGAACAACTCGCGCGCGGCGTCGCGATCGTTGTAAGGCAATGTCAGCGTGAGATCGGCGAGAACTTTCGGCACGCCCGGCGAAGTCGGCACGCCGAACGTGAGTGCGCCGGAACCGGCCTTGACGAGAAACGCGTCGCCGTGGCCGTGATAGCAGCCTTCGAATTTCACGATCTTGTCGCGGCCGGTGTAGCCGCGCGCGACGCGGATCGCCGCCATCGTCGCTTCGGTGCCGGAATTGACCATGCGCAGCATTTGCATCGATGGCACGAGGCGCGCAATCGTCTCCGCCATCGTCACCTCGGCCGGACACGGCGTGCCGAACGACAGTCCCGCGCGCGCGGCGTGCTCGACCGCTTCGCGCACGCGCGGGTGGTTGTGCCCGGCGATCATCGGCCCCCACGAGCCGACGTAATCGATGTAGCGTTTGCCCTCGACGTCCCACAGGTAGGCGCCGTCGGCGCGGGCGGTGAAGAACGGCTCGCCGCCGACCGATTTGAACGCGCGCACCGGCGAGTTGACGCCCCCCGGCAGGAGCGGGAGCGCGCGCTGGAACAATTCGTGGTTCGTGGACATGTATTGATTTCTATTTGTGGAAAAGCGTGGCGTAGCGGCGTGCCGCGGCTTCTGGATCTGCGATACCAAACACACCGGTGATGGCGGCGACGAAATCGGCGCCGGCCTTGATCAGCGGCGTCGCATTGTCGGGCGTAATGCCGCCGATCGCCACCAGCGGCTTGTGCAAAGCGCGCGACGCGATCAGCAAGTCGGGCGTGGCGCGTCGCGCCAGTGGTTTGGTCGGCGATGGAAAAAAAGCGCCGAACGCAAGGTAATCCGCACCCGCAACGGCGAGGTCGCGCGCGCGTGCGCGGGAGTCGTAGCACGACACGCCGATGACCGCGTGCGCGCCCAAACGTGCGCGCGCCGCCGCGATGTCACCATCATCCTCGCCTAGATGTACGCCCGCGGCATCGACCGCGGCGGCGAGTTCGACATCATCATTGATGATCAGCGGCGCGCCGAAACGCGCGCACAAGGCGACGAGCGCGCTGGCTTCGCTGCGGCGTCGCGCGTGGTCGACAGTTTTGTCCCGGTATTGCAGAACCGCCGCGCCACCGCGCAATGCGGCTTCGCACGCAGCGAGCAGGTCCGGGTGCGGACCGTCGGTAATCGCATACAGGCCATGGGATGGCAGGAGCGGATGCATCGATGAAGTTTACCGTCCGCTCAGCTTGAGCGGACAAGACGGCGCAATAATGCGGATGCTTTCGGAACGGAGGCCGCCATGTGTCGCATCGCCGGGATCGCTTTCGCGCTGGCCGCTATGCACGTTCTGGCGAACACTCCCGCGCCGGTCTTGCGTTGGGGGTACGGCGGCTGCACAAGCTACTGTCAGACTGGACGCTACAGCTCGCCCGCGGTGGTCGACATTGATGGCGATGGTCAAGCCGAAGTGATCGGCGGCGGCGGGGACGTCGTCGTACTGAACGGCGCCACCGGCGCGCTCCGTTATCGAGACGCAAGCTCCGTGCGCGTCTGGCCAGATATTGCCGTGGGCGATCTGAATCACGACGGCAAACTCGCGCTCGTGGTCGGGCGCCGCGACGGCACTGTTAGCGCATTCAACGGCGATCTCTCCCTGCGCAGTGGCTGGCCGCAGACGCTGTTCGCGGGAAACGAAGTGCGCGCGCTCGCGCTTGCCGATCTGGATGGTAATGGCAAGTTGCATGTCGTGGCGGGCGGCGCCTGGGCGATATCAACCGGGCAGGTCGATGTGCTCGCGCCAAACGGAAGCGAGCGCGCCGGCTGGCCGCGACCGCAATCCGGCGATCCGGGCTACGCCGCAGGTATCTTCAACGACGATATTGCGATTGGCGATTTGCGCCGGGACGGGCACGTCGAGATCTTTGTCCCGACGGACACCCATTACATTCTCGGTCTCAATCCTGACGGCAATTACATTCCTGCGAACATCCTGTTCGGCGTCGGCAAAGTCTGGCCCGAAGTCGGTGTCTGGGTCGATCAGGCGTTCGACATCATCGGCTACGGCGACTGCGTGACACCCGGCATCGGGCTGCGGCCGAATTTCGCTGCGAGTGCGCCTGCGCTTGGCGATGTCAACGGCGACGGCAGACTGGAAATGGCGGTCGTTGGAAATGTATACGATTGCTCGGTCGGCAACACGCCGCCGCCCGGAGGCGGGGATCGCTATCATCTGCCGTGGCTCTTCAACGAGGACCGCTCGCGCTTCGCCGCATCCGGCTACGACTGGAGCACCGAGCCCGCACCGAGCGCTGGTGCGGCGCCGCTGGCGGAATACGATTACGCCCTGATCCAGGACGCCCAGCCAAACGCGGTACTCGCCGACCTCGATGGCGACGGCAAGCTCGAGATCCTGTACTCGAGTTACGACGGCAAAGTGCACGCGTACTGGCTCGACAAGACCGAGCACGGCAACTGGCCGTTTGCGATTCCTGGAACCGGCATCCATTTCGCCGCGCCGCCGGTTGCCGCCGAGCTGTATCACGACGGCAAAGCCGAAGTCCTGGTGGCGACGTGGCCGCAGGCGACGACCACGGAAACGGGCAAGCTCTACATTCTGGACGACCTCGGCAACATACTGACTTCTGCCGACTTGCCCGCGCCGAATGGTGATACGTGGAATGGCACGTTGGCATCGCCAACACTCGCGTTGTTGCCGGGCAGCCGAAATCTTGCTGTTGTGCTGATGACGAGGGCGAGCGGACTCGTGGCGTTTGATTTGCCTGGAACCGAGTATGCGCGGACGCTGTGGCCGACCGGCCGCGGCGGCTATCTCCGCGACGGCCGCGCCTTCAACGACCGGATCTTTGCGGACGGCTTCCGCGGCTGATTCGTGCGCGTGATCGACCGGCTCGGTTAGAATGCGCGCCCCGACCGAACACCCACGCGATGAACAGTTCCGCTACCGCCGTCGAAGTCCCGTTTCGCACTTTCATGTGCGTGGTCTGCGGCTTCATCTACAACGAAGCCGAAGGCTGGCCCGCCGATGGCATTGCGCCGGGCACGCGTTGGGAAGACGTTCCGGAGACGTGGACGTGTCCGGACTGTGGCGTCACGAAGTCCGACTTCGAGATGATCCAGGTGTAACGCTGAACAAGCCTGCTGCGCTCGGCAGCTTGCGCAGCGGTTATGCGATTCAGTTCAACCGCGGCAGGTCACCGCTGATCCCCGCCAGCTGCAGTTCGATCGCTTCGGCATCGTCGGCCTGCGGCATCAGCGCGAGGTAACGGCGCATGTCCTCACGCGCGGCGCGCGCGTGTCCGAGTTCGAAATAGCAGCGGCCGCGATCGCGATATTCGGCGGGCTGGTGTGTATCGAGCGTGAGCAGCCGGTCGCAGCAGCGCAGTGCCTTGTCCCACTGATCGCCTTCCATGTACACGCCTTTCAGGTTGCGCAGCATGCGCGTGAGGATCGCGCGATGGCTGGCCGGTTCGAGCATGCGCGCCAGACGCGTGTCATCGATGTCGTGGCTGTCGGTGTGCGCGCGTGCGCGCTGACGCAGTTCCGCGGCGTCGAGTGAGCGGCCTTTCTGATAGGGATCGAGCACGACGATGCCTTCCTCGAGCGGCAGACGCACGAGGAAGTGGCCCGGAAACGAGATGCCTTGCAGTGGCACGCCGAGGCGCTGCGCCAGTTCGATCTGCACGACGGCCAATGAAATCGGGTTGCCGAGCCGACGATCGAGGACGTCGTTCAAGTAACTGTTGCGTGGGTCGTAATAGTTCTTGTCGTCGCCGCTGAAGCCAAGCTCGTCGAACAGGAAGTTGTTGATACTGCGCAATTGCGCCGCTTCGGATTCGGCGCCGCGCACGAACTTGTCGAGGCTGCGCGAGTAGGCTTGGATGCGGGATTCGTAGGCGGCGGAGTCGAGTTCGGGATACTCGTCCTTGGCGATGAGCAATGCGGTGGCGAACAGCGGGATGTCGGCGTCGTTGGCGTTGCGCAAAACGGCCCAAGGATTCTGCATCACCGTCCTCCGGCAGCGGGCTTGCCCGCGTTGTCTTGATATTACGCGAAGGCGGAATTTGCGCAAGGGCCCTTACGGAACTGCCCGCAAATTGCCCGGTGGCTGTCATGTGGATTGCACGTCGGTCTGGTGCAATGAGCATCCCGCAAATGCGTTTTGCACACCGATGAAGCTATTTGTTCCGCTCACCGACGAGATGCTGTACAGCTTGTCCGGGCCGCCCGCAGCACTGGTGCCTTATCGTTGCGGCCTGCCGTTCGGGCGCGAGCCGCGCGATCCTGTTCAACGAGAGACGTTCAGCGTGTCGCCCGGTTTGACGCCGAGTTTGTCGGCCGTGCCGGCGTTGAGTTCCAGCACGTATTTCGCCGCGTCTTCGGACGGGTAGACCGGGCACGGGTCGCTGCGGCAGGCGGGCACGCGCTGCTGCACGCTGACGAGTTTATACTTGTCGTCAAAATATAAAATGTCCAGCGGCATGCGGCAGTTCTTCATCCAGAACGTGCGCACGGCGCTGTCGTCGAACAAAAACAACATGCCATGATCGGCGGGCATGCTGTCGCGGAACATGAGGCCGCGCTCGCGCGCAGGTTCGGTGTCCGCGATTTCGACATCGAAACGCTGTCCTTTCAATTCCACGCGCGGACCGGTCGCGCGCGCGGCGCAAGCTGCAAGACTCGCGGCGAACGCCGCGCCGAGCAGAAATGAATAGCCGCTACGCATGAGTGGGAAAACGGTTGGCGCGATCGAGTGCATCGATAAGGCTCGTGAGCGCAGCGAAATTCTGCGGATCCATGTCGTAGAACTCGATGCCGAGGTGTTTGTCATTGGCCCAGATCAGCAGGCTGTCGGCCTGGAACGGCTGCTGGCCCTCGAATTCCAGAATCAAACCATGCCGCGTATTGGCTTGCAGCGATGTGCCATTGGTGTATTCAAGCAGGACACCATTGAGTGACAGGTCGAGAATGCGGCCTTGGACATCGCCGCCGCCGGCGGCGGCATTCTGCAAGCGATAGGTTCCGGCGGTACTGAAGCGCGGTTCCTGCCTGCGATCTTCGTAAAGTTCACCCATGGCGATACGCGTGGTAACTGATGCAATCGATGCTACCACAGCGTCTGCGCCGCTTTTCCGTGATCGAATTCAACGAGTTCGGCGGCGCTGCCGATGTGAGTAGCAAGTTTTGTTTCACGG
>Ga0207695_10003831_pt1 | contig 20848 bp, 18 predicted proteins | sample KBSC54metaG_FD_184354 | JGI IMG/M metagenome (GOLD analysis project Ga0207695, IMG submission 184354) | Corn rhizosphere microbial communities from Kellogg Biological Station, Michigan, USA - KBS C5-4 metaG (SPAdes) (version 2) | ecosystem: Host-associated > Plants > Roots > Rhizosphere > Soil...
GGTGATGATGACATTGGCTCGCGCTGCAGCGCGTGGGACGACCAATCGCCTGTAGATCCGCCCTACATTCTGGTACAGGGATCGAGACCAGGGAAGCGGGTCAAGAAAGATCAGGTCGTGAATAACTAGCACGAGTTGGACCGCGGAGGGAAGTCGCAAAGGCGCAGTGTTAAATGGGGCGATGAATGTGTCGATCCTGTGAGTGCGTACTTGACTCGGAAGAGACAGCTGCTCCCACAGGGGGTAGAACCTTGCACCGCCTTTTGCCAAGTCGAGTGTGGGACTGCTTTCGCCTGTAGCGCAAAAACCGATGAATTCGCTTTCTCTGCCTCGAATGAGAGCGCGCAAGTAGCGTCCCATCCCGCGATAGGGTTCGATGGCGAAGCGGGCGTCGTAGCCTACGCGGGAGAAGCCTGACACTCGGCCTTCTTCCGGCTTTCCCGTGAAAAGCAGGTTGCAAAGAGTGGCCAGATCATGAGGATGATCAGGCAGTAGGCGACAGAGAATGCGAACCAAGTGGACCACTTCCCTCGGACTGTTAGTGGTGTGCAGCCAGTCGCCATGAGAATGCATAGCATCAATGGTGGGCTGAGATTATAACGGAGGAACTTCATGGGTATGATCCAGCCGAACAGAAAAACAAAAACGGGGTAGATTACCATTCCGGACCAACCGAAGCTGACGAATGAAGTTTCGAGTCCCGGAGATACATTTCCACCAGGCTTCTTGTACCAGTACCAGTCCTGGACGGCTTCGATCTCCTCCTCGAACGGCTGTTTCAGTGCGGAGGGAAGAAGCTGAAACATGCCATCGAGCGCCGCCTGCGCGCCATAATCACGCCGCACCTCCGACGGGTTTTCCTTCGCTTCACTGATAGCTCCGGACACGCCAGACATACCCTCGACGCCGACCCGATACGTAAACTGCAGCGAGAGCAGGCTCTTCTCTGGGTGATCGAGGTTGTAGCGAACCAGGTCCGACATGGATCCTTTTGTGAAGTTTTGAGCATCGCGCAGTGCACCGAATATGAAGAAGAAGGACGTCAACAGAAATCCGGCAACGGAGAAGATGAAAACCATTTTGACGCTGATACGCCGGAGGGCCCAACCTCGACCGTAGTAGACCGCGAATAGAAGCACCATGCAGTAGAGAATGACGTGCAACCGAGAGAATCCTGCTGTGACAAAGAGCGAGAGCGTGAAACAGAGCAGGTCTGGAAGGGTGACCTTGGACCGGTAAGCGATCTTAAGGAACAAGGGGAAAAGACCGATGCTCATGAGAACTATGAACAAGGTTGCGCCCGGCTGATTTCCGGGTCGGGAAGAGCCGATGAACGCGGATATCCCGACGACAACAAATACGAGTACGAATGCCAATGCAGATTCGAAGCCGAGCATGATGGCATAGAACAGAGCGGAGGGACGAAAGCGAAACTCGGGGTCGAGATGCGGCGGGGCCTCGTAGCCTTTGCAGACGATCGCGAGCAGGAGTGAGATGACCGTAACAACCAGCAGGTAGCGGGTGGCAGCGATAAACCCGGACTCCGTTATGCGTGAGAAGGCGTATGCCGTGAAGCTTGAGTGGGTCAGATCGTCCTGAATCTGGAATGCCTGTCCTGTGACCAGGAACATGGTTGCCAGTGTCAGGACCACATAGGGGAGTACGCGCTTTCTCGCAGCGATCACGACTGTGAGAATCTGCATGGCGAGAATCAGCCAGAGCACGTGGACCTCCGCCTTTCCTGATCGGGTCGATTCCTCATCGAGCAGTGCCCCATCGCGGGCTTCTCCCCAGTACGCTTCGCACAGATCTGATGAAAGCATCGCAGCCGCGTTGACCCAGAAGGTATCCTGCTGCGCAATACATGTGGAATGTTGGATAACGGTCGAACCCAAGTCGCCCGAAGGTTCGGTACAGGCGGTAAAAGACCTTGATGGGCTGGCTCAGTTGATCTCGAATGTATGGGTAGAAATAGTGAGCGTAATCGCGCATGACATCATCGACCAGGTCGATCCCGTAGGTATCACGCAGGTGTTTGATGATCGAAAGAGCACCGCAGACCATATTGATTCGTGCTTCAGGCGTGTAGGATCCTGGCTTGTATTTGCCTTTTTCGCTGCTTGAGTGGCCGAAATCTGGGGGTTCGCTGCTACGGCAGAGGACAAGCACTTCCGGTGTAGCAACGGCCTTCTTGTCGCGGAGCACAGACGCAGTGAGGTAAAGCTGGTAGTAGAGGGTTCCATCGAATTTGCCTGTTGCGATGCTTTGCGCTGCATCACGATCGACAATGTAACCAGAAATCACTCCGGAACGACGGAAGCAGACAGAGATGGCCTCCGCGCCGGCTCCAAATTCCTTTTCATGGTCGAAATACCTTACGGTCTGGGCGACGCGATCAGGTGTTTCGTCAAACCAAGCGTAGCTCTTGAGAACGAATCCAACGTTTGAGTGGCGCGAGAGGATTTCCGCAACGATCTCGAGGGCTTTGGGGCAGAGGAGATCGTCATTTCCGAGAAAGAAGCAGAACTGACCAGTCGCTCGCTTCACCAGTTCTCTTATATTGCCGTCGTATCCGAGATTGACGGAGTTCTCGTAGTATTGGATGACGCCTGGGTAAGTTGCCTGATACTGCTTCACGATCTGACTGATCTGAGCACGTTCCGGTGATACATCCTCGCAAATAACGACGTTGAAGTCCCTGAACTCCTGGTTGAGGATTGAGTCCAGCAGGGGCATCAGATGTCGTGCCCTACTGTATGCAGGGATGCAGATCGAGAATAGATTTCTTTGCAATGGGACTTGTTGTACAGGCATTTCAGGGTTGATGATCCGCACACAACGGCGTACTAAGACTTCTGATCGATACGCTGCCAGATTCCTCTTTCAAAATTGTATTCCTTGAGCGGCGTAGCCGGCGCACCCACCGCGATGACATGCGACGGGATATCGCGTGACACTACCGAGTTTGCGCCGATGACGCTCCCTGTTCCGATCGTGATTCCAGGCAAGATGACCACTCCATCGCCAAGGAAAACCCGATCTCGAATCAGAACATGATTGCCTATACCGAGTGGGCGTTCAGCTGGGGGGACATCGGGAAGCTCGGTAAACTCGCCGTAGCTCCCGTGGGTATGGTCTGAGATGAAGATGTTGCTGCCGAACAAGCAATGATCTCCGATTTCAATCCGCGAAGTAGCGGAGACATGGACCCAGTTACTCATGAACACTGAATTGCCTATGATTATCTTCGGTGAGAATCGCTGATTGCGATAGCGAGTGACGGCATCGAGCCAAAGACCGCGTCCGGCGTGGAAACCCCGTCCGATCCGAATATGTGCTAAGCCGCGGATGCGAGACTGAGGACCGACTCTCAAACCTTGCGCTCTCAGGCGCGGGAAAAGAAGTTTATTTCTGGCGATCTGAAGAAAGCGCTCAGTCACCTCATCGACAAAGACGAATAGCCCATTCTCACTGATGAATTCACGGGCTGTACGCAGGCTTTGTTTCATGAGTCAGACAGTCAACGACGGCGAACCTACGGCGTCGTCCAGTTTGTTGAAAACTCGGATCATTGAAAACCAAAACCAGGCGGCTGCTCGAGGCATCTTCAGGAGCGGATAGATAAAGATCCAGTATCTCCAGTTACCGCTGAATAGAGGGGAAAGAATTGCCTGCGGGTTCTCATCTATGAACGAATTGTTCTTCCTGGCGCGAATCTCGAGGATGAAGTACGGCAAGAACTTCTGAAGCACGCCGCGGAGGACGGCATCCCTGACACCCTGCTGTGGGAGCCACTGCCGAGTGATTGGAACTAGATTGGCTCCAAAGACTTTTGTGATTTGATAGCCGCCAGTGTTGTTTGTCAGAGCGGCGATGATGGGAGCGTGAAGCAGGGCGCTCCGGCGATGATTTGCAAGGGCGGCGTAGGTCCAGGACAATTGTACGAGGTTCGTGCCGACCAAGGACTCGAGGGCGGGATGTTGTGACTCCAGAACGCGGTCTTTGTTCACTATGTTTCCGCTGATGAAAGTGAAGGAGGCATGAACACGTCTCGCGAGGGCCTCGGCCGTTCGGAAAACGCGGTATGGGACTTTGGCCGGAACCGCCCGTGCGACATATTCTCCCTCGAAATTCCGGGGCTTGAGGTGAACAAGGTCATACCCTTCAGCAAGGAGCGTCAGCAAGAACGAAATCCCGCCGGGCTCGATGACGTCATCGTCTCCCATGATCCACACATACTTGCCATTTGATTCAGAGAAGCATTTGAGGAAGTTGCGATCGGGCCCGATATTTGAGTCGTTGCGGACATAGCGTATTGAGGGTGCGGACTTCTGGAACTGGTGGACAACATCGGAAGTCTCGTCTTGAGAACAGTTGTCGCAGATCAGAAGTTCGACTGAGGGGCCAAAACCCGGCTGGGAGACGATTGACGTGATGAGTCTGGCGAGCAGGTCCGCTCGGTTGAACGTGGGTATGCTTATGGTAAGCAGTGGGCGGCTCTCAGGCGGCATGCCAGAGCCTCCTGTACTTCATGAACGTGTAAGTGCCCATAGGCAAGCCGACCAGAACGCCAGAGGCGAAGGACCCCAAAACGACGCCGCGGACGCCGTAGAACTTTCCAAGCACAATCGTCGATGTTCCGACAAGGGCGGCTCCCAAGATGGAATTGAGAAGGAACTTCTCCTGCTTGTGTGCTCGCAAGTACATCGCCTGACCGAACGCGATTGCGTTTAACGGCGCGGTTCCGAGCAGAAAAGCCAGTGATGTGGGGTCGACGAGTCTGTGGGCGAGAGGTGAGTGTGATTTGTTTAGTACGAAGTCAGCGAGCCAGATGACCGATGCCCCGAGGCAACAGATGCCTGTTGAACGTATGAGTGCTCGGAAGAAGTGATGGTCGAGCTCGTCAAATTCCCGGCGCGCGATCATGCCGCCGAATGGCGCCGCTTTGGTGTTTATCCAGGCGATGGAGACAGACATGAGGGCATTCGTCAACGTAAGCGACATACCCATTTGGCCCGCTACGACAGCTCCATCATAGGCGAAGAGCACCGGGTTATAGAGCTGGAAGATGAAGTAGCCGCACAGCCAGCTGACGGCAATGCGCCATTGGAACGGCCACACTTCTGAGGACCAGAGCACCTTATTCGCGCCCGGCCGGCGCCGCATCAAGGAAAGCAGGAGCCGTCTCCGCTTGTAGAGCCAAGCTGCGGAGAATGAGGCGTTTCCAAGGATGACCAGCGCAGGAGCAAACAGGCCATGATGGGTGATCAGTGCAAGCCAGGCGAGGCTGCTTCCCAGTATTGCCTGTCCAAGACGGACTCGTGCAATGCGAGCTACAAAACCGCAGCCTTCAAGGAAGGACAACACAGGGTCAATTTGAAATGTGAGGGTCGCGGCGATCGCGGTCACGTACCACGGGATCTGCCACGCAACCGCGACGGTTGACCTTGTGTTCGCATGGAAGAAATGGCTTCCGGCAAGAATGAGAGAGGCAGCCAAGAAGATTGCGCCCGCGGTATACCAGCGAACTGTCTTTTGCAGCACAGAGGCCAAACGATCGTGAGCGACTGGATCACCGGAGATCTGGTCATCATCGGAGATGATCAAATGGGCTCGTTCATGGCTCGCCATCTGCAAAATGACGAAGGAAAAGCCGAGCTCAAAAACGATTTGAAGCGCGATTAAGCTGCCGAAGGTGTAGTAATAGCCCTGCTCTGCGGGAGACAGCAGATGAGCGATAAGAGCCACGGTGACAAGACCCGCCAGGCTTGACCATGCCCGACCGAGGATTGTGTAGCCGATTGCCTTGTCTACCCCGAGGTGTTCGCGAAGCCAGGTGCGAAGCCGCGCAGGAAACCAGAGTGGGGATGTAGTGGCCAGCATACCCGGCATGGATCAGCCTCTAAAGATTTTAGAGTCAGCCGCTAAGCTCGCTCTCTAATCTGAGTTGTGTCTTTCGGCTATTCTACGCTCATCCTAATTCCGGGGCCTACTTGCCAGGATCACAGGCTAGATCAACACTTGATATTCCTTGATTTGTCTGATGGTTTCAGCCCTCAGGTCGGCACCCCGAGTCCAGGCTTTGTACCATTCAGCCGTCCAGCGAATTGCATCCACAGTTTTGAGGCGAGGCAGCCAGGAGAGCTCGGCCCTGGACTTGCTTGAATCCAGGCGGAGAACTTGCGCTTCGTGAAGCTTTGTGTCTGGCACGAACTCCCATGCCGCGCCGCCGCCCCAGTTCTTGCCAAATTCCTGGAGGATGCGCTCTACGGGCCAACAGCCTTCCTGGTCCGGGCCGAAGTTGTATGCGGTTCCGAAACGAATGGGATCAGCAAGAAGATTCTCCGCTAAGCGTAGATAGCCTTCCAAGGGCTCAAGCACATGCTGCCAAGGTCTGATCGCCTTCGGGTTCCGAATCTGAACCTTGGTGCCGCTTTCAAAGCCGCGGACAAGATCTGGGATGAGCCGGTCCTCTGACCAATCACCGCCGCCGATGACATTCCCGGCCCGGCTCGTTGCAATCCCCACTCTCGGCGAAGTTGTTGCGGAAAAGAAGGATGACCGAAAGGCCGCAGTGACGAGTTCAGCACAGGCTTTGCTCGATGCGTAGGGATCGTGTCCACCCAGCCCATCAGTTTCGCGGTAGGGCCAGATCCACTCCCGGTTTTCATAGCACTTGTCCGTTGTAATGCAGACAACCGCTTTCACCGAGGGGCAGCTGCGAACAGCATTCAGCAGATTTGCCGTACCCATTACGTTGGTGGCGTACGTGGTCAGAGGATCGGCATAGGATCTGCGGACGAGCGGTTGTGCCGCAAGGTGGAATACAACCTCGGGAGAAAAGTCGGAAAGCGCGGATTGGAGTGGAGCATAGTCGCGGATGTCTCCGCGAACGTCGTCAACGATTTCTTGGACTCGAACCATTGAGAAGAAGGAGGGGTTCGTATCGGGATCGAGAGAGAAGCCGCGGATAACGGCACCGCGCAAAGAGAGCCAAACGGACAGCCAACCCCCTTTGAAGCCGGTGTGGCCGGTCAGGAAGACTCGCCTGCCTCGCCAGATATCTACCATGCTTTCCAAGGAGCCCTCCCAGAGGCCCAAAGTTCCTCAAGCCTTACCTTGTCGCGAAGAGTGTCCATCGGCTGCCAGAATCCAGGATGCAAGAAGGCCTGAACCTGGTTTTGAGATGTGAGGCTCTGGAGAGGCTCGCGCTCGAACATCCAGGATTCGTCGTGAATCTCGGAAAGGACTTTGGGAGAGAGCACAAAGAAGCCTCCGTTGATCCAACCGCCCTCACCGATCGGCTTCTCTTGAAACTCGCGGATGCGAGTGCCGTCGATAGCTAGACTTCCAAAACGTGCCGGAGGCTGTACGGCTGTGACTGTGACTTGTTTGCCGTGACGGGCATGGAATCGGATGGAAGCGGAGATGTCCAGATCACTCACGCCGTCCCCATAGGTCATGCAGAATGCATCCTCGGCATCGATATATGGTGCGATCTTTTTGAGCCTGCCTCCGGTGCCAGTTTGGTCGCCGGTGTCAACAAGCGTGACGGTCCAAGGTTCAGCGACACTCTGATGCACGGCCATACGGTTCTCGCGCATGTCGAAGGTGACATCTGACATATGCAGGAAGTAATTGGCGAAATACTCCTTGATCAAGTAGCCCTTGTATCCGCAGCAGATGACAAAGTCGTTGATGCCGTGGTGGGAGTAGATTTTCAAGATGTGCCAGAGGAGGGGCTTTCCTCCGATTTCGACCATTGGCTTGGGGCGGGTGCCGGTTTCTTCGCTGAGCCGGGTTCCCATGCCTCCGGCCAGAATGACGGCTTTCATTTACGCCTCGTGCGCAACGGCTGGCCGCATGTTTTCATTGCTTTACGGGCTCCGTACGTCTCTGATCCGAGGATACACCATCGCGAACGAGAGCATGGAATATACTCACCGAAGGCACCCTAGATGAAACTTTCCACGGCGGAATTGCGCGCACAAATCCTCGACCTTTCGGCTCAATACTACGAGCAGGCATTTCCGGGAACTGATTTCGTTCCGGGGCGGTCTGCGGTTCCCGTTTCGGGGAAAGTGATCGGCGGCGACGACATCCGATCCGTAGTGGATTCGGTTCTGGATGCATGGTTTACGACCGGCAGGTTTGCAGAGGAATTTGAACGGAAGCTTGCACGTTTTGTGGGAGTGCGACAAGCCTCGCTCGTGAACTCGGGGTCGTCTGCAAACCTGGTTGCACTGAGCGCGCTTACGTCTCCGAAGCTGGAGGAGCGACGACTGCGGCCCGGGGACGAAGTGATTACGGTTGCGGCTGGCTTTCCGACGACGGTGAACCCGATCATTCAGAATCGTCTTGTTCCTGTGTTTGTGGATGTGACTCTACCCACCTACGAACTGGATGTGTCTCAGCTGGAGGCGGCGCGTAGCGAAAAGACGCGGGCCATCATGGTTGCTCACACGCTGGGCAACACGTTCGATCTGGATGCGGTGGTGGCGTTTGCGCGCAAGCACGATCTATGGTTGATCGAGGATTGCTGCGACGCTCTCGGGTCGACCTGGAAGGGACGGAACGTCGGCACATTTGGCGATATCGCTACAGTAAGTTTTTATCCGGCTCACCACATTACCATGGGCGAGGGCGGGGCCGTTCTAACGAACAAACCTTGGCTCGGTACGCTTATCGAGTCATTTCGTGATTGGGGTCGCGACTGCTGGTGTCACACAGGCAAGGACAATACCTGCGGCAAGCGCTTCGACTGGCAGCTTGGATCTCTGCCTTGCGGGTACGATCACAAGTACACCTATTCCCATGTGGGCTACAACCTGAAGGCCACGGACATGCAGGCCGCCTTGGGACTTTCACAAATCGCCAAGCTTCCGGATTTCATTGAGAAGCGGAAAGAGAACTTTCGTTATCTGCGCTCGAAGCTTGAACCTCTGAGTGAGTTCTTTCTGCTTCCTGAAGCTACGCCTGGATCGGATCCTTCCTGGTTTGGGTTTCCGATTGGCGTGCGCGAGAGTGCCCCGTTCCGGCGAGACGAACTGGTTCGATCACTGGATGAGAAGAGAATCGGCACACGGCTGTTGTTTGGCGGAAACTTGCTACGCCAGCCCGCGTACCAGGAGATCGAACACCGTAAGATAGGAAATCTACCCAACACCGACTTTGTAATGAATCAGGTGTTCTGGATCGGTGTCTATCCCGGTCTTACCCGTGCAATGCTCGACTACACGGTCGAATGCATGACAGAATTCGCGACTTCGGCACGCATGTTCCCGCTGGTCTCCTGATTCGCATAAGCTATGAAACTTTCTGACTACGTATTCGCAAAGCTACGTCAATGGGGTGCACGGCACGTATTTCTGGTGACCGGAGGAGGTGCCATGCACCTCAACGACTCGATCGGCACCAGTGGGCTGAGCTACATATGCAACCATCACGAGCAGGCTTGTGCAATGGCGGCCGAGGGATATGCGCGGATCACGGGTACCCCTGGCATCGTTAACGTGACGACGGGTCCGGGCGGGATCAACGCGTTAAATGGGGTCTTCGGAGCGTGGACCGACTCCATCCCGATGATTGTCATCTCGGGACAAGTGAAGCGCGAGACCCTGATGGCCACTTATGGATTGCAGAATTTGCGTCAGCTCGGCGATCAAGAGGTCGATATCGTTCGGATGGTCACGGGCATTACGAAGTATTCAGTCCTGGTGACCGAGCCTGAGTCCATTGGCTACCACCTGGAACGGGCATGGTTCCTAGCGCAGAACGGGCGACCTGGACCGGTATGGCTCGATATCCCAGTGGACGTACAGTCTGCGGGCATCGATCCGGATTCGATTCGCCATTATGACCCCAGAGAAGATGCTTCAGAATTCCTTCCTGAAACCGTGAGTATGCAGGTTTCTGACGTCCTTGCGCGAATTGCGAAGGCCAAACGCCCGGTGCTACTGGCGGGAAGTGGCATTCGCGTAGGCGGCGCACTCGACCAGTTTGAGGAAGCGATTCGCATGCTGCGGGTTCCGGTGGTTACCGCCTGGACGCACGACTTAATCGGTTCAGAGGATGAGCTCTTTTGTGGTCGTGCCGGCACGATTGGAGAGCGAGCAGGGAATTTTACAGTTCAGAATTCCGATTTGCTTTTGGTACTAGGCTCGCGGCTCAACATACGGCAGACGAGCTATAACTGGGCAAGCTTTGCCCGGTTTGCGACGAAGATTCAAGTGGACGTCGATGCAGCCGAGTTGCGCAAGCCTTTGCATCAGCCCGACGTTGCGATCCATTGCGACCTGAAGGTTTTTCTCGCCGCGCTTGCTGATCAACTGCAAGCCAAGGCCCCGTGCGGCGACCATGAGGAATGGCTTGCGACGGCGCGCAAGTGGCGCACAAAATATCCGGTCGTGCAGCAGCACCAACGCACAGATGAGCTTGGGATCAATCCGTATTACTTCATTGAACAGCTTTTTGGAATGTTGGCTGACGACGATGCAGTGATCTGCGGGAATGCAACAGCCTGCATTGTTCCGTACCAAGCCGCCTCTTTGAGAAAGGGCCAGCGATTGATCTCGAATTCTGGTTCGGCGTCGATGGGATACGATCTTCCTGCGGCGATCGGTGCGGCCGTGGCGCGGAATCGCCGGACCATTTGCCTGGCGGGCGACGGTTCTTTGCAGATGAATGTACAAGAACTACAAACCATTGTGGGTTACAAGCTCCCTGTCAAGGTTTTCGTGCTGAACAATGGAGGGTACTTGTCGATACGGCAGACCCAGACCGGGTTCTTTGAAGGGCGGAAGGTCGGCGAGAGCGCTGAGAGCGGAGTGACCTTTCCGAATATGAAGAAGGTTGCCGAAGCTTACGGCATTCCGGCGTATACGGTGCGATCGGTTGCTGAACTGAAGGCAATGCAGGAAACTCTGGACATCCCGGGGCCGGTTCTCTACGACGTTTGGCTGGATACACGTCAGGGGTTCGAGCCCCGTTTGCGTTCTCGCATTGGAGCGGATGGAAAGATTGTGACGCCGAACCTGGAAGACATGTTCCCGTTCCTCTCGCCGGAGGAACTCAAGGAGAACATGCTCGTCGGGAATGATGGATGAGCAGGTTCGGGGTAGGAGCCGTCTTCTTCGATCTCGATGGCACGCTACTGAATTCTCTTCCGGGCATTGAATCGTCGATCGCGGCAGCCTGTGAGGCTTGCGGTGTGCGGATGATCCATTCTGATGTTCGCGCGATTGTCGGCCCGCCGATTCGATTGATTCTTTCGAACGTCACTGGAATCGAAGATGCGGGAAAGCTTGACGACCTGGAGAGAGCGTTCCGGCTGGAATATGACAGTGTCGGATGGGTGAAGACCCCGGTGTACCCGGATGCGGGCAGAGTTCTGCAAGAACTGGGAAGCGCAGCGGTACCTTTGTTTGTCGTGTCGAATAAGCCACATCACATCGCGGTCAGGATTCTGCAGCACCAAGGGATCATGCATCATTTCCAAAATGTGGTGACCCGTGACTCACGTAATCCGCCCTATTCAGGGAAGGTCGACATGCTGCAAGAGATTCTGGATACTGAAAGATACGCAGGGTTCTGCTGCGCAATGGTGGGAGATACAATCGAAGATGCGCTTGCGGCTGAGTCTCTTGGTTTACGGTTCATCTACATGGCTCATGGATATGGTTCGTTGAGCAACGAGCAACTGTCTCGCGTCAATACCGCCGAGAGCCTGCCTGAGATTTTGGAATTGCTGGAGAAGACTGGTGATCGATAAGGATATTTTCGAGGATCTATTTGTCCTCGAGATGGCCAACAACCATCTCGGAAGTCTCGAGCGTGGACTGAAAATCGTGTCTGAGTTTGCTCAAGTGGCCCGGTTTAACAACATCCGAGCGACGATCAAGCTGCAGTTTCGGGACGTGGACAATTTCATTCACAAAGATTTCGTCAATCGCACCGACCTTCGTTACGTAAAGAAGACCATTGATACAAAGTTATCGGACGAAGAGTACGCAACGCTTGTGAAAGCGATTCGCCAGGCGGGATTCATTGCGACTGCAACTCCATTCGATGAACGGTCAGTTGACTTATGCAGCAACCTGGGAATACCGATTATCAAGATCGCGAGTTCCGACCTCAATGACTGGATCCTGATTGAGAAGATTGCGAAGACGAAGAAGCCTGTCATTGTTTCCACCGGCGGATCATCGGTGAAGGATATGGATGATATCGTCACGTTCTTTTCCAACCGGAACATACCCCTTGGGATCAACCACTGTGTGTCGGTCTATCCATCAGAGGATTCCGAATTGGAACTGAATCAAATCGATTACCTTCGAAACCGCTATCCGCACAACACAATCGGTTTCTCGACGCACGAGTACACCGACTGGACCAATTCGATGCTCATCGCTTATGCCAAAGGTGCGCGCATGTTCGAGCGACACATCGACATCCAGACTGATGGGATGAAGGTATCGCCGTACTGTACATTGCCTCACCAGGCAGACGAGTGGTTCAAAGCGTTCCACAAAGCGAAGGAGATGTGCGGGGCGCCTGGGACACAGAAGCGCATCCCGCCCAAAAAGGAAATTGAGTACCTGGACGCTCTTGTGCGAGGTGTATACGCCAAAGCTGATCTGCCGGAAGGTCATTGCCTGAGTGACGATGATGTGTATCTGGCGATTCCGCTTCAGAAGGGGCAATTGTCGTGCAGGGAGCTGATGCGCGGGGAGATGCTTCTGAAGCCGATCAAGAAGGACACGCCGATTCTCATCGATCACATCGAAAGCCCCTACTCACAGCTCCCGTCATTGCGCGAGACAATTTACAAGCGTGGTCTGAATGTAACGAGCAATGAATAGTGTGTTATTTCCCGCGGGAGCGAACGCTGCGAATCTGAATCCTCTACGGTCCGATTTGGAGGGGATGGTAGCCTCTGCGGGAGATTTATGGGAAGAATTGCGCAATAAGCGCATCTTCGTCACGGGTGGAACGGGATTTTTCGGCTGCTGGATCCTCGAGAGTTTCTGTTTTGCAAATCGTTACTTAAGGCTTAACTCCGAAGCCGTTGTCCTAACCCGGGATCCGGAGGCATTCGGGAAGAAAGCGCCACATCTTGCTGGAGACCCTTCCGTCTCGCTTGTGGCCGGGGACGTCAGAGACTTCAGTTTTCCCGCAGGAGAATTTGAATATGTGATTCACGCTGCTACCGAGGCTCGCGCGAAGCAGGCATCTGAGGCTCCATTGGAGATGCTGTCCACGATCGTGCAGGGAACCGAGCGCGCACTTAAATTTTCGGTAGCTTGCGGTGCGACGAGGTTTCTGTTGACCAGTTCCGGGGCCGTTTATGGTTCGCAGCCACCGGGAATGTCGCATGTGAGTGAAGATTTCAGCGGTGCTCCGGACTCACTGCTACCGTCGAGCGTTTACGCAGAGGGCAAGAGGACAGCCGAATTGCTATGTGCGCTGTATCAGCGGGCGCATGGACTTGAGTGCAAGATCGCGCGTTGTTGGGCTTTCTGCGGGCCGTACCTGCCGCTGAACGAGCATTTTGCCATCGGCAACTTCATCCGAGATGCCCTGAATGGCACGGCAATTCAGATCAACGGGGACGGGACGCCACGAAGATCCTACTTGTACGCTTCTGACCTGGCATTGTGGCTATGGACAATACTCTTGCGAGCACCAAGTATGCTTCCAATCAATGTAGGATCGGCTCGTGATCTCAGTATCCTAGAATTGGCCGAGACAGTGGCGGCAGTAGTAAAGCCCGGGCTCGAAATCAGAGTGGCAGGGGGGAAGGCAGTGCCAGGTGCTCTGGCCTCGAGATATGTGCCCGCAGTTGATCGTGCGTGGGATCTGCTGAAGTTGCGAGAGACGGTCTCCCTTGAGGAGAGTATTCGTCGAACCGCGCGGTGGCACTCGCGCGCCTAGCGGGCTGCGCATGTCACGGATAAGGCATCCGGATGCCGTCGATCTTGATAGCGGGCTTGCCGGTGCTAGCCGATATGTACGGGACACTGTCTGCCATGCTGTTGTCGGGAAACTCCCAGGCGGTCGATAAAACGCCCGATCCGGATACGAGCGAGATATGCGAAAAGCCTTGTGCAGAGACAGGCTGCAGGATTCTATCGCTGTCCAAAGCGTCAATAATCAGGTGGCGTATATCTCCTGATACGAAGTCAAGGAGTACGGGCGAAGTAGCACTTGAGGAAGAAGACTTATTCCAGGAGTAGCCATTAAATCGGACCGTATCTATGCTTGATTGATACATCGGGATCACAGCAGCGACCGCTCGATGATTGCTCGGATCGATCAAGCAGTTCTCGAACTCGAGAAGGGAACCGGCGTAGGTGCAGCCATAGAAGTAGGGCGAGGTCCGGGCAAAAGCAAAGCCTGGCTCGCCGTGCATGTCGCGCGAGGTGAACGAAACTCGCGTCAGACGAACAACCCCAAAGTTTGCACCGATCTCAAGTACGGCCGGAGCCTCAAACGCGCAATCTGAAACGGTCAGTGAGTGAATCGACTCGGTATGTGTACCCGCGCCTTGGCCGAGCAGGAATGCGGCCATCTTGAACTTGCCGGTGCAATTCTGGACTGTGACCGCGTCGATATCGAACTTATACGCATTGCCGCTGGTCTGGATGGTGTCAAGCCTCATCAGAGACCAACTGTCGAAGACGCAGTTGCTCACGGTAACGCGCGCAATATTGCCTGAGTATCCTTCCGGACAGTTCAATGCGATAGCGTCATCGCCGGAGATGATGTTGCAGCCGGAAATGGTGATGTCGTTGGCCGGTCCATCGAAGTGAAGACCGTCTGTGCTTGGACCGAGACTTCTAAAGATGCAGCCCTTAACTTGTACATGGCCGACATTCGACAGTCGGACGTGATAGGAAGGGGACTGAAGTATCACTACGTTTTCGATCTCGATCTGATCGAGGTTCATCAGGTTGATACTGACGTACCATTGTGTCGGCTTGCCCTGAACGGCCCCTGTGGTTGAGACGCCGGATTTACCGTTGCCTGCATTTCCGTTCAGGACGAAGTTCTTGAGCGATACGCTTCGCCCACGGGGCGGGGCGGGCGGACCGGGATCGCCTGGATATCCCGCGTTTTCATCGCCATTGTGAATTCCGTCATTGTTGATCCCGGACTTGACGAAGAACCCGGTCTGGCAACCCTGTCCGACTATGCTCCAGTACCCTCCCGCAGGCAGAAACAGGCCGCTGATCAACGCGGAGCCATCCATGATCAGCGTCATGGGATGGTCCTTTGAGGCTGCAGCAAGCGCTTGATTTATGCGAGGAGCATCGTCGGTGGCGGGGCCGTTTCCACCCTTCTTGCGTCCAGTAGCGAGATCGCAGTCCAAGGCGCAGCCGATCTCGCTGGCGCGAAGATAGGTCATGCCAGCGATCAAAGGGTCTGGAGGCAGGGCGGCCATGCAGGGTATTTCCAGCGTGACGTCACCGCACCCCAGCAGCGGGACACCTGTTGTCACACCTGCTGCAATTACACCTGTTCCGACAAGGAATCTGCGTCGATTCATCTGAAGCGCTTTCAAAATTTACTTGAGCAGACAGGATTAGCGTAAACGAGAATCAGTGCGGCATCAATCACTTAACGTCAGAGGGCATGCGTATTGTGGAGTGCCTTCTCGTCTGCTGGCGGTGTGCGACTCTTCGACTGCGGGTCAGCGGGGTTCGTGGCGAAGCGCTGCCGCTTGAGAATCGTGAATGAATTCCAATATCTTACGATGTGGGCTGCCGGGGGATGGAAGGCTTAACGACTTTGCTTTGCAATGAGGTTGAAGAGGCTGTTACGTTAATGGTCTGCCGATCCTGATGAAGCTAATCCGTTCAAGTCTCCGTTCCTTCATTCCGGGTCCAGTGCTGCGTTACCGGCAGCTTCTTGCTCGAAAACGACTTGCTGCTCAGAAAGGTTTGGGGCTCGTGGAGCGTGACCTGTTCTTCGACTTGACGCGTGGGAACACGGTATTGCGAATTTCCCGAGACCATGAAGTGTATTTGCAGCACATGATTGAGAACTTCGATTACTACGTGAACTCCGTAGTTTCGCTTCACGTCCAGAAGGCTCAGCTCGTAGATATGAGCGGGCCCAGATACCACAAGCTCAGAGGTTTTGCGGACATACCTTTTCTTTTCCCTTCCCACACGGAGCCGTATAGTACTACTGCCGAGTATCTCGATTTTGCTCAATTAAAACAGGGCCAGACAGTGCTGGACATTGGCGCCTATGCGGGCCTAACTTCTATCATCTTCGCTCAGTTGGTGGGACCGACTGGCCGCGTGTACGCCTTTGAGGCCGACGAATCAAATTATGAGTGCGCTCAGGTCAATATCGAAATGGCGTCACGAGTGATGAATTTGAACAATATCACGCTCTTGCGAAAGGCGGTCTGGTGCCGTAGCGGGGAACTGCGCTTCTCCAATGAAGGAGCAATGGGCTCGAGCGCCGTCGACATCACCGGCGAGAACAGAGGCAACGAGCAAATGGTGCAAGCAACGAGTCTGGAAGATTTCTTTACAGAAAAAGGGCTGACACGCGCCGACTTCATCAAGATCGATATCGAAGGCTGCGAGGTGAAGGTTCTCGAATCTTCAGCTGGTTTCCTCAAGGGCACAGGAGCAAAACTGATTGTGGAACCTCACTTCGTGTATGGTGCGATGAGTACGGAACGATGCTCCAGACTTCTGGAGTCTGCAGGATTTAAAGTGAGAGTTCGAGGAAAGGTCGGAGAGTCTGAACCCCTGATTGAGGCGACGCCTAGATGTATCTGAGCAGCGTATTTTCTGCGCATCCAGTCCTGCATCGCGAACCACACCCTGCCTGAGTTTCTTCCTTTGTTTCGCTAGGAATCTTGGTCGTTGCAGGTTCGGCTGTTAGTCTCATGGTCCGGTAGAGACCAAAGATTGGGAGGCGGGGAAAGCATGGCAAGTGAATGCAGGAACTGCGGGAGTTCCAACATTCGAGAATTGGGTCCACTGGGTAGAGTGGCACCGTTCTTTCTCAAGCGGGTTCTGGGGGCTGAAGTTCGGGTTCCAAAATCGGCGAATCGTCTGAAACAGCTTTTTCGAAACTTTGCGACAGCTTCTCGTGTGGCGCGTCTGTCATCGCAAGCCGTCTTCATCGACATGCAAATCTGCCGAGACTGCACGTTTATCCAGACGAAGATTCCTTTTCGAGACGACGATATTATGCGCTTGTATCTGGACTATCGATCAGCCTCTTACAACCGAGAACGAATTCGTTTTGAGCCCGGGTACGAGGAGATCGCATCTCATGTTGGACATGACAAGGTAGAGGTCCAGAATCGAAATGAAGCGGTTACTGCATTTTTACGGGATAACGTGGTGCTAACCGAGCCATTCTCAATTCTTGATTATGGGGGAGCAGACGGCAGGTTTACGCCGGATCTGCCAGGGCCGAAGTTTGTCTATGACGTATCCACGGCCGCACCTGTGCCCGGAGTAAAGCGCGTGGTCTCCGAGTCCGAATTGGGTGAGTACTCGCTCGTTCTCCTCGCTCATGTTACAGAGCATGTCCCTCAACCGTTACAGCTGGTCCAAAAGCTCTCTTCATACGTTCAGCCCTCGGGCTATCTCTATATCGAGAATCCGAAAGAAATCTCTGATGAGAAACTTGATCAACTCGCAAGCGGGGGGCATGAGTTCGAGATGGGTGTGCACGAACATATCAACCAGTACAGTGTGAAGTCTGTGCGTGCGTTGCTCGAATCCGGGGGCTTTCGAGTGATCGCGACAGAGTGTACTGCACTCGAGTGCGGCTGGTCGAAGCAACTCGTTATTCGGGCGGTAGGCCAGAGAAATTGATTCTCCAGCGTAGCCGCCGCTGAGCCTGATCGCTGGTCATGATCGTCGACGTGGCACCTCGTTTTGAGAATCTGCTGTTCAAGCCAGCGCTGGAGGTCAAGCTTCATGAGGCTCCGCCGGAAAGCAACGATGCCTGGATGGTCGTGTGTGCCCAGGTCGGCGAGGGTGACTAAGAGGCTCAGCGCTATCTTTTCAGGAGGTTTGCTGGGTTCAGTCCGCCGTAAGTTGGCGTTCGAGCATTCTTAATCGACGGATAGGGAGACCGTGGAGGTCAGCCCCCAGGAACTTTGGAGCGTATCGAAAATATCCGACATAATCGATGTGATTTTACTCAGTCCAAAGTGCACAAAGCACCTGGGGCGCGCATTGGTTGGTAACTTGACTGGTTGGGGACCGGGCCGCTGGCCTACCTCGCGCTCTTGCGCATCCACATTGGGGCTTGGCAGAGTGGATCGCCGATGACTATATCTTCCCAGCCCACGAATCGCGAGGCTGCGTACAGGCTTTCCGCGAGGGTGAAACCGGAGGTGTATCGATCCATGGCGACCGAAGGAGACGCAATCGCCTGGAGCAGGGGTTCATCTGTATAACCTTTCACGCCGGTGATTCCGTGTGCAATGAGGTCTGCGACCAGGGATTGACCTCCCGTGGTCGGCAGGAATGTCCGGGCGCTCGTGGATACCGCGGTGTCTCCGACGGATCCGGGCGCGAAGCGCAGCGAATCATAGGCGTTCTGGTTGTAACGGGCGTCGTTGCTTCCCCAGGAGAAATAGCCCACCAGGTTTGTGCGATCGGCGACGAACGTCTCATTCTGATCAAGCTCGGTGGGAATTCCTCGGGCGCTGAGCAGGGACCCGGCTTTCACCATGTCGGCATTCCATGAGCCGTAATCCGATTCGTCCAGGACCGGGCCCGATACGGGCAGAGGCTGGCGCGGCACATCCGCAGCGTTGAATTTGAAGATGGGCTGCACATCGAGCAGCACTTTGAGGGTTTGAAGACCCTTGCTGGTGGTGGCGTCAGCGGCCAGGGAGCGCGTCACCAACGCTTCCGCGTCGGACTGCGTGTAGCCGTCGAGGCGCGTGACCAGATATCCGCCAAATGCAGCATGACTGAAGGGAACCTTCTGATTCCAGTAGCGGTTCAGCCAGCCGAATCCATCGGCGCCCGAGCCGTGGATGCTGATCTTGATCGCGCCCTTGATGGAGGCATAATCCATTGCGGCGAGATAGCTATCGACGGAGGGATGAAGATTTCCGGTGGTGTGCTCGGCGCGCGAACCGGTCTCGCCTCCGTCGATGCGAATCGGCACGCCCTTGGTTAACACGATGAAGTTGATCTCGTGGTGCTGCTCAAGGAATTTCTGGAGCGGAGTGGCGATCTGGCGTTGGTAGTGTTTGAGCGAAATGGTTTCGAGGGCAGTACTGATTGCAGAGTCGGCGCAATGAATTGCGACTGAATTGGTTACTCCGCGCCTGGTTGCATAGAACTTGGCGATGTCGGTGGAGATGGGGCTGTCGGAGTTGTAAACGAGGAGCACTTCGCGGGCGGTGTGATGGGCACTTGATGCAGGCAAGGGTGCTGCGTGGATGAGGGCAACTTGGGCCAGGATGAGAAGGAGTGGCAGTTTGAACGGGGTGATCGGGCGGGTCAAAGGAGACCTCCTAGTCTTTGGCGTTGTGGTCGGATGCCGCGCGGTCCTTCTTTCACGGTGAGATACGATAGGCAGTGATTCGACCGGTTCGGATTAGTCGTCGAGTTAAGTTGCGCTCCACACATCGAAGGCTCGCATCATCCACTGCGAGAGTTCCAGTTTTGCCTCGCCTGATAAACGCATCAAAACGCCATTTGCAAACTGGCGAGATTCGGCCTCTCCACGTAGCATCCTCGTCAATACGATGGCACGAGTTGCTGCAAAGAAATCGGTGCCCGTGCATTCTCGAGCCTCGCCCGGCACTTTCGCCAGCTTAGCAAGAATGGATTCAGGACTCGGAAACAAATTCCAAAATTGCTCCGCCATACTAATCATGTCGGTTGCGTACTGCTCCCCCACTCTTTCGCAGTCATCGACCGTGATGATTTCGTATTTGCCCGTCAGCAGTTTGAGCATTTCACGCTTCTCCAGCCGAGTGCCAATCGTGCTTCTGTGAAGGACGTCGTGCTCATTGATCAACTCGCTCTTCTGCTCGAATCGGAATACTTCTCTTTCGACCGCCTCTAGGCTTATGCTCGCAAACGACGGATCAAGCACCAATGCTGGCTTTCGAAAATGAAAGGCGAGCGCGATGGACTGCCTGCCACCGGGAATGGCTCGATCATAGCGATCACCGTAAAAGCGATCCGACGATCGGGTGAACCCTTTCCCGCTGAAATGGTGATCAAGCTCCTTCAGCAAATCACGTTTTAGAGCTGTAGCCATTTCATCTCACCAGCTCAGATGTGTGATTCCGCCTTACTATGATCAGCGTATCTGAGTGACGGGCGAGTGCTCCCCGACTCGGAAGTTTCGCCGGGGAGATTGTCGGATCGCGGGTCTCCAGAGTCGGGAGACGCTTCGGGAGGAGAAGGGCAGGTTCTGGGGCAGCGGGCGTGACGAAGGCCACGAACCGATGAGAGCTGCGGAGCTATGATCGTCGGTCATGAAGCGAAGATCATTTCTCCGCGCGGCGGGAACTGCAACGGTTGGGTGCTGGGCGATGCAGGCGGGAGCTCAGCCGAAGAAGATGTCGGGATCGACCTCGGAAAGTGCAAAAAGGATCCAACTTGCGACTGCGGCGGGGCTGGCGATGCAGCGCCGCGACTGGGAGCAGGGCATCTTTGCGCAGGCGATGCTGGAGTCGGGCCAGCGTGAGAATCTTATTCAACTTACTCGCGCGGCGATGGTGCAGCAGACCGCGGATGGCAGGATGGCCGTTGTGGTAAGCGGCGGGCCCACTGACCCGGCGATGGGCGGCGCAGCATATGCGCAAGCTGCGAAGTGGACCGGTGAGCCGGCG
>Ga0207695_10003833_pt1 | contig 20818 bp, 19 predicted proteins | sample KBSC54metaG_FD_184354 | JGI IMG/M metagenome (GOLD analysis project Ga0207695, IMG submission 184354) | Corn rhizosphere microbial communities from Kellogg Biological Station, Michigan, USA - KBS C5-4 metaG (SPAdes) (version 2) | ecosystem: Host-associated > Plants > Roots > Rhizosphere > Soil...
AGGGATTTGAACCCCCGACCCTCTGATTACAAATCAGATGCTCTACCAGCTGAGCTACGCCAGCCCGACCACTACGAAACATTGCCGGGAAATCACCGGGAAATTCGCGGACACACTCCGGCTCCGCGCATAACACGGCACAGTGTCTAAGGTTAGCACACCGGAAACAGCGGAGCAAACCGCCGCATACCCAGTCTATCGCAGCCACTTACGCGCAGAAGGGCCAGTCGAAAATCCAAGTTTTCCACGGCATACGAAATTCCGGAAGATCGCTCGAGAACCATCTGCTAGCAGGCGTTGTCAAAGCCGTGCTTTTGTTGCAGCTTCTGCAGGCAATCTCGCACCCCCGATACGACAAAATTCCTCGATTGGGTGACCCAAAAGGCGTAGCCCAAATCGGTTCCAAAAACGATTTATCGCTTGCCTTGCGGCTAACTTTGTTAAATGATGTTGCCGCTTCCCCAAAACAATTGGGCTCTGCCTTGAAAGGTAAGGACAGGTGTATGCGGAAGTCTCTTCTCGCAGTGTTGTTTCTCGTTTTTGCTTCTTTGCTCACAGCGCAACAGACACTGAACAATGAAGGTGTCATCAAAATGGTGAAAGCCGGACTTTCTGAGGACGTCATCGCCGCAGCAGTCAGTTCCTCACCGGGGACATATGACACGTCGGCGGACGCGCTCGTCGCACTTAAATCCGCGGGCGTCGGCGACAAGATCGTCACGGCAATCGTGACCCGGGTATCTGCACCCGCTGTACCGGTGGCCGCCGCATCGACCGGTTCCACCCTACCCAAAGGCATCGACGAAGTCGGCGTCTACTACAAGGACAAATCCGGCAACTGGGTCGCTCTCATGCCCGAAGTCGTGAATTTCAAAAGCGGGGGCGCCATGAAGAAATTCATGACCAATGGCATCGTAAAGAACGACATCAACGGTCACATCGAAGGCAAAACCGCAAAGACCCAGGTGACGCTTCCAGTCGTTTTCGCCGTCTACGTTTCTGAAGGTACGGCCATCACTGAATACCAGCTCGTCCGTCTCCGCCAGCAAAGCAACTCGCGTGAGTTCCGCTCAAAAACAGGTGGAGTTATCCACGAGTCCGGCGGCGCAAAACGCGATCTCGTCGAATTTCAGTCCGAAAAACTTGCGCCTCGCCTGTACCAGGTCACGCTGGATTCAAGCGCAGGCAAAGGCGAATACGGCTTGATTCCTCCAGGGTCCTACTCCAGCGCAAACATGGCTAGCGGCGGCAAGGTCTATTCCGTCAGCGTGCTCGAATAGCAACCCTCGATCATCCAATCGCTCCCACGGCGCAGCTCCGGCTGCGCCGTTTTGTTTGCTCTCTTATCACTCGTCACGTTACCTACGCCGAATCCGCTTGCCCCGCACCCGCTCCGCGCGAAATCATCTCCATATCTTCCGAGTTCACGTGTCGTTATCTCCCGAGGTGTGGTTTATGCGTAATGCCGTCCTGATTTGCCTTGTCCTCCTCCTCTGCCCGCTCCTCTTGGCTCAAGAGATGATGACCAACGACTCCGTCGCCAAGCTGATCAAAGCCGGCCTCTCGGAAGACCTCGTCGTCACTACCATCAACTCCTCGCCCGGCAAATACGACACCTCGGCTAGCGCGCTCATAGCTCTCAAAAAGGCAGGAGCCGGCGACAAAACCGTTGCCGCCATCATCCTCAAGGCCTCCGGCGCCACGTCTGCAGCAGCTACTCCGGCCGCGACCATGGCAGGCACGGCAGACGTCCCTGCGCCGATCTCGCTCGCCCCCGGCGCACTCCCTAACGGTGTCGACAGCGTCGGAGTCTACTACCTCGACAGAACCGGCAACCACTGGCAGGAGGTCCCTGCCGAAGTCGTCAACTTCAAGAAGGAAGGCGCGCTCAAACACTACGCCAGCGCCGGTGTCCTCAAGGGCGAGATGACCGGCCTCGTCGGCGGCAACCGCGGCCCACTCACCCTCAAGCTCCCCGCGCAGTTCATCCTCTACGTGCCTGAAGGCCGCGCACCCGGCGAATACCAGCTTGTTCACCTGCATGCCAACGCCGACAGCCGCGAATTCAGAGCCGCCAACGGTGGCATAGTGCACGACGCCGGCGGAGCACTTCGCGACGTCCTCGACTACACGCCCAAAAAGATCGCTCCGCGCGTCTACCTCATCGAGATGACCGAGGACTTCGAAAGAGGCGAATACGGATTCCTGCCTCCCTCCGACGCCGCATTAGGTGACAACATCCCCACTGCCACCAAGCTCTACAGCTTCTCCCTCACCCACTGACTTGTCGCGCCGAAGCCGAAGGCGCAGGCAGAATGTCGCGCCGGACCCGCAATCACCGGGTGCCCCATCCTCGCGACGCCTTTGTTTTTGTCGCTAGGGTGGGAACCAGGTCCTCACTGGCCGGGTGCCCCAGGTCTCGCTTCTGAGACCTGGGAAACCACAACTCCCGACCTGAAAATTGAAAACTGACAACTGAAGACTGAAAACTGAAAACTGAATCAACGTGCCTTCGTCCGGTGATACTGGTTCGGCGCTCCCGGTGTCGGCACATCGCCGTTCACCTGTGCGCCCTGGTCATGTGCTCGCGTCAGCGGACCAGACAGTGTAATCCCGCTACCCGACACCTGCGCATCCACAGCGTGTGCACGCGTAAGTGGCGCCGACACAGTGATCGAGGTCGCACCAAAACGCCTGATGGAAAGCACCTCCGCCGTTTCCGCATTCTCCCCGCTGTCAATCGTGATCTTCTGCCCATCGCGGAATCCGTTCGCGTTCGTCACCGGAAGCACATTTGCCCCCGCGGCCGTTGCGGCAACCAATCTCGCCGCACCCGCAGTGCCCACTGTCGCGATCGTCGCCTTCTCCTGCTCAGCGCTCGAACCAATCATCACCGTCTCGCCGGGCTCAAATCCCTCCACACTTGAAACCTTGATGTTGTTCGTTCCCGTAGCCGCCCCTACGGATAACGTCGCAGCAGCCTGAATCAAAAAGTCATTGCAGTTGCTGTCGGTGTCCGCTCCATCGGGGAACCGCCCCACGCTTGTGCTGACTGCGTTTCCAACTTCGCTCGCTCCGAAGCTCATCAGCGCACCTGGAGCAGGAGCATGACATCCGCTCTCGTCAGTTCCGGAGACACCCTGGTATCCCTCAGCATCCCTCGGATCGACAATCCCGCCATAGTTGAGGCTGTCCACAACCAGCCCTCCGCCGTCGCGCAGCACAATGCTGCCCTCTCGCCGCGCAACGATCCGGTCGAAAAACGGAACATGTGCGGTCAGCTCCGGTCCTCCGAACCACTGGTTCGGCTCCGGTGTTCCCTGGTATCCCGCATTCTTCACCGCGGCATCACGCACCACAGCATCCACCTCGTGCGCCTTCGCGAGTGGACTGTCGAGCATGATTCCGCTGCCCAGTGCCAGCACCGGCTCATTGCTCAAGTGCTCGAATGCCGTCGCAGGTTCGAAGCTGATTCCTGTCCCGCGATCGCTGAACGGAAGATTCTGCGCGTGGGCGAACTTCAGCGGCTCCTCGAGATCGATCCCCATCCCCGGAGTGAGGACCAACTCGTCAATTCCATGCTCCTTTGCCAGCGCGGGCGAAAAGTCGATTCCGGTTCCATTCCTCCCGCCCGTACCCACTGCGGAGATTGTGACAGTCTCGTGGTTCGAGGGCATCCCGACGAAAAGCTTCTCGCCCGCCTCGAACTTGCCCACGCTCCGCACCTTGATGTTCGTCGCACCCGCCGTCGCACCCGCCGACAGATTCGTGTGTTTGGCCTCGGTGCCCACATTTTTCACGGTCACCGTCTCTATACCGTGCCCCTTGCTGTCGATGTCGAGCCTGATCTTGCCGCCAACCGAAATATCAGCGGTAGATGTCACCTTCAGATTCGTCGCGCCTGCTGCTGCATCTTCCGCCAGATAAGCCTGCGTTCCACGCTTGCCCACTGCTGTAACCGTAGCAATCTCGTATTTCTCTATTCCCTGCGCGACTGCCGGGTAGAACGCGCCGTAGCCCAGCGCGATCTTCTCCCCAACTTTGAAACCCTTCACACTGATCACCGGCACGTTGGTCGAGCCCTTGGGAATCGTGATCAAACCATCGGGTAGCGGTTGCCACACCGTCGTGGCGTCAGTGGCGGCAGAGCCGATATTTGTGATCTTCCGCGTCTCTGCATTCCCCCCGGTATCGATGCTGACCGTATCTCCAACCGACATCCCTTCCGTGCTCCTCACATGGATGGCCGCGTCACCTGCATGTGCACCAGCAACCAGCCCCGAGTTGGAAAGACCAATGAGATAGAACCCGTGAGAGGCGACCCGCGTCCCGGCCGGAATCTTCACGCTCGAGAACACCGCCTCCTGTGTGGGTCGCTCCGTCAAAATCCAATTTGAGATATCTATGCCACTTCCGCCCGCATTGAACAACTCGATGAAAGAGTCTGTCTGGTTCCCCGAGCCCGATCCAATCCTGACTTCGTTGATCTTCAACGGACTCGCGTTCCGCAACTTCTCGACCGCGGTTTCGGTCTGTCCTTTCCCATTCGCACTTTTCCAGGAGGCTTTCGCAGTCAGATCTCCTTCGAACGCTCGCGAGCCGGACGTCAACTTGAACGTTGCACTCACGGTCGCACCCGGCGCTACCGGTTCATCAAACGTCTTCGAAGCTTTGCCGCCCTCGAACGGGGCCTTCCAGCCTCTCGGCGCCGCAATACTCAACTTGACGCCCTGCACTGCCGAGCCGCTCCTATTCGTGAATGCCACTTCAACATCCTGCGACGAGCCTACTGCGAAGGTCTGCACTCCCGGCGCCTTCCCAGCCATGGAAGCAGGCGCCACGGTCAGTGCGGGTAAATCATAATGCGCAGCGACAACGTTCTGCTGCACCAGTTGGTCCGTCGCATCTGTCGGAAAAGTTCCCGCCGCCGTCATCGCACCTTCATAAAACGTGCCCTGCGACGAATTGCTGTTATCTCCGCCATTGCCCAGCAGGATCGCCCCCTGCTTGCGCATTGGGTCATACGTAGAATTGATGCGCCGGCCGTTATACATCACAGAAAGAGCGCCCCGCTGCGCATCGCCGCCCATTGAAGTCCAATGGTGCGGCTCGCCTTTGGCTATCCCCGTCACAAATCTCCACGTAGTCGTCGGCAGGTCCGGGCAGTATTTCGATGCGTCAGCGTTTACGCAACCCACCAGGTTGTTCTCCTGGTCGGTCATTATCCAAGGGCCCGCACCATTGCCGTGATACCACGCTGTAGCGTTTCCATAGTAGGTGGTCTCCATGGTGCCGTTGTCATCGTCCCGGCTGTCGATCTCTGCGTTGCCATAGTCGAAGCAACATCCGTTATTGAAATGCAGCCCATTGATCACCCAGTACTGCCCCTCGGCCTGGTCGTCCACCGCCGTGCCCCTCGGATCGTCAATCCGCAGCCCCATCCCGGGTTCGATGAACACTCCATAAGCTTTGTGACCCATGATCGTGATAGGGGCCATGTCCGCGAGCGGAAGGTTGTTGAATCCGCCCATGGCCGGCCCGCTGAATCCACCGCGCGGGGCCTGTGTCAGATCGTTGTGCTTCGGGGACTGGTCGTAGATCTTCGTGATCCAGCAATAGGTGTTCGCACAGAACTTATCCTGCGCCGACGCATCCGCATAGCCGCCCGCATCCGAGTTGGAAGGCCGAACCACACCAATATCGATTGTTTTCAAATCCGACTGTCGCAGCACCTGGTAAAGCGGGCCGTTGTACGACGCATACAGCGCCCGTGTAGTGCTATGCGCCGCAACGCACTGATCTCCTGCCCCGGCGTAAATATCGCATGGCCCGCTAGGCCGCTGCGAAGCACCACTTGCATCCGTCCCGGTCTGTCCTGCCGCTGCTAACGCTCCACTAACGCCTAGTAAAAAAACGAATGCGAGTATGCTCAGTTTCATGGCTCCCCCGGCCCTGTGTGAACCTGTACGGCCTGGCATCATCCCTGGTCAGCCGTCAGATCCTCCACGGAACCTCTTCGGGAATACGTATACCACCATCACCCACCTTCTTTTCCACCTGCACCCGTCTCACGTCGAGAATACGTATACCTACAAAGCGTTCCGAGCGCCCGCGCCCCGATTCGCTATCCTATACATGGAATCCCGCAAACTCGGACTCCGCTGGGTCAATGCACAAAAGAACCCGCAGAACGCTTCTCGTCGTAGCCGGTGTCCTGGTCCTGCTGGCGATCGCCATCTTTCTCCGTTCCAAGGCCCCGCCTGAAGCCGCCCGCCTGCTCCCCGAGTCCGACGGCATCATCTACTTCAATCTCAAGCCCGTGCGCACTTTCTTCCGCAAAGACCTGAAGCCGCCCCGGCGTGTCCCCGAATACCAGGAATTTGTGGACGCCACCGGCGTGGACTGGGAACGCGACCTCGACTCCGCCGCCATAGCCCTCCATCGCATGCCCGACCCGAACGGCCCCAATGGCCCGGTCGCCTATTCCATGGTCCTCACCGGCAAGCTCACTGGTAAGCGGCTCAACTCCTGGCTCGATGCCCACGCCGTTAGTCGCGAGCTTTACGCAGGCCACACAATCTACAACATTCCATCCGAAAATCGAACCGTTCGCCTAGTTCAGGTTGGTTACGACATGATTGCGGTCTCCAACTTTCCCACGCCTGAGAAGATCCATTCCATCATTGACCGCCACCGCACCGCGGCCCTTCCCTTTGCCGGCTCCTCCCTGCTCGCAGAGCATTACCATGAAGTTCCCTTGCTCTCCGTCGCCTGGGGAGTCGGCCAGATCGGCCTTCCCTTTTCCGAAAGCGGAGCAATCACAGTCCTCGGTCTCTCGCTCCCGCTTCAGGATGACTCGACTATCATCGCCAGCATCACTCCCGGCCTGCCCCTCACCAGTTCCGTCCACCTCCGCGTCGAAGAGATCGCCCCCGACGAAGCCAAGGCCGCCAGTCAGGCCGCCGCCCTCAGCACCATCATCCTTCTCGCGCGCGATGTATCCGTCCAGCTTTCCAGCAATCCGGCCAACAACGCATTCCGCGAAGTCCTCAAGACCACACAGGTCACTCAGAAGCGCAACCGGGTCGTCGCCTCCGCCACCCTCTCACCAGCTCTTCTCAACCAAGTTACGGAAAGTGAGAATTCTTCTTCTTCTCCGGCAACCTTGCCTGCACAGGATGCATCGAAGTAAGTACTGCGCTTCGCGATCCTGCTTCAGCAGCAGCCAAAACAGGTCGCCGCTTCGAGTTTCCTCTTCCTGGGTTGGGGGATGATATTGATCGGCGACCTTCTCCATTTCGCCTGATTTTTCTGGACTCCCCCGACCTGCATTTCGCATCCTTAACTTCAGGTGGCAATCGTTTGCCCTCCAATCCCCGAGTGAGGTGTCATGTACCCGTTTCTCAGAACGCAAATTCTGATATGCACGATGTTTTGCCTGGCCTCCATTGGAGCTTCTGCTGCCAGGCACTCCGCCCAGACCAAGGCCGCACAAAGCAAGTCCACCAGCCAGCCGGCCAACGTTCTTACCGGCCAGGCTGCATTCACTGACGCCGCTCACGAGTCCCCCGGCACCCGCCGCCATCTCACCGTCAATGATCTCCCCAGCCCGAACGAGAAGGAATCTGTCGACAACGGCCCCAGCATGGTCCCGCGCCCGTCAAACGGGTGGCCCATCGCCCCCAAGGGCTTCAAAGTCGAGCAATACACTACCGGCCTCGACAATCCCCGCCTGCTCCGCGTCGCCCCAAATGGAGACCTCTTCGTCGCCGAAAGTCAGCCAGGAAAAATACTCGTTTTCCGCGGATCCACGCCCGACGGCAAGCCTCAGCAGACCTCTGTCTTCGCAGAAGGACTCCATCAGCCCTTCGGAATCGCCTTCTACCCCAGCGGACCCAATCCCAAATATGTCTACATTGGAGACACCGATGGCATCGTTCGCTTCCCCTACCAGAATGGCGATCTTAAAGCTCGCGGCGCCGCTGAAGATCTGGCCGAACTCCCGGGCGGCGGACGGCTTCGAGGCGGTGGTCACTGGACCCGCGACCTCATCTTCTCCAAGGACGACACCAAGCTTTTCGCCTCCGTCGGTTCCCACTCCAACGTCGACGACTCCGATACGCACCCTGAGGAGTTCCACCGCGCCGACGTCCTTCAGTTCACCCCAGAAGGCAAGTTTGTAAAGGTTTACGCCTGGGGAATCCGCAACTGCGTGGGCGAAGCCATCAACCCCATCACCGGGGAACTCTGGTGCTCTACCAATGAGCGAGACACCCTGGGGAACAACCTCGTGCCCGACTACGTTACTCACGTCCAGGAGGGCGGCTTCTACGGCTGGCCCTGGTGGTACATGGGCGGTCACCAGGACCCGCGTCACGAGGGCAAGCATCCCGAACTGAAGTCAAAGGTCATTACGCCCGACATCCTCGTCAACCCACATTTCGCGTCACTCGAGATGATGTTCTACGAGGGCTCTCAGTTCCCGCCCGAGTACAAGGGGGACGGCTTCGCCTGCGAACACGGCTCGTGGAATCGCGCCCAGCGCAGCGGCTACGAAGTCATCCGCCTGCCCATGAAGAACGGTCACGCCACCGGGGAATACGAAGATTTCCTCACCGGCTTCACCGTCGGCGATGGCAACGTCTGGGGACGCCCCGTCGGAATAGCCGAAGCCAAAGATGGTTCCCTCTTCGTCTCCGACGACGGCACCAACTCCATCTGGCACGTCATCTACATCGGCAAATAACCCGCATGACACCGGCATGAATCTGGTTGCCCAGGTCTCAATTCTGAGACCTGGGATCACCATTCAACGAGACGCAACTTTACGGTTGCATCTCAATAGAGCCTGAAATTCACCATCACCGAAATCCGCACCGCAACCGGCCTCCCATCCTTTTTCGCCGGCTTGAATCGATAACGCATCACCGCGGCCAGAGCCTTCTCATCCAACCCCATCCCGAGCCGCTGAATCACCCGAGCGTTCTGCGGATTCCCCTGCGCATCGACAATCACCGAGATCGTGCATGCACCCTGGTACTTCTGCCTTCGTGCCTCGTCTGAGAACTCCGCCTCCGGCGTGAAGATCGGAATCGGCTGCGTAACACCGTTTCTTCCCGGCACGTAAACTCCGTCGTGCGATCCCGGTCCCCAGCCATTCTGACCATGCCCCGGTCCATCTCCGCCGCCATCACCCGAACCAATTCCCGTTGGGCCGCCCGAACCGCCCGAGACCAATGTCACATTGGCCGAACTGTGTACCCCGATCATTGCCATCATCGGATTGTCAGGCAGCTTTATCTCGGGCGGCACTGCAATGCTGTTCTCCACCGCAAGCTTTGGATTTGCGAGCACCGGCACCTGCATGGGTGCCAGGGTATTCATAGCCTGCTTCGGATTGTGCCCCTTATGCGCATCGACAGGATCGTTTGTTCCGCCTCCGCCGCCCCGATCGGCCGCACGCGGATTGAACGGCGCAAGCAGCGAAAACTCCTTGATCACAAATTTGCCCAGCGGACTCGACGCCGACGGCGGCTGATTCAGCGTTACTCTGAATCCAACCCATATCACGAGCAACAGGATCCCGCCGTTCACGGCGGTCGCTGTGCCTACGGCCCACGGATTGGTGCTGGTCGCCATTCGATCCAGCACAGGAATCGGAGTCGATGTCAGTTCCAACTGTGGCAACTTCAAGGGAAAGAGACGCTCGCGCAGGCTCTCATATATTTCGCGCCACAGCGGCGGCATTTCTACTCGGGTGTTGAAGAATATGTCGCGCTCGCGGCTGCGCGCGTCCAGCGGCTCTGGGAGTCTCATACGTCCCTTCCGCGCGGCGCTGATCAGGCCGCGGCCCCATGCACGTTTTGCTGAAACCTCTTAACGGAATAGACCTGCGACCAGCAAAGTTCGTCACCCTCGCAGAGCAATATAAAAAACTCACGCATTCAATGACGAGGAACAATGTGGAAGAGAATGGCGAAATAATGCGCGATGCTCCCGACAAGCACAAACAGATGCCACGCCGCATGGAGATACGGAATGCGATCAAGAGCAAAAAAGATGATGCCCAGCGTGTATGCCGCACCACCCGCTGCGAGCCAGAGAAGTCCGTGCGCTCCGATCGCGCGCAGCAATGGACCCACAGCGAAGATTGCCAGCCAGCCTTGAAGGAGATAAACCATCACCGAGGCCGCGGCGAATCGATCAACCGCGAAGCTCTTGAAAATAACGCCTGCAAGCGCCAGCGCCCACACCACTCCGAGGAGCGTCCACCCCATTGGCCCGCGCAGAGCCATCAGGGCAAATGGCGTGTACGTTCCAGCAATCAGAAGATAGATCGACGCGTGATCGAGCACATGTAAAACATGACGGGCGCGGGTCCGCACCAGCGAGTGGTAGAGGGTGGAGCAGACATAGACGAGAACCAGCGTGCCCGCGAAAATGGAGCAACTCACGACTACCAATGTGGTCCCGCGTGTGCTCACGATGACGAGATAAGCCGCACCCACTACCGCAAGCGCTGCCTCAACTACATGTGTAATCGCATTCGCCAGGATGTCACCCAGCCGGTATGTGGGGTGCATAGTCAGTGATCTCGAACTGGTGGTCCGTGGTTCCAAGCCGCGGTAATCCGCCCGAAACCAAATGCTAGTTATACGTCGGCACACCCGACCCACCGTCATGTGAACCGCTAGCCTTCACAGCATGGACCACGACTTGCCAATATAGCGGACGAAATACTGGGACAGATTGCAACATGCGATCCAGCGGACGAGTTATCGCAACCGACAAAGTGAAAGCGCGCTTCCAACCGAGAAGATTGAAAACCTGGCAGGCGGAAACCAGGAACCCGTACTCCCACTTTTCCGAAGTCGCAAACTCCCGGCGAAGTAAAGCCAGATCCCGCGGAACGAATGGATGCTCAGTTGCAGTTCTCCATTCCGGTCCCCTTTTGATAAAGCGACGACCTAGTTCAACGAATGGGTTATATTTTTGCGGCTCAAGCAGCACCAAAGCGCCCTTTGGCTTGAGAACGCGTTTGGCTTCATGGTAAAAGGCGTCCACATCAGGGAGATGATGCACGGTTCGAACTGCAGTCACAATGTCAAAGCTTTCATCGGGGAACTCTAACTTGCAGGCATTCATTACGCGAAAATCAACCGAGAGGTTGTGGACGGCCGAACGATGTTTACAACCTTCGATTAGCTTGGGCGAAATATCGATGCTTGTAACAATCGCTCCACACTTGGCAAGTATGAGGGCGGAGTTTCCATGTCCGGACCCAATCTCCAGCACTTGCAAATTTCCGACATTCGCTAAGAGTTGCCGAACCTTCTCTTCCGCTTCCTCGCAGTATTCATATCCGAGAGAGTCGCCGATGGGCTCATCCCAATCTACGATGTCCGCATACCGATCGTGGAACTGCCGCTCTATTGCAAGAAAGGTACTTTCATCAACTACTTCGCGAGCCATTAACAAACTCCACTTGCAAGTAACCCAGCTGCTTAATGCACTGCCGGGTGCCCATCCAAGCCACTTTGTCCGCGGCTTGGGTTGGAAGATCACGAAACTCATTTGGCTTAGTACGCAACGGCGTCCCGCCATCCGCCGTGCAGAACTTCTCGGCGAGGCTGTCACTCAAAGCGTGCGTATCTGAAGTCGGGAACATGTGCGCTAATCCCGCTAGAGCTTCAACCCGAGCGCGTCCACTACTGCGTTGTCTACCTTCACCGGCTGGCCGTCCTGCTTCCACACCACGCCAAATCCACCGCGATAGTCCCACATCGTCCAGCCGATCCCATCGGCCTCCAGCGCGGTCCGCACATCCCGGATCCATTGCATCGGCGAAGCCGGCGGCGCCACGGGCCGATGCACGCCGAACTCATTGCATGTCACCGGAACGTTGTACTGCTTGCCCCACGCGGCCGCCGCATCCACCTGCAGCTTGATCCGATGCGCATCCCAATGGTCCAGCCAATAGTGCTCCAGCTCATACTTGCTGCTGGGATCCGGAACCTCCGCCAGCGATTTCGCCAGGCTATCCTCGGTCGGCGGATAAGGAATGTCATGCGTCAGCATCGGCCACGTGCCCGTCCAGCTTGCGCCCTGATGCGTAAATTGCATTGGCTCGTAGAAATGAAACGTGTAAACCACGTTGCCATCGGCCAGCGGATGCAGCATCATTAAATCGCCGATCCCCGACCAGTTTCCGCCTGCGGCAATAATCGTGTTCTTCGGCGCTTCCTCGCGGATCGCGGCCGCCGCTCGCGCTTCCACTCCCGCCCAGCGATACGGATCCCGCTCCTCCGGCTCATTCATGATTTCGTAAAAGATTAAATCTGGATTGCGATCCGCATAATGCGCCGCCAGCTTCCGCCACAGCATGACGAACCGATCAACACCCTCGCCAGTCGTGCTCACTCGCTTCTTGTAATCGCTCTCGGGATGAATATCGACCTGCACTGCCATGCCCTTGGCGACCATCAGGTCCACGGCATGATCCAGCCGGCCAATAAAATTCGATTCATCATGATCGAAAAAACCTTGCTCCAGCGGCGCTGCATCGATGCTTAGCCGCACGTTGTCGAATCCAAGCTGCGCCATCAGCGCAATATCCGCGTCATCGGTATATGCTCCGGTTTGCGCCGCCGAATAACGCCCGGGCTTCTGCGCAAACCACTCCGACGCATTGATCCCATGTCGCAGATGCTGCGCGCGGGTAAAGGCAAGTTTTACGTCAGCAGCGCGATCCTGCGCAAAAGCTGGCACCGACAACAAAATCAAGACAGCAACAAAACGAAAACGAAGCCCCACAATTCATCTCCAGATTTGGCAATAAAATCCAACTGGCAACGATACTACGTCGCCTCCATTTGTGCGCGGAGATCCATCACACTAATGACGTTGCCACCAAAAGAAAAGCGGCTCCAACCGGAGCCGCTTCCATTTCAATTCCAAACTGCTTTACTTGCTCGCAATATGCTGCGTCGTGTCCGTCGCGAGCGCCTGCTCGTAAGTCGTCCGAAGATACTTGTGAGGATTCACCGGCACGTGATGCACCCGTACTTCGTAGTGAAGGTGCGGTCCCGTCGCACGCCCTGACTGGCCCACGTAGCCAATCACCTGTCCGCGCTGCACATGCTGTCCCGGAATCACTGCGATTGACGAGAGGTGCCCGTAAAGCGTGATCAGATCGTGACCGTGATCCAGCACCACCTGTCGCCCGTATCCCGAGCCCATGTTCTCGCCCGTTGCGTTTCCGTCCGCGGCCGCGCGCACCGGAGTCCCGTATGCCGCCTCGATATCGAGGCCAGGATGAAACGCGCCTTCCCCGTTGATGGGATCCTCACGCTGCCCGAATCCCGATCCAACGCGTCCTTCCACGGGCCAAATCGAAGGAGCATCTGCAAGTTGCGTCCAGTCACCCAGGAAGCTCGGCGTCAGACCCCCTTGCAGCGCACGCGTCACGCGGCCCGACATCGCCTGATCGCGTAGCGCATTGAACTGCTCGAACGTCATCTTCACATCCGCGTTACTTACCTCGTCCTTCAAGGCGAGGCCAGCGGGTGTACCGTCGGCAGCGGGATTTGCGGTCGGTTTTGCGGGTATTACTTTATGCGAGCGCAGCCCATACAGCGCCGTCACCTCGCTCGCGAGCGCTCCCAGCGACGCCACCTGCACATCGCGATCGTGCGCTACCTTCGCAAGCTGGTTCACATCCTTGCGCAGTTTCTGATTGTCTTCTCTGACTTGGTTGAATCGCTCGGTCTTCAGCAGCATACGCGTGTACGAGCCCGCCAGCCCCACGATAGTGAATGCACCCACCAGCGCGGCAGCAACGAATCCGTACACATATTGCAGAGGAAGCGGTATCTTCTTGACTCGACCATCTTCATCTCTGGCAACAAAAAGAATGTAATAGCGTTTTCGCAGCATCATCCTGCTTTCACTTCAACAGATTGCAAGTTGCTACTTTCCCGCGTAGCCAGTGATCAATGAATGCAGGTACCGGGGGAGCCCCGCCCTACCGCGTACGCCCTTGGGGGAGCGCATCTTCTTGAACGTTCGATTAGGCTAGCAGTCACCCCCTCCGAGGGTCAATAAATTGAGGCGAAAAACCAGCCCGAAATTTGCCCCTCGTCCACCATCTATCTGCCCCTAAGTAATGCCTTTTATCCGCGTTTGCCGGCCCCCTGGCCTATTCTCAATAAGATGCAGCGCAAATCCGGATCGGCGACCTCCCGGAAGTTGGGCGAACTGGCCCTCATCGACCAGATCCGTCGGCGCGTTTCCCGCTCTTCCCGAACCAGCCTGAGCCTTGGAATTGGCGACGATTGCGCCCTCCTCCGCCTCAAGCCAGGCGAAGAAGTCGCTGTGACCACCGACCTCTCCATCCAGGGCCGCCACTTCCGCCTCAACCTCCACCCGCCAGAAGCCATCGGCCACCGCACCCTCGTCCGCGGACTCAGCGACATCGCCGCCATGGGCGCCCGCCCGGTAGCCGCCTTTCTTTCCCTCGCTTTACCCCTCGAACTGACCCAGCCCCCTGCTCGTAAAGGCAACTCCTGGCTCGACAGCTTTCTCGATGGCTTTCTCGCTCTCGCCACGAAACACGAGACCCCCCTTGCCGGCGGCGACCTCGCCCAGTCCCCCATCGCCCTCGCCGACATCGTCCTCATCGGCGCCGTCCCCCGCGGCAAGGCTCTCCTCCGCTCCGGCGCCCGCCCCGGAGACCTGCTCTATGTCACCGGCCGCCTCGGCGGATCAGCCGCCGCCCTCAAACGACTCTCGCGGCGCTCATCCCGCAAACAAATCACAGACCTCGCACCGCACCTCTGGCCACAACCCCGCATCGCACAAGGCCTCTGGCTCCGTCGCAACAATGCTGCAGCTGCCGCGATTGACATCAGCGACGGCCTCTCCACCGACCTCGACCATCTCTGCCAAGAATCCCGCGTCTCCGCCGAAATCGACGGTGCCTCAATCCCCGTCTTCCCCGGCGCCACGCTTGTAGACGCACTCCACGGTGGCGAAGACTACGAACTGCTCTTCACCGCCCGACCCGGCGCCCGGATCCCCCGCAAAATCGCCGGCGTCCGTGTCACCCGCATCGGCGCCATCGTTGAGAGCCGCCCCGACACATCCCGCATCGCTATGATCGACGCCTCCGGGCGCCACGCTGTCGAACCACGAGGCTGGGAGCACTTCAGCGCTACCCGCACAAGACCAGACTAGTTACTAAACTTCCACCAGATAGCGGATTATGATCGGAGGTGCCATGGAAAGCGAAAGCATACGTGTGCGCTTTGCGCCATCCCCTACCGGCTTGCTTCACGTGGGCAATGCACGAACTGCCCTCTACAACTGGCTGTTCGCTCGGCGCTCCGGCGGCAAATTCGTCCTCCGCATCGAAGACACCGACCTTGATCGCTCGAAGACAAACTACGAAAAGCAGCTCTTTCAAGACCTGAATTGGCTCGGCCTCAACTGGGACGAAGGCCCCAACGAGAACGACCTTACCGAGAGGGGCGACGTTGGACCGTACCGCCAGTCCAAGCGCATGGAGATCTACTCCACCCACACCGCTCAACTCCTGGCCGAAGGTAAAGCCTACCGCTGTTTCTGTACTCCCGAGGAACTCGAAGAAGAGCGCCAGCAGGCCATGGCCGACGGCCGTCCTCAGGTATACGGCGGCCGCTGCCGCGTGATGAGCAAATTCGACATCAAGGAAAATCTTCTTCGCGGCAGAATCTACTCAATTCGCCTTCGAATCCCCGACCAACCCATCCGCTTCCACGACCTGATTCGAGGCGACCTTGAGTTCGCACCCGAAAACATCAGCGATCCCGTCCTTGTTCGCTCTGCCCATGGTGGCACCGCCGGAGCAAGCCCCGGAATCCCCGTCTACAACTACGTCGTCACCGTCGACGACGCGCTCATGGGCATCACCCATGTCATTCGCGGTGAAGACCACATCGCCAACACCCCCAAGCAGGTCGCTATCTACGAAGCCTTCGGCTGGAAGGTGCCCGAGTTCGTTCATATCTCCACTATCCTCGGCCCCGACCGCGAACGCCTTTCCAAACGACACGGCGCCACATCCATGTCCAGCTTCCGAGAGATGGGATACCTGCCGGAAGCCCTCGTAAACTACCTGGCTCTCCTCGACGTGGATACCGAAGATGGCAAGACCCAACTCCTCACTCCCGACCAACTCGTTGAAGCCTTCTCACTCGAACGCCTCACCTCCAACCCCTTCATCTTCGACTTCGAAAAGCTGAATTCGCTCAACCGCCACTACCTCAAGCTCGCACCGCCAGGCCGACTTTCCGCCCTTTGCTGGGATTACTTCGGCGGACTCCTACCCGAAAAAGAAGAAACATCCGACGCCATCCTCATCTGGTTCTTCCACATGATCGCCATGTTCGTCCCGTCGGTGAATCGCCTCGGCGAGATCCCCGCAAAAGCGGCCTTCATCTTCCACATGGATCCCAACCTCGCCCGTGCCGATCACGAAAACGCGACTATTCTCGCCGCTGAGTCCGCGCAGCGGGTCCTCGTAGAACTCCATACCCGCATTCGATCCAAAGTCGGACCCATCAGCGCCGCCGATTTCAACGCCTGGATGAACGACATCAAGAACACCACCGGCATCCCGGAGAGCGAGCTCTATCCCCCAGTGCGTGTCGCCCTCACCGGCACAAACGCCGGCCCGGACTTCGACAAGCTCATCGCCGTCCTCGAGCAGGGCGCAACCTTGAACATCGGCATCCCCTCGGTAGGTCAACGCCTCGCCGCATTCACCAGCGTCTAGCAGGTTCTAAATGAACGATGTCTTCTGGATCGCCGACACGGGCCTCGCCATCGTCCTGCGTCCCCGTGGCGACGACTGGCTCGAGAACGATCTCCAGCGCATCCACATGGCCGGCATTCAGACCATTGTCTCCACCATAGAAGCTTCTGAAGCTCGTGAACTCGGACTATCAGAAGAGGGCCACACCGTCGAGCGACTCGGCATGCGCTTCATCTCCTACCCCCTTCGCGACCGCTCCGTACCGCCACGTCGCGAAGACTTCATCGAATTCGTCGTTAAGCTCGGCAGGCGTCTGCAATCCGGTGAAAAAATCGGCGTCCACTGCCAGGGATGCATCGGCCGCTCCACCGTGGTCACCGCTTCAATACTCATCAAGCTCGGATGGGCCGCCGAGCGCGCCCTCGATGAAATCGAAAAGGCTCGCGGCTGCTCCGTGCCCGACACCGAAGAACAGCGGGATTGGATCATCGACTTCGGAGAAGTTGAGTGACACAACCAACGATGGACCTGAGCTTTCCTCACTCCTGGAAAGCCGAGATCCTGCCCGCGCGTCCCATCATTCTCCCCGCCCGCCACTTCGTCTATCCGCTCCAGGTCGAGGAGGTCGAGCGCGGCGCCCTCGAGATTCTCGTCCGCCATGACGCGGCCCCCACAGCGTTCCTCGCCACCTGTGCTCTTGGATTCCGCGATCCCGCAGTGCCCACCGGTATCTGGTCCACACCGAACCCAAACGAACTCTGCGCCGTTTCCGGCGGCTACGCTTACATCATCGACACCACTGCGCCAGGGACCTTCACCATGCTCCCCTACCGACCGGTGCTCCAGGTCCACCCCGCCATTGAAGCCCGCCTGCTCCTCTTCGTCGAACATCGCGCCATTCTCGCCTGGTGCGAAAACGGCGAGGCATGGCAATCTCCAAAGCTCTCCGATGAAGGCGTGACCATCAGCGCAATCGCAGGGCACACCCTCACCGGCCTCGGTTGGAACATGATCACCGACAAGGAAAGCCCGTTCACACTGGATCTGAAAGATGGCAGTTTACATCGCAATTGATTCCGGTCAGAATGGCGGCACCATCTCACATGGAACTCTTCGGCAAAACCGAACCGAGCACCAGCGAACTTGCTGACCTTTTGGAGTTCACGGTTGTGCACAGGCAAGGCCCAATCGAAATCATCGTTGTAACGCAGGGCAACATGGGAAAGCTGCTTCAGACCGAACAGCAAATCGCAACAAAGGATGTACTTGGAATGTCTTATCGTCACGGCGGCGAAGACCAGATGTATGGCCTTTATGTGAAACTCCGTTCGAACGAAAGCTGCTCTCTTCCTCGCCTTTCGGAGGACAAACTCAGCAAGCAATTGACACTCTAAGCAGGAAATTCCCCAACCTTGCGACAAGCGATTCCGCGTTTTCCTGTTCGGCGGTGTCGACTAGATCACCACCCTCGGCCCTGTCTGCTTCCGACAAAAAGCAGCCCTAACTTCGCCGCAATTCGCCCGAATTTAGCAGCTTCACCAGTTCATGCGGTCGATGACTGTCCACTACATAGTTCGCCTCGGGCCTTCCGTCATCCGCGTAAGGACTTGCAAGGATAATCGGTTTCCCCGGACACAGAGACCTCACCTGTTCCAGCAGGTCTGGTGTTGTTCCCAGCAATCGCGCATGCACCATCACGGCATCCACCGCCGGAAACCGGCGTACCAAATCCATTCCGTCCTTCGCGTTGTACGCCGTCAGCACGTTGTGTTTGGCCGTCTCCACCACAAGCTTGCGCGCAGAAAGACCCTCCGGCTGTTCTTCTTCGATCATCAGGATTACAAGTGTTCCGTCCTGGCTCAAAACTCCTCCTGTAGGCCCCAAAAGCGTCAGTCCTTGGATGTCGAATCCCGTGCATACGTTGATTAGGCCGAACACTTCGCAAAACGAAGGGAACCAGCCTGCGCGGCCCGAATCGCAGGAAAGCTAGAACCGTACCCTCGGTAGACGTCTTCGAATATCGAATCCCATGTCGCTGTTAGCGCATAGCTTCTGGCAGCAACTCTCATCCGGCAACGCAACGCGCCTTATCTAGCACCTCAGAAATCGCCGCCGCAAATCCAGCGTCCTCCACGGCCCGCCCCGTTTCTCCGTCCCGCACGATGCTTGCCGGCCCTCCGTCCCTCGTCACGATCGCCGGAATCGCTATAGCTCTCCTGTTGGCCTAGCGCAAGCCGTAACTGGCTCGCGGCGTTCCATGCCATTCGCAATCCGCCCGACACCGGCCCACTGCCCAGCATCTGCACGGCCTTTTCGGAGCGCCGTTCAAGCTGCGCCAGTAGACGGCGAATTACGGCGTACTTCCCACCCAGGTTCGCCAGAAAGTCTAGCATCTCCCGGGACTGATTTGTGTGGCTGTGCAGCGAAACCCCGGTTCGAAATCCCTCGTGCGCTTTCTGGTCGCGCCACAGGTATGAAACGGTCGAAGTGGCCATTTCTCCTCCTCATTCGCGATCGACAGCTCCTGGATTCTTACAATCCAGTATTTGCCGCACACCTCAACAAAAGGTTAGGAGGAGAAGGATTGCACATCAATCAGCTGCATGACTCAAAACGGGAATAAGTTAATCGAATCGAAACAACTGCAGCCGAAAAGCCCTGTTAAGCAACCCCCTTAGTTGCCCGAATCGCAACCACCTGGTTGCCTGTCCCATCCCTATGTTCCCCGGTTTCTGTTACTCCCTATTCCCTACTCCCTATTCCTTACTCCCTACTCCCTATTCCCTTGTCCCTGCTCTTTATCACTTGCTCATCTTTGCCATCTCGGGGCCAAGAAAATCCTCAAACGTAGCTCCCGGCAAAACCTCGTGAAAGGCCTGCTCCGCCGCCGCATTTGCCTCAGGAATCAAATAGTTCTCCGTCAGACCCGCCCGTAGAATCTCGAACGCCTCCTCCGGCGTGTCCGCAAACTGGAACAGCTCGATATCCTTAGGAGAAATCGCCCCCGTATCTACCAGGCAATCCAGATTGAACACCTTCTTCCAGTAGTCCGATCCGTACACCACTACGGTGATTTTCTTGGCCAGTTTGTGCGTCTGCGCCAGCGTCAGAATCTCGAACATCTCATCCAGTGTCCCGAACCCTCCCGGAAACACCACCAGCGCCTTGGCTAGGTACGCGAACCAAAGCTTGCGCATGAAGAAGTAATGGAACTCAAAATTCAGCGAAGGCGTGATGTACGGGTTCGGCGCCTGCTCAAACGGTAGACGAATATTCATTCCGATCGTCTTGCCGCCGGCTTCATGCGCCCCACGGTTCGCCGCCTCCATGATTCCGGGGCCTCCGCCTGAGGTCACCACAAACCGGTGCCGCCGCGAAGGAATCTTTGAGGTCCAGCGCGTCAGCATCTGCGCCAGCCGCCGTGCATCTTCGTAGTATCGCGCCATCGCTACTGCCGCCACGGCTCGCTTGCGTTGAAGATCCGTCGCTTTGCCCGTTTTGATTTCGGGGATGGTGGCCGGCTGCTCCTCACTCGGGGCCAGGTTTCGCGAACCGGTATTATCGAGCAGTTCCAATTCGTGATCGGCCTCTTCTTTGCCGCGGAAACGTGCCGACCCGAAAAATACCACCGTGTCCTGAATGTGCTCGCGCCGAAAACGCGCCAGTGGCTCCATGTATTCCGCAACAATGCGAATCAGCCGCCCTTCAGGTCCGTTCAGAAATGCAGGATTCTCATATGCCAGGGGAGCCGCGGCCAGCGGTGCCGGTGTAACGCTCGGAGGAATCGTAGCTGGAGGTAACTCAACAGCAAGATCCGGATCACCGCTCCGTGTCCCACCGGAGATGTCCATTGCGCTGTGCTCGATGTTTCCTGATGCGTGCTCCCTGCTTTTCCCCTGCTCTCTATCTTTGCTCATGTCCTTACTCGTTTCGGTGCCGGATAGCATCCTGCAGCGCAATCCAGATATTCAACAGTCCGAGTCCTGAGATGATTCCGCGCACTGCCCCGTTTGCCGCGTAAATCGA
>Ga0207695_10003834_pt1 | contig 20814 bp, 19 predicted proteins | sample KBSC54metaG_FD_184354 | JGI IMG/M metagenome (GOLD analysis project Ga0207695, IMG submission 184354) | Corn rhizosphere microbial communities from Kellogg Biological Station, Michigan, USA - KBS C5-4 metaG (SPAdes) (version 2) | ecosystem: Host-associated > Plants > Roots > Rhizosphere > Soil...
CGCTTCGAAGCCTCGGTGGCACTGTTCAATGTGGACGTGCAGAATGAGCAGACGTTCAACGAGGTCACGCAGGAATCAACGGCGGGCGGCCGGAGTCGGCGGCGCGGTGTGGAACTCGATGGCCGACTCGGCCTCGTGCCCGCCGTCGCGCTGTTTGCGCATGCCACGATCAACGATGCGCACTATACGCGCCTCGTGACGGATGACGGCGACGACTTGTCCGGCGTGCCGGTCTTCGGCGTAGCGCGCGCCACGGTGGAGAGCGGATTCGACGTGGAGGCCGGCGGCGTGCTGGGGTCCGTCTGGGCCGCATACACCGGACCCTTCACGCCCATCGGGGAACCCGACGCGCGCACGTCCTCGTACACGCTGCTCAACGTGCGCGGCTCCGTGTCAATTGGCGGCCCGTGGTCCGTGGCGCTCGGCATGCAGAACATTCTCGACAGGAAGTACGCCGAGGTCCGCGCGAGCGGCTTCGTGAGTCCCGGTCAGCCGCGCACGCTGCTCGTGACACTGCGGCACGGCAGCTGACGCTATCGCGCGGTCGCGAGCGCTCTGCTCTTCTCGCCGAGCCGCGCGATCAGCGTGTCGAACGACTTGCCGAAGCTGGCGAGGCCATCGACGAGCAGCTTGTCCGTCACTGCGGAGAGAGAGATGCCGAGCGACTCGAGATCCGCCACGCACTGGCGCTCGGCATCGAGGCCCGCGGTCACGGTGCGGCGCACGGCGCCGTGATCGCGGAAGGCTTCGATCGTGGCGGGGGGCATCGTATTCACGGTGTCGGGGCCGATCAGATCCTCGACGTACATGACGTCACGATAGGCCGGATTCTTGGTGCTGGTGCTCGCCCAGAGCGGCCGCTGCAGCTTCGCGCCGCGTCTGGCGAGCGCGCTCCACCGGTCGCCGGCGAAGCGCTCGCGAAAGAGCGCGTACGCGAGCTTGGCGTTGGCCACCGCCACACGTCCCTTGAGTGCCGTGAGACGCGCCGCCACATCGGGCGCGGCGGACGGCAGCATGGCGTCAATTCGCCGGTCCACTTCCGTGTCCACGCGGCTGACGAAGAATGATGCGACGCTCGCGATGTGCGCGATCTCCTGTCCCGCGGCAACGCGATCCTCGAGCCCCTGCATATAGGCCTCGATCACGGCGCGGTAGGCGTCGAGCGAGAACAGCAGCGTGATGTTGATGTTGAGGCCATCTGCGGTGAGCTGCCGTACGGCCAGCGCGCCCTCCGTTGTGCCTGGCACCTTGACCATGACGTTGGGCCGGCCAACCTCATCCCACAGCCGGTGTGCTTCGGCGATCGTGCTGCGCGCATCATGCGCCGCGCCCGGTGACACCTCGATGGAGACGTAGCCATCGGCGCCACCCGTTCGGTCGTACACGGGGCGGAAGCAATCGCTCGCGCTGCGTACATCGTCGGTTTCCACGAGCTCGAACAGGTCCCACGCCGTAAGTGAAGTCGGCGCACTCGCGAGCTGCTCGTCGTACGCCGTGCCCTCGGCCAGTGCCTTCTCGAAGATCGTGGGATTGGACGTCATTCCCGTGAGTGCATCCTCCTGGATGCGCCGCGCGAGATCGCCGTTGCGCAGAATGGTGCGATCTATGAAATCGAGCCAGATGGACTGACCGGCATCATGCAGTTGCTGCAAGCGGTTGGACATGGATGACTCCGTACGGGTGACGATGAGAAGATAAGAGATCAGCGGGCGTGGCGGGGAATGCCGGCCGATGCGCGCACATCCGGCCGATCGCCGGTACCCGGCCGCCGTGCTACTTCTCCCCGTGTGGCGATGTAGCGGCAGGAGCCAGCTCCGTGAACTCCTGTACGGCCTCCTCCGCGAGGTATGGCGTGCCGTCCTCGCGGCGAACCCACGCGTGGGCTTCCACCGCTCCATAGGCGTCGCGGCGCACGCCAATGGCGACGCCGGCGGCGAGGCCTTCACGCCGGAGGAGCGCCGCGAGCACGACAGCGCGCCGAAGACAGCTGTCGTGCCAGAAGAACGGGGCGCGCTGGAGCAACCGTGCCACGTGAAACGCCAGTCGCTCCGGCGCGATGCGCTCGCCAGCGTGTGGCGGGATGCGCTCGATCAAGCGCAGTACGCGCGACGCGGGGAGCAGTTCGAGCAGAACCGGCATGACGAGGCATGCCGATCCGACTTCCAGTTTGCGCGCGAGATTCATGCGCACACCGCCGCGATTCGTGCTATTTGCTGTACGACGGGACTTTGGCCTGCCCGGACACGTCGAACTTGATGTACATGCCGCTGGGGCCGTGACCGGGCACCCCGCAGACGATCAGATATTTTCCGGGCTTGGTGGTCTTGAAGTCCATGCTGTCGGTGCCGCCCGTCGGCAGACCAGCCGTGAGGTCGTTGGTGTAGGCGCGTGCGATCGCGGGATTTTCGGGCGTCATGGGCAGCGGGAACGAGTCCGCCAGAATGATGGCGGAGTGCGGAATCGCATCCTTGTTGACGAAGGACATCTTCACCGACCACCCGACCGGCACTGTGATGGTCTGATCGCCCTTGAAGCCACCGTTGAAGTTCATGCCACCGTTCGCGCTGCCGAGCGACGCGGTGAGCGAGATCTTCACTGTCTTGCTGGCGGAATCATAGGTCATGAATTCGCCGGCGCTGGTGCCGCCGGACCCCTGCGCCACGGCAAGGCCTGGTACAGCGACGAACAGGGCCGCGAGCACGGCCCATCGACGAGCGATGGTCATTCCGATCTCCTGGTTGGGTAATGGGCATGCGTGCACATCGGCCGGCCGGCAAGTCCGGCCGGCCGATGCCTGCCACGTGTAGTGATACCCCGAACAGACGAGATGGGTCAAGCGGCGATCAATTCGGTGGCGCCGCGATCGTCGGGCGAGAGCTCCGGCGGGTAGCGAGATGCTACGGCTTTGCCTTGTTCAGCGAATCCAGCGCGTGCGCCAGCGAGTCCACATGCTTGCGCCGTGCTTCGATCTCCGCGTGGATCGCCCGCAGCTCTTCCGCGACGTTGATGTCCTGAGCGGCGGGCGCGGGAGCAGGCGATGCGGCACCGGATGCCGCCGAACTCAAGCTCGGCGCCGGCGCGGGGCTTGTCATGACTGTCGCCGGTGGCTGGGGCGTCGCGCGCGGTGGCGTTGCCGCGGATTTCGCTGGCGCGGCTTCGGGCTGCTCAGACCGTCCCAGTGTGACGACAGCCGGTTTCGCGCGGCGCGGCGGCCGTGCAGCGCTGCGCGGGGATCGGGATGGAGCGGCGGCGACCTCGCGCGACGGCGCCGTGGGCATCACCCGCGCCTTCTCGTGCGGCGTCGGCGTGCTGGCAGCGGTGCTATCCGCGGTGGCGCTGGCCGCCGGCACGGTAGTCCCATGCGGCATCGAATCGGGGGGCGGTACCGGGGTAACGATCGCGGCAGCGACCTGCGCGCTGGGCGTCGTGCGCGTGGCGGCCGATACCGCATCGCTGCGCCCGCGCTGTGCGAGCACCGCCACGATCGCGGCCATCACTGCTCCGCCCATCAGCGACATCGCGCCCAGGAACATGCGGTCGGCTGGCGCGAGCGCCATGCGAACATCGTGTCCGATCCGGGGCAACATCAGCGTCGAGACGGGTGTCGCGTGAATCATCGGGGGCTCGGGTCGTTCACGCTCCGCGGGAGGCGCTGATTGCTCCCTGCGCACGGCGAGCGCCGTGCCCGGCTTGCCCCGCCGCATCCGGTAGCCGCGAGGCACATGCGATCCGGTTGCGTGTACGCGTCGCGCCGCGGGAGTGACGTGCTGGCGCTGGCTGCCCCGCGTCAGTGGCGCGCCGTGCCGCGACGACGCATTCGGCGACGCCGGATGAATGAGCGCCGGGAGATCCGCGACGAAGTCCGCCCAGCGCACATCCGCGGGGGGATGAGCGCTCGGCGTGGTCGTGGAGCGACCGATGGGAGTGTCGGGCATGACAGCGGCTCAGGCGAGAGAATCCGGGTGACCCCGTGCAGGACGCGCCGGCCGCGTCCCGGGTCACCACTCGCGGCTCGCTGCCGTGGCATCTGACGTCGCCGCGTCGAGTGCAAGCTCCTGCGCCGCATTCCGGTATGCCGCATCCGCATGCATCGGGCTCACCAGCGGCCGCGCGCACCATCGCGTCGCCGCGATCGCCGCGCGCCGATCGCCCTCGTGCGCGAGACTCCAGTCGGCGTGCACGAGCATGAGCGCTGCCGCGTACGCGCGGGCGGCCGCATACGCGAACGCGCGCGCGGTCGCTTCACGAAACTCGCTGCCCTCCCGGACGCCGTCCGCCGCCGAACGCTCCAGTTGTTCCAGCGCGTCAGAAGCACGCGCGGCCGATGCCGCAAGCTCGGGCGCCGTGAGCCGTGCGAGCTGATCTCGTGCATCCGCTACGAGCGCGCGCAGCGCGTCGCTGGTGTCCAGTGCGCGAAGCACGTCCAGGCTGAGCACGTTGGTCGTCCCTTCCCAGATGGAGAGCACCTGCGCATCGCGCAGCAACCGGGGCAGCCCCGTGTCCTCGATATAGCCAGCGCCGCCGAACGCTTCGAGCGCCTCGCTGGCGACAGCCACCGCCTGCTTTCCGGTAAAGAGCTTCGCCACCGGCGTGAGCACGCGCAGCAGTGCGGCATCGCGCGCGGTCGCGGTGCCGCACTCGGTCGCGCCGAGCAGCTCCACCACGCGAAACGCCAGGTGAAATCCCGCTTCCACCTCGACGGCCATGTCGGCGAGCGTTTCGACGTGCAGGGGCTGCTCCGCCAGCAGCCGTCCGAAGGCCACACGCCGGCCGGCATAGTCGCGCGCCAGCGCCAGTGCGCGCCGCATCCCCGCCACTGCAGCGACCGCGTTGTACACGCGCGTCACCGTGAACAGCGACGCGATCGTCCGCACGCCCTGTCCTTCCTCGCCCACAAGCCATGCGCGCGTGCCCTCGAGCAACACTTCGGCGGTGGGCAGCGCGCGAGTGCCCAGCTTGTCCTTGAGCCGGAGCACGCGAATGTCGTTCATCTGCCCGTCCGCATCCCGCAGTTCCAGGTGGAACAGGCTCAGCCCGTGGCTCCCCGCCGGTGCGCCCTCAATGCGCGCCAGCGTCATGGCCATCTGTGAGGTAGTCGCCGACGTGAACCACTTCACGCCGCGCAGGCGGAAGCACTCGCCATCGCGACAGGCGATCGTGGACGTACCGGAGACGTCCGACCCGCCCGTCTTCTCGGTCATCCACTGGCCTGACGTCCAGAACGCATCCGGATTGCGCGTTGTCAGATGGCGCAGCGCCTCGCGCAGCCGCGGCGTGGTGCCGTACAGCTCGAGGCAGCGGGCCGCGCCATCGCTCATGGCGAGCGGGCAACTGTACGTTGCCGACGAGGGAGAGAAGAGATAGAGTCGCGCAAACTGATCGATACGCGAGAGCGCCCCGTTGGCGCGCTCGTAGCCGATGGCGACAAGTCCCTCCTCGGCGGAAATGCGATCAAGTGTGCGCCAGCCCTCGCTCGTCTCAATGCGATCCACGCGTCGTCCCCACGGATCGAACGGCACATGCCGGGGCGGTGCGGCTTCCGCGGCGTCACCGAGCGCCAGAATGTCGGTGGCGACGCGTTCACCAAAGCGCTGCAAGTCGGGATGCACCCGTGCGTGCATTTCCGGGGGCAGCATGCGACGCAACCAGGAGCGCAACAGCCGGTCGTCCCGATACTGGTTCCCCAGGCGCGGTCCGTCCTGATGGAACTCGGACATTACCCGTAGCTGGTGAACGGCTCGGTGACGAGACGCACGTGCTGCGGCCCATACTCGAACACATGGGTGAGCCGGACCTCGTTCCCCACCCGCTCCACGCGCGTCTCCGCCAGCGAGAAGCCCGGCGCGTCGCCCAGGCCGAGCGCATTGAGCCGCTCCGCTTCGCCCTTGCAGATGTCGCCCGGCGTAGGCCGGCTCTCGGGATAGGCATCTTCGTGATGCTTGCGCAGGAGCTGCATCTGCTCATCGCCACCGCGCTCCACCGCGGCACGCACCGATTCGCGTGTCAGCGACATTTCAGCATCCTCCCCATCGCTTGCTCAGGCGCCGTTGTGCCGGGCGTCTCTCCGCGCTACCTCGAATGCTTCCGTCAGCGGCCGGAAACGTTGCCAGCCACTGTCGTCAATTCCCGCAATAATGCGAAGCGTTTCGCCCGGTGTCTTCACCCACGCCGCCTGAATCAGAACCTGGTAGCGTCGCCCCGATGGCCCGACAGCCTCCCTGGCCACCGGTGCCAGCAACAGTCGCTGCAGGTCAGCGTGCGATTGTGCGCGAAAGGGTTGCAACTGCTGTTCCAGCAGCGAAGTGGCTTCGGCCGTATCCATGAGAGTCGCGCAAGAACGAAAGGATCGGGCAACATCGTTCGGACAGTTCGAAACATGACGCGCGACCGGAGCGCGCGCCAGCAGCACGTCAGCGCGGCAGCGTCGCGCGCCCCGTGTGTGGATCGTACGTGCTGCCCGCGGGCAGCACGTGCATCACCATCCCGGTTTCGCCGAGCACCGGCGCGCCTGGAGGCGTGATGGTCGCGTGGCGCGCGTCGTACACGACGACCGCGCTCTCACCGAGAATCGTCCATCTGCCATCCGGATCCACGAGCAGCGCCGTGGACTCGTCAATGCCGACACCCAGGTGGCGTGGATCCTCGAGCACCACGCTGATGAGCCGGTTATGGCGCCGCCGCCGCAGGAAGTGCTGATCCACGATCGCCGTGGTGAGCAGTCCGAACCCCTGGGTGGTCACGATGTTGCCGCGCGCGATGGTCATGAACGCGCTGCTCGAATCGCCGGGCGGACGCGCGCCGCCCGGATGCCGCTCGTCGCCCGTGATCATCGGCGACGACATGACCGCCGCGCCAGCCGATGTGCCTCCAATGACAGCGCCCGCACGATAGCGCTCGTGGATCGCGCGCTCCACCCTGGTGCCGAGCAGCGCGCGCGTGAGCTTCACCTGATCGCCGCCGATGAACCATACGCCCGTCGCATCATCGAGCAGGTGCGCCACGGAGTCCTGGTCGGCCTGCTCGTGCGTGACGTCGAGCGCGAGCGCGCGCGCGCCCAGTTTCCGCAGGTCGTCAGCCTTTTCCTCGGCGCCGGCCTTGCCATCCTCACTTGCCATGCCGAAGACGACGATGCGCGCGTGCCCCGCTCCGCCGGCCAGATCCACGAATTTCTGCACCAGCGCCGGCGGCTGCGGTCCGCCGCCGACGATGAGCAGATGACCGCGCACGGCCTGCGCCTTGATGGACGGCGTCATGACGCACGGCACCATCGCCATCAGCACGCCGACCATCGCCACGCGCCCGAGCGCGTGCGCGATCCGGCGCGCCGACTTCACAGCTCCCACCCCGCACGGTACTCGCGCGTGAGATACGTATTTGCCTCCGGCACGTTGGTCACCTGCATGCTACGGCCATCGTACTCGAGTTGTCGTCCCTGTCCCGCCTTGAGCGCCACAATTCCGAGCAGCATGGTCTCCGTGAGCTTCGCCGCATACTCGAAGGGCGAGCTCGCCTCGCCTTTGCCCTTGCAGGCCTGTGCCCAGTTGATCTCGTGCGGCACGTCAATGCGCGGAACCGACTTGGGAACCGCCGAGGCGGCGAGCGCGAGCGTCCCGGGATAGACGATGGGATTGTTCCCGTAGGTCTCGTACGTCAGGTAGCCCTTCTCGCCGATGAATATTCCCCCGCCGCCATCCCCACCGGGGCGCGGAATGCCGGGTGCGACCAGCGGAGACAGACCGCCGTCGTACCAGGTGAGCTTCACCGCCGGCTGGTTGCCGCGCGCGGCAAACTCGTACTGCGTGGTCATGGCCAGGGGATACGAACCTTCGCCCTTTGGCGCGCCCCATGGAGTGGACGAGGAGACGATGGTCCGGGGATACTCGAGTCCGAGTGCCCAGAAGGGCTGATCCATGAGATGCGCACCCATGTCACCGATGGCGCTCACGCCGAAGTTCGTCCACCCACGCCAGCTGAACGGGTGATAGACGGGGTGATACGGCACATCGTCGTGACAGGCCCCCAGGAAGAGCTGCCAATCGAGTCCGGGTGGCGGGGTGTGCGGATCCTGGTCCATCGCGGCGAGAATGGCGTTGTCCACCGTGCGCATTCCCCACTGGCGCGGCGGTGGCGGCGTGGCGCCCGCCGCGCTGCCCGATGCAGCGGCCGGAGCCGCGGCCTGCTCCGGTGGCGGTCCCGAACGCGGACGCGGAATGCCCTGGGCCCAGTAGCGCTGTGGCCGGTCCGTCCATACGTGTGCCTCGTGCACCGGTCCGATCACGCCGGAGGCAATGAGCTCCACGATGCGACGCGTGCCCTCGTACGAATGGCCCTGATTTCCCATCTGGGTCACGACATGCTTTTCCTTCGCGGTGCGAGCCAGCAGACGAGCCTCGTACACCGTGTACGTCAGCGGCTTCTGCACGTACACGTGCTTGCCGGCGCGCATGGCGGCGAGCGCGATCGCCGCATGCATCTGATCGGGCGTCGCCACCACCACCGCATCGAGATGCTTTTCCTTTTCCAGCATCTTGCGGAAATCCGCGTACTTCGTGGCCTTCGTGTACACGTCGCGAATGCGCGTCGCATCGGCATCGTCTTCCGCGGTCTTCCCCTTCCACTGCTCGAACCGGCCGGCAATGGAGCGCTCGACGTACGGGAAGTCCACATCGCAGATCGCCACGATTCGTTCACCACCCTTGGCGAGAGTGTTCATGTTGTTCATCCCCATTCCGCCAATTCCCACGCTGGCGACGTTCAACGTGTCACTGGGCGCCTGGTAACCGCGTCCCAGGACGTGACGGGGAACAATGGTCGGCGCGATGGCGAGGGCGGCGGCTGCCTTGGTCGCGTCCGCTACAAATTCGCGGCGAGTGAGCCGCGTTTTCCGGGAAGAGGACATGGAGACGCAGGAGAGGAGGAGAGAAGGACGAGGTTCGACGGGCATTATCCTACACCACGGCGTATCACACAAGGGGAACTCCCGTCCCCCCTTGACACACCCGCGGTGCGGCCATAAGGTACCGATACAATCGTTGTGTTCCCGTGGTGATTTGCCCGCATATTGCAGCCACGTAAAAGAACTTGCTAAAAAGCTTCGCCCGGGCACAGCTCCCGGGCCTTTTTTTTCGACTGACTTTTCATTCCGGCCTGCGCCGGAATGCCACCGGAGCAGCATGCGCCCTGCTGTCCACACTGCCACGCGCGCCTCGTTCATGCGCGCGCATGCTCTGATGACCACCGCCGCCACGAGGCGGCTGGGGAGAGTGGCGCGCGCCACGTAGTACCGACGGCAGCACCTGTCGTGATCTCTCCCCGGCCGCGCAACCAGCGACCGGGGTTCTTGTTTCACCACACACCGCCCTGCGCGGTGTAGCGAGCACCGGGAGTGACGACCCATGCCTCACGCATCCACATCCGTCCCGCGCGACGCGCTCCGACTTACGCCCGGCGTGGAAACGCTCGGCATCGAGTCCGCGTTCGAAGTTGCCGCCGCCGCCCGGTGCCTCGAGACGCAGGGGCGCAGCGTGGTTCATGCGGAAATCGGTGAGCCGGATGGTCCGACGCCTGCGCACATCGTCGAGGCGGGTGTCCGTGCCCTGCGCGACGGCGCCACGCGGTACGCGGCGCCCGCGGGCGTCGCCGCGCTGCGTGAGGCGTGGTTCATTCGGAAATCGGTGAGCCGGATGGTCCGACGCCTGCGCACATCGTCGAGGCGGGTGTCCGTGCCCTGCGCGACGGCGCCACGCGGTACGCGGCGCCCGCGGGCGTCGCCGCGCTGCGTGAGGCGATCGCCGCGCACGTCGGCGATCGCGGCGTGTCCGCGACAGCCGAGCAGGTAGTCGTGACGTCGGGAGCCAAGGCCATGCTGCTGTACGCCGTACTGGCCCTGGTACGCCCGCGTGACGAGGTCCTCGTGCCGGACCCCGGCTTTCCCATCTACGAATCCGCGGTACGCCTGGTGGGCGGCGTGCCGGTGCCCTATTCCGTTTCTCACGACGATGGCGCGCTCCACGTCGAGGCCATTGCGGCACAGATCACATCGCGCACGCGAGTGCTCGTGCTCAATCTGCCCGGCAATCCCGCCGCCACCGTGGCCTCGCCGGCCGCGCTCGATGCTGTTGCGGAGCTGGCGATTCGTCACGATCTGGCGGTGCTCTCTGACGAGATCTATTCGCGGCTGTACTTCGAGGGCGCGCACGAGAGCATTGCGTCGCGTCCGGGTCTCGCGGAGCGCACCATTCTCGTGGATGGCTTCTCCAAGGCGTACGCGATGACAGGGTGGCGGCTCGGCTACGGCGTGATGCCGGCGCGACTGGCCGAACGCGTGGCGGCTCTCGTCATCAACAGCACGTCGTGCGTGCCGGCATTCATCCAGCTCGCGGGACTGGCCGCGCTGACCGGGCCGCAGCAGTGCGTGGCGGATCTGGTGTCGCGCCTGCGCGCGCGCCGCGACGTCATGGTGCACGGGCTCAACGCGATCCCGCATGTGCAGTGCGCGTCGCCCCCCGCGGCGTTCTATGCCTTCCCGGATGTGACCAGGCTGCTCGAGCGCAGCGGACTGTCCACCGCCGCGCTCGCGCGGATCCTGCTCGATGTGTACGGTCTCGCGACGCTCGCCGGCTCGTCGTTCGGCGCGCGCGGGGAAGGACATGTGCGACTCTCGTTCGCCACCTTGCCCGACCTGCTCGCAGCGGCGCTGGAACGTCTTGCCGCCTGCGCGTACGATCTGTCATCCGCCCGTCCACGCAGCTGAGGAGCGCATCATGTCCACCGGCAGAGTGACCATCGCGACGCTCAACGCGCTCAAGGCGCAGGGGCGCAAGGCGGTATTCATCACCGCGTACGATTATCCCACCGCCACCTTCGCCGATCGCGCGGGTGTGGACATGCTGCTGGTGGGCGATTCGGCCGCGATGACCATGCTCGGGCTGCCCAGCACGCTTGGCATTGGACTCGAAGAGATGCTCGTGTTCGCGCGCGCCGTGAGTCGCGCGGCACAGCGTGCGTTCGTGATCGGGGACATGCCCTTCCTGTCGTACCAGCCGAGTGACGAATGCGCCGTGCGCAGCGCCGGCGCGTTCGTGGGATCGGCGGGGTGCGATGCCGTAAAGTGCGAGGGCGGCACTCGCGTGGCCAATCGCGTGCGCGCCATGACGGATGCGGGGATCGCCGTGATGGGACATCTGGGCCTCACACCGCAGAGCCTGGCGCAACTGGGGGGCTATCGCGTGCAGGGGAAGACTCTGAGCGCGGCGCAGCGCCTGGTGGATGATGCGCTGGCGCTCGAAGAGGCGGGTGCGTTCGCCATTCTGCTCGAGGCCATGCCCGCGGAAACAGCGGCACTGGTCACGGAGCGCGTGCGCATTCCGGTCTACGGCATAGGCGCCGGGCCGCACGTGGACGGACAGCTCGTCATCTCGCACGACATTCTGGGTAACTTCGTAGGGAAGATCTCCCCTCGGTTCGTGAAGCGGTATGCAGAGGTCGGCACCGACATCGAGCGCGCCATCGGCGAATACGCGGCCGACGTTCGCGCGCTGCGATTCCCGGGGCCCGAACACTGCTACAGCATCACACCGGAGCACGAGGCCGAGATCCGTCATGCGCGCGCCGGCACGACCGGTGCGTCGTCTCCGCTCGTCGCCTGAGGCCTTTGCATCATGACCATCGCGCTCGATACCGATACGTCACGAAGCGCGCTGCGCGCGCTGCCGCTGCGCTGCCGCAACTGCGGCGTGGAGTGCGCCGCCGCGCCGTCCGCCATCTGCGAGGAATGCCTCGGCCCGCTCGACCCGGTGTATGACCCGCACCGTGCGCTTCCCGACCGCGCCACGATCGCCGCACGATCGGCCTCGCTCTGGCGCTACCGCGAATGGCTCCCCTTCACGGGCGAGCCCATGCTCTCGCTCGACACCGGCTGCACTCCGCTTGTCGCCGCGCCCCGGCTCGCGCGCCGGCTCGGCGTGGCGCGCGCCTGGGTGAAGAACGACGCCGTGTCGCACCCGTCCCTGTCGTTCAAGGACCGGGTGGTCGCGGCGGCCATCAATGCGGCGGCGGCGTTCGGGCTCACGACCATCGGGTGCGCGTCCACGGGAAATCTCGCGAACGCCGTCGCCGCACAGGCCGCTCGCGCCGGCTTCGAGAGCTGGGTCTTCATCCCGCACGATCTCGAGCTGGGCAAGGTCATCGGGGCGAGCATCTACGCGCCGCATCTCGTGCGCGTGCGCGGCACGTATGACGACGTGAACCGGTTGTGCGCGCAGATCGCGGATCGCTTCGGCTGGGGGATCGTGAACGTCAACCTGCGCAGCTACTACGGTGAGGGCTCCAAGACGATCGCGTTCGAGATCGCCGAGCAGCTCGGGTGGCGCCTGCCTACGGCGGTCGTCGCGCCAATGGCCGGCGGTTCCCTCGTCAGCAAGCTGCGCAAGGGATTCGGCGAGTTCCTCGAAGCGGGACTCGTGGAGGGAGACGCACCGCGCCTCTACGGCGCGCAGGCGTCCGGTTGCGCCCCCATTGCGCGCCTCGTGCAGAGCGGCGGCACGCAGATCGTGCCCGAGGTACCGCACACCATCGCACGCTCCATCGCCATTGGAAATCCCGCTGATGGCCCCTATGCGGCGCGCGCCATTCTCGATTCCGGCGGCTGGGCGGAGCACGTGAGCGATGAAGCGCTCGTGAGCGGGATTCGGGTGCTCGCGGAGGATGCCGGCATCTTCACCGAGACGGCCGGCGGGGTGACCGTGGCGGCGGCGCTCGCCCTGGCGCGCGATGGCCGGCTGCGTGCCGATGATGAGGTGGTGTTGTGCATTACCGGCAACGGGCTCAAGACCGTCGAAGCCGTGAGCGGCGTCCTGCCGGATGCTCCACTCATCGCGCCCCGCCTGCGTGAGGTGAGCGCGCTGGTGGCGGAGGCTCGCGGCGCATGACGGTGAGCGTACGGGTCTGCGCATCCACGTCCAATCTGGGCGCTGGCTTCGATTGCATTGGCGTGGCCGTGGAACGCCGTCTGCGCGTGCTCGCGCGCGTGGGGCCCGCGAGCGGGACCACGCCCATGATCGAACGACTCGGGACGCTCGCGGGGCTCGCTGTGAGCGCCAGTGAGGATTTCGTCGTGCGCGGCTTCGCGGCGGCATGCGAGTACGCGCATGCGTCGGTCCCGCGCGGACTCGTCATGCAGGCAACCTCGGACATCCCCATCGCGCGCGGACTGGGCTCGTCGGCGGCCGCCATCGTGGCGGGCGCGCTCGTCGCACGCGCGCTGCTCGAATTGCCGCTCGACGATCTGGCGTTGCTGGGCATCGCGACCTCCCTCGAAGGACACCCGGACAACGTCGCACCGGCGCTGTACGGCGGCGCGACACTCGCGTTTCGCACCGTGCACGGCGGCTGGCATGTCGCGCCCCTCACGGTTCACCCGGCGCTGCGCTTCGTGTTCGCCGTGCCGGATTTCCCGGTGGGCACGGATGAGGCGCGCGCCGCTCTGCCGGCCCAGGTGTCGCACGACGACGCGCGTCGCGCGGCAGCCGCGAGCGCCGCGCTCGTCGCCGGCCTGGCCCGCGCCGATGCGACACTGCTTTCGGCCGGGCTCGAAGGCCGGCTCCATGTCCCCTATCGCAAGTCCTTCGTGCGAGGATATGACGCGGTCGTGGCGGCCGCGTGCCAGGCAGGCGCCGCCGGCGCCACGCTCAGCGGATCCGGTTCGAGCGTCGTCGCCGTGGCCACCGATCAGTCCACACGGGCTGTCGCCGACGCCATGGCGCACGCCTGGCGCACGCTCGGCGTGCACACCGCGACGTTCACCTGCATTCCCAGTCGCAGCGGCTATCGCTGCGACGTCACCACACTCCCGGGCGGCGATCCGTTCGCCATGGAACTCGAACACACCATGCAGTCTTCACCAGAGGAGAGGTACTCATGAGCGTAACCATCGTGCTGCCCACCATGCTGGCCCGGCTCGCGTCGGACCAGGGAGAGCTCCAGGCACGCGGCGCGACTGTCGGGGATGCCGTGACCGATCTCGTCGCGCGGTTTCCCGCGCTTGGGCCACGCCTGCGCGACGATGCCGGCCAGCCCTATCCATTCGTGTCCTTCTATCTGAATGATGAGGACATCCGCTTTCACGGCGGCTTTCAGGCGCCGCTGCGTGACGGCGACGAAGTCATCGTCGTGCCCACCGTAGCGGGAGGATGACTCCATGACCGTCACGGCAACATATCCGCCGCGGCCCGCCGGGCATGCGGCCGGCGACAGCGCGAGTCTTTCGCGAGAGGAGCTCGAGCGGTACAGCCGGCACCTGCTGCTCCCCGAAGTCGGACTCGCGGGACAGCAGAAGCTGAAGAACGGTCGCGTGCTGATCGTCGGCGCGGGGGGATTGGGATCGCCGCTGGCACTCTACCTCGCCGCCGCGGGAGTCGGGCACCTCGGCATCGTGGACTTCGATGCCGTGGACGTGTCCAATCTGCAGCGCCAGGTGTTGCACGGCACGAAGGATATCGGTCGCCCCAAACTCGACTCCGCGCGCGACCGCGTGGGCGATGTGAATCCGCACGTGCACGTGGAAACCCATGCGACGGCGCTGACATCGGCCAACGCGCTCGAGATCATCCGCGACTATGACATCGTGGTGGATGGGACGGACAACTTTCCCACCCGCTACCTCGTGAACGATGCGTGTGTGCTCACTGGCAAGCCCAACGTGTACGGCAGCATCTTCCGCTTCGAAGGACAGGCCAGCGTGTTCGCCATGGAAAACGGGCCATGCTATCGCTGTCTCTTCCGCGAGCCGCCGCCTCCGGGCATGGTGCCAAGCTGTGCGGAGGGCGGCGTGCTCGGTGTGCTGCCGGGGCTCGTGGGCACCATTCAGGCAACGGAAGTGCTCAAGCTGCTGCTCGGCGCCGGCACCCCGCTCATCGGACGCCTGCTGCTGGTGGATGCGTTGCGCATGCAGTTCCGCACGCTGGCGCTGCGCAAGGATCCTGAGTGCCCGGCCTGCGGCACCCATGAGCTGAAGGAGCTCATTGATTACGAGGAGTTCTGCGGGCTCCGCCAGACGGCCAGCAATGCCGTCCCCGAGATCACGCCGCGCGAGTTCGCCGATCGGCGGGCGCGCGGCGACGACCTGGTGCTCATTGACGTGCGCGAGCCCCACGGCGCGGCGACGACCTGGTGCTCATTGACGTGCGCGAGCCCCACGAGTGGGACATCGCGCACATTCCCGGGGCGCGGCTCATTCCGCTCGGGACGCTCGGCGACGCGCTGCCGACTCTCGATCCGGCGCGTGAGATGGTGGTGCACTGCAAGGGCGGATCACGAAGTGCGCGCGCGGTGAAGCAGCTTCAGGATGCCGGATTCACGCGCGTGTGGAACCTCGCCGGTGGCATCGGCCGCTGGAGCGATGACGTGGATCCGCGCGTACCGAAGTACTGAGCCGGCGCGCGTCGCGCGCCGGCTCCGGGAAGCGGTCGCCTCCGGCGACCGCTTCCCTGCGGCACCAACGCCCGGCATTGTTACATCATGCCTCCCGTCCGCTGCGTCATCTTCGACTGCGATTCCACCCTCACCCGCATCGAAGGCATTGATCTCCTCGCTGGTCCGGTCCGCGAAGAGAGCCAGCGTCTCACGGAGCAGGCCATGCGCGGCCTGGTACGGCTCGAAGACATCTACGGCCGCCGCCTCGCGCTCATCGCGCCCACACGCGATCAGGTAGCCGCTGTGGGCGACCGCTACGTCGCCGAGATGGTGCCGGACGCAGCCGCCGTCGTCGCCGCGCTGCGGGGTGAAGGCATCGAGGTCCGCATTCTCTCCGGCGGCCTGCTCCCCGCCGTGCTCACGCTCGCGCGCGCGCTGAGTATACCGGACCGGCTCGTCGGCGCCGTGAACATCTTCTTCCACGCCGACGGCAGCTACGCCGGCTTCGATACCACGTCACCGCTCGCGCGCTCGGGAGGCAAACTCGAGATGGTCAAAGGCTGGGGTGCCTCACTGCCCCGTCCGGTGATGATGGTAGGCGATGGCGCCACCGATCTCGAAACGCGCCCGGCAGTGGACCTCATGGTCGCCTTTGCCGGCGTGGTCGTGCGGCCGACAGTGGTGGCGGGAGCGGACACCGTGATAACATCCACGTCACTCGCTCCAGTTCTTCCCCTGGCGCTCGATCACGAATTCCCACGTGCCCATGCCGCGCGCGCGCTGTACGAGCAGGGCGCCGCACGGCTCGCCGCCCAGTCCACGGAACGTCCATCATGACCACGCACGCCAATGTCGATGATCAGGAAGCCCTGGTCCTGAAGCGACCGCGCTTCGGGCGCTTCTTCCTTCCCGGCCCCACCGAAGTGCGCCATGAGGTGCTGGCCGCACAGTTGCAGCCCATGATCGGGCACCGCGGCAAGCCCATGGAGCAGTTCATCGCGTCGCTCCAACCCGGTCTGCGCGAAGTCTTCCGCACGGCGCGCCCGGTGTACATCTCATCATCCAGCGCGACCGGACTCATGGAAGCCGCGGTGCGCAATGGAGTGCGACGGCGCGTGCTCGCGCTCGTGAATGGCGCATTCAGCGAGCGATTCTTCCGCATTGCGGAGGCATGCGGCTACGAGGCGGATGCGCTGCGGGTACCGTTGGGACAGGCCCACGCACCCGATGCGGTAGCCGACGCGCTGCACGCGGGGGACTACGACGCGGTCACGGTCGTCCACTCTGAGACATCCACGGGCGTGCTGAATCCCATTGCCGACATCGCGCGCGTGGTGCACGCCGCGGGCGATGTGGTGCTGCTGGTGGACAGCGTCACGGGCGTCGCGGGCGCCCCGGTCGAGACGGATGAGTGGGAGCTGGACTTCGTACTCACGGGGTCGCAGAAGGCGCTCGCGCTGCCACCGGGCCTCGCGCTGGGCGTAGCCAACGAGCGGCTGCTGGCGCGGGCCAGGCAGGCGCCGGCGCGCGGCGTGTACTTCGATCTCGTGGAGTTCGACAAGTATCTGGCGAAGGACCAGACACCGAACACGCCCGCCCTGTCGCTCTTTCATGCGCTCGCGGTGCAGCTCGAGCATATTCGCCGGGAAACCATCGAGGGGCGCTGGGCGCGACACGATGCCATGGCGCGACGCTGCTGGCAGTGGGTGGACGACATGGCGGCGCGCGGGCTGGCGCTCGAGATGCTCGCGCCGGAAGGCTTTCGCTCGCCGACCGTGAGCTGCATCAGGATGCCCGCAAGCCACCCGGGATCAGCGGTGACGAAGGCGCTGGCGGCGCGCGTGGCGCTCGAGATGCTCGCGCCGGAAGGCTTTCGCTCGCCGACCGTGAGCTGCATCAGGATGCCCGCGAGCCACCCGGGATCAGCGGTGACGAAGGCGCTGGCGGCGCGCGGCTACACGATCGCATCGGGCTATGGAGAACTGAAGGACGCGACGATTCGCATCGGGCACATGGGCGACCACACCGTGGCCGAGCTCGACGCCTTGCTCGCCGAGCTGACGACGGTGCTCACATGAGCGCGCGCTACCAGGTGCTCATTGCCGACGCCATCGAGCGGAGTGCGCTCACCGCGCTCGCCGAGGATTCGCGATTCGAACTCGTGCACCGGCCGGGGCTCTCGGGCGATGAGCTGGCGCAGGCCATCGCGGAGGCCGACGCGGTGCTCGTGCGCAGTGCCACACGCATCACGCGCGAATCACTGGCGCGCTCGGAACGACTCACGGTGATCGGGCGCGCGGGCGTCGGCGTGGACACGATCGACGTGGACGCCGCCACCGAGCGCGGCATCGCCGTGCTCACGGCGCCGTCCGGCAATACCATTTCGGCCGCCGAGCTGACCTTCGCGTTGCTGCTCGCACTCGTGCGCCGGGTCGCGGCCGCCAATCGCTCCATGAAGGCGGGCGAATGGGACCGAAAGACCTTCACGGGCACGGAGCTGTACGGCAAGACGCTCGGGCTTGTCGGCGCGGGCCGCATCGGCACCGAGGTCGCGCGACGGGCACAGGCGTTCGGGATGCGCGTCGTGGCGTACGATCCGTACCTGTCGGTGGAGCGTGCGCGCGAGCTGGCCATCGAGCTGGCCCCGCTGCATGAAGTGCTGTCCGGCGGCGACGTGATCACGGTGCACGTGCCGCTCAGCGATGCCACACGCGGGCTCATTGGCGCGGCTCAACTGGCGCGGGTGAAGCCGGAGGCCATCCTCGTGAACTGCGCGCGCGGCGGCATCGTCGACGAACAGGCGCTCGTCGCGGCGCTCACGGAGAAGCGACTGGCTGGCGCCGCACTGGATGTCTACGAACAGGAACCACTCCCCGCCGATCATCCGTTGCGACTGCTCGATAACGTGGTGCTCACGCCGCACCTGGGCGCGTCCACCCGTGAGGCACAACGCAACGTGGCCGTGGAGATCGCGGAGGCGGTTCGCGCCGCGCTGCTGGATGGCGACCTGTCACGCGCCGTCAATGCACCCGCGGTGGGCGGCGAGGAGATGCGGCGCATCCGGCCACTCCTGTCCCTGGGCGAGCGGGCGGGATTGCTCGCATCGAATCTTGTCGATGGGCCGGTGAATGCGGTGGAGGTCCGCTACGCGGGAGGAGCATCCCAGACGCTGCGCCCGCTCGCGGCGAGCGTTGTCATGGGTGTGCTGGCGGCGAACCTCGGTCGCACGCGGGTCAACGTCGTGAACGCCATGCATCTGGCCGCGGCACGCGGAATCCAGGTGAGCCAGACACAATCGGGGGCGCACGCGGACTATGCCGAGTACCTCGAAGTCCGCGTGATGTCGGGCCAGCACGTCACCGTCGTCGCCGGTGCACTGCTGGCGGAGGGGCATCCGCGCATCGTGCGCATCGGCGACTTTCTCATTGATGTGGTGCCGCGCGGCACGCTCGTGCTCCTGCGGAACCACGATGTCCCGGGTGTGATTGGTCGGGTGGGCACCATCGTCGGGGAGGCGGGGATCAACATTGGCGAGTTTCACCAGGCCCGACTCGCGGCGGGCGGGGAGGCGCTGGCGGTGCTCAACGTGGATGGCGAGCTGCCGGCGCCCGTGATGAGCGAGCTGCGCGCCCTTCCCGCGGTGATCGACTTGTGGCAGGTTCAACTGAACCACGGTGCGGAACGGGTCGTGCGGTAGGAAGAGTTCCACGCCACGTGCTGCGTATCCTTCATGCCCTGTTTTCGTGCGCTCGCCCTGTTCGTGCTTGCCGCATCGCCGGCGCCATGGGGCAAGCTGCGCGCCCAGAATCCGTCTGTTGCGACAGAGCACGCGGCGCGCGGCGCGCAACGACATTTCGAGGCGTTTCGCCGTGAGCGGCTGCCGCGCGTGCTCACCTTCGGCAACGGTATCGATGTCACGGTCGGCCGTTTTCGGACCACCAACGACATCAGCGATGCGCCGGCGCGCGACGAACCGGACTCCATCGGGCACGCACGCCAACTGCTGCGCGACTCGCTCGCGGTGCTGGGTGCCGCGGCGCCGACGAGCGATTTCATCGTGGGACAGCAGGTGCGCTACGCGCTCGAAGCCCGCGATTACGCGGGCGCCGCGAGGCTGCTGGACCATTGCGAAGCCACAGCCTGGTGGTGTGACGCACTGAGCGGTCTGGTCTATCACAGCGCGCAGGACGAGGAGCACAGCAACGTGATGTTCACGGTCGCGCTGGCGCTGATGCCGGACACGCTGCGGTGCCAGTGGCTGGATGTGCACACGTGGCTCCCCTACGGCCTGGGCGTGCCATCGGCCGCCCCGCCATGCACCGGGCGCGCCATGCTGGCGCGCCGCGTGCTGTGGCTCAGCGCGCCGCTGCTCACGTGGCGCCCGCACGCCGCGCGTGATGAGTTCTTCTCGCGCCGCACGATGGAGCGCATCGTCGCCGGCACCGCCATACCGCGCGCCGTGGAATGGGGTTCCGACATCGCGGAAATCTGGCTGCGCTATGGATGGCCGGTACGATACTCACGGGAGCCGCGCGATGGAGACATCGCGAATCCGTCGCTTTCCCCGGTGGTGGAGCACCTCCCTGCCCCGGGATTCAGCCTGGCGCCGCACCGCCACGCCATCGACGCGCCGCTCGAGGCGCAGCCTGACGACTGGGACCTCTCGAGCGCGCTCGCCGCACCGATGATGTATGCGCCAGGCTGGATCAGCTCCATTGGCGAACTGCCGGTGCAGCTCGCGCGGTTTCGCCACGGCGACAGCATGGTCGTGGTGGTGGCATACGATGCGCGTCTGACGCTCGGCGACCCGCCAGGTGAGGTCGAGGCGGCCGCCCTGCTCGCCGCCGCACCGGACAGCACGCTCGGCACGGCGCATCTGGTTTCATCGCGACCGCTCGGTGCACTCATCGTGCGTGCACCCGCGGAGCGATCGCTGGTTGCGGTGGAAGTGCTGGACACCGCGCGTGCGCTCGCCATGCGGTGGCGCGGCGGACTGGAGCCGCTCGATCATGCGGCGCTGATCTCCGATCTGCTGGTGGGTGTGGCGGACAGTACGTCCATTCCACACACGCTCGCCGCCATGGCACCCCATGCCGTGGCCGAGCTGAAGGTGCAACCCGGCACGACGCTGGCGCTCTTCTGGGAGATGTACGCGCATGCATCGCTCGACGCGCCGGTGCGCGTGTCCCTGCAGCTCGTCCCGTTGTCGGGAAGTTTCCTGGGGAAGCTCGGGCACCTCTTCGGCGGGAGTCATCCCGCGCCGGCCATGTCACTCGCGTGGGAAGATCCCGGCGCGCGGGGATCGGTGGACCGCGCGGTTCGTCTCGCGATCCCCGATCTGCCGCCAGGTCGCTATCGGCTGGAGCTCGAGGTAGCCAACGATGCCGTCCATGGACGCGCGAC
>Ga0207695_10003835_pt1 | contig 20813 bp, 19 predicted proteins | sample KBSC54metaG_FD_184354 | JGI IMG/M metagenome (GOLD analysis project Ga0207695, IMG submission 184354) | Corn rhizosphere microbial communities from Kellogg Biological Station, Michigan, USA - KBS C5-4 metaG (SPAdes) (version 2) | ecosystem: Host-associated > Plants > Roots > Rhizosphere > Soil...
AAACTGTCGCCCGCCAAAGGAGAGAAACTTGCTGCGCGTTCTGGTCTTTTCGACCCTCTACCCCAATCAGGCGCAGCCCAATCACGGCGTTTTCGTCGAAAACCGCCTGCGTCACACTTTGGCACAGGGCGGGATCGAGGCCACGGTCCTGGCACCGGTCCCCTGGTTTCCGTGCCGCCACCCTGCTTTCGGGCGCTATGCCCAGTATGCGGCGGTCCCCCGGCAGGAGACCCGGCACGGGCTAACGATCTACCACCCCCGTTATCCGGTCATCCCCAAAGTGGGTAGCCGCCTTACCCCCACCTTCCTCTACCAGGCGGCCAGGCGTGCCCTGGATGAGATGGCGCGCCGGGGTGTGCCCAAATTCGACCTGATCGACGCCCATTATTTTTATCCCGACGGGGTGGCGGCGGCGCGGCTTGCCCGGGACTTGAATATTCCGCTCCTGATTACCGGACGGGGCACGGACCTCACCTTGATCCCGCAATCGGCGCCGGAGCGGGCACAGATCCAATGGGCCAGCCGCCAGGCCAGCGGCATGATCACGGTCTGCGAGGATCTGCGGCAAAAACTGGTGGGGCTGGGCGAACCGGCATCTCGCGTGGTGACGTTGCGCAACGGCGTAGACCTGAAACGCTTTTCGCCCGGCGACCGCGATGCGGCGCGCACAAAGTTGGGAATTGACAGCTTCACCTTGCTCTCCGTGGGCAGCCTGATCCCCCGTAAGGGTCATGAGCTGATCATCGAAGCGCTCACCGATTTGCCGGACATGCGCTTGATGATCGCGGGCTCCGGTCCCATGCGCGCCGAGCTCGAACGCATCGCACAAGAAAAAAATGTTGCCGCACGCGTCCACTTCCTGGGCGAGATCGCGCATGATGCGTTGGTGGATGCGTATCGCGCGGCCGACATTTTCGTGCTGGCTTCGTCGCGCGAAGGCTGGGCAAATGTCCTTCTGGAAGCGATGGCCTCGGGCACGCCCGTGGTGGCGACCAATGTGAACGGCACGCCCGAGGTCATCACCGACCCCCGTTTGGGCGCATTGGTGGAGGAACGGTCCGCGCCTGCCTTGGCGCGCGCCATCCGCGCGCTCCGCGAAAAAGCGCCGGATCGCGCCGCCGTCAGAGCGTATGCGGAACAATTCAGCTGGGATGATACTGCGCGCGCGAACAAGGCATTGTTTCTTGCTGCGGCGCGATACGGATACGAAGATCGTTTCAATCCCGCAATTGTGACAGCAGCTTACGATGTTCTCGCCAAACGCGAATTCACGCCCGCTTGACGCCATAATCGTTTGTTAACCAAGCGCCCGTTACTCATACTCGCAGATCTGGAATCTGAATCTACGATCCCAGGACAGAGGCGGACATCACGTGCGACATAGCGCGGCTGAAAGCAAAATCGTCCAGTTCCCGGCAATACGGTCTGCCGGCCGCAACTCTGTGATCGAAGATCACGCGGCGGACCGGAGCCGCAGATTGCCCATCGGCTATTGCATGATGATCTGGACCGCACTGGCCGTCGCAGGCTGGAGCGCGTTCCACGCCGCCCTTCAATTGATTTGAATTTGCATTCGCGGCTCTAACGCGCTTGGGCCGCATGGTCCAGGAAGCTGGCGAACACCCATAAGAGCCAGAGCGGCTTGGAGAAATCGCGGCTGCCCGCAATATGCGCATCAGCCATCGCCGCGATCGCTTTGGTATCGAAGAATCCGCTCTCTTTCAGACGCGCGCCATTGGCCAGGGCACGAACCTGATCGCTAAGCGGTCCGCGGAACCATTCCGCCACCGGCACGGTGAAGCCTTTCTTGGAGCGGTACAGAAGATCGTGGGGCAGGAAATCCTCCATCGCCTGTTTCAGGATCGCCTTGCCGCCCGCGCCGCGCTGCAGCTTGAGTTCGTCGGGCAGCGAGAAGGCCCAGTCCGACAATTCCTGGTCCAGGAACGGCGCCCGCAGTTCCAGCGAATTGGCCATGCTGGCGCGATCCACCTTGGTCAAGATGTCGCCCGGCAGATAGGTCATGATGTCGGTATATTGCGCCCGCTGCAGCATATCGAGCGGCGCGTCGATGTTGAAATGCCGGCGCATCACATCGCCGGAATCATAACCGCCCAGACTCTTGCGGAAATCGCGGGAGAGAAACTGCGAACGGATTTCGAACGGCAGCGCCGATACCATGCGCAGATAGGCATCCGCCGGGCTGAGCGACAATTCCCGGAAGGTGGTCTTGGCGCGCAACATGCGCGGCAGACGCGCGCCATGCGGATAGATGTCGGCCAGGAACGAAAAAAGCGGACCGCGCACTCCGTCCGGAATCCAACCGCGCGCCCGCATCTGGGCGGCGAAGAAAGCATAGCGGCGATACCCGCCCAGAATTTCGTCGCCGCCATCGCCGGTCAGCGCCGCCTTCACCGTCTGGCGCGCCAGCTTGCAGACCGCGAAAGTGGGCAGCGCCGAGATATCGCCGAAGGGTTCGTCATAAATACCGGGCAGCCGCGGCAACAGGCTGAAATCGCCCGGATCGACGATGCGCGTATGGTGGCTGGTGCCATAGCGATCAGACACCGCTTTGGCATAGCCGCTTTCGTCGTAATCGCGCTCCTCGAACCCGATGGAGAAAGTGCTGACGGGCGCTTCCTGAAGACCCGCCATCAACGACACCACCGCGCTGGAATCCACCCCGCCCGAAAGCAGCGCGCCCACTTCCACGTCGGAAATCAGCCTGAGCTTCACGGCATGGCGCAGGACATCGACCATCGCTTGCTTGGGATGTGCCGGCACGGTCCGCGCACGCAGCTGATCCAGAAGATTCCAATAGCGCATCAGCTCCGGCGCTTGGCCGCGGCGCACGATCAAAGCATGCGCGGCCGGCAATTTGCGGATCGCGGCATAGATGGTCTTGGGATCGGGCACATAGCCATAAGTGAAGAAATCCTCCACCGCGATGGGATCCAGGCTCCGGTTCAGGCCCGGCGCCTTGAGCAGGGATTTGATCTCGGACCCGAACACCAGCTTGCCGTCTGCAAGCTCGGCATAATGCATCGGCTTTTTGCCGAAGCGGTCGCGCACCAGCACCAATGTCTGCTGCGGCGCGTCCCACAGAGCGAAGGCGAACATGCCGCGCAGCCGGGCGAACAGTCCGGTGCCCCAATGCCGCCAGCCATGCAGCAGCACTTCGGTGTCGCTGCGGGTTTGGAACTGCGCGCCTTGCGCCTTCACCTCCGCCATCAGGTCGGGGAAATTGTAGATCTCGCCATTGAAGACAATGGTGAGCGCGCCATCCACCGTCTGCATGGGCTGGATGCCGCCCGCCAGATCGATAAAAGCCAGGCGCCGGTGGCCCAGCGCGATGCCGGGCTCATTAAAGATGCCCTCGCCGTCGGGGCCGCGATGCGCCACCGCATCGGTCATGGCCTGGATCAGGGCCGGATCGAAGGGCCGTGCCGCCCGGCAATCGAACAATCCCGTCAGACCGCACATGGCTTACGCGCCCTTCCTGCCGGCAGACGCCACAAGCCGCTTTGCCACCGCCACAACCCGCTCGGCACTGTTGACCCAGGTCAGGGATTTGCGCGTGATCGTATCCTTGGCGGCGACGCCCAGCCGGGCGCGCAGCGCGGGATCGGCACAAAGCTTCAGCAGCGCCGCTTCCAGCGCGCCCGGATCTTTGGCGAACAGCAAGGCGTCATGGCCTTCGGTAAGGATCTCGCGAATATTCTCCATGTCCGGCGCCACGATAGCCGAGCCCAACTGGAGATATTCAAATAGCTTGAGCGGCGAGGAATAGGGCGTGACATCCGGCAACACGGCGATGTCGAACGAGGTCACATGGCGAGTCACTTCATCGCGGCCCACAATGCCGGTGATGGTGAGCCGTTCGGGGATGCCCTGCTTGCGGGCATACTCTTCCAGGAAGGGGCGGGCCGGGCCGTCGCCCACCACAAGAACGCGGATGTCGTAGGTGTCTTTATGCAAGGCGGCAAAATCGATCAGCCGGTGCACCGCGTTCCAGTCGCGGATGAAGCCGGTGAAACCCAGCACGATCACCGGCTTGCCGGCCAGCCCGACAGGGGCCTCGGTCTTTGGCACGGCCTGGAAACGGGCAGGATCGACGCCATTGGGCACCACGGTGATGCGCGAAGCCGGAACGCCATAGCTTTCCACCGTCTTGGCCAACACGCCGGTGACGGGAAAGGCGTGATCCACATTCCGCCAGATATAACCTTGTGCCCAGCGCCCGATCCGGTGCAGGCGCAGGCCGTCATTCTTCGCCCGCTCCTCGAACAAAGGCGAATTGACTTCCAGGATCAGCGGCAAGCCCAGCCTTTTGCGCGCCCAGACCCCCGCGAACAGATAAAGGCTGAAGCGTTCATAGATGATGTCGGGCCGGTGCTTGAGCACCGCCGCACGCAGGCGCAGAAACGCTTTTATGTTGTAGGCGATCTCCAGCGGCTCATAGAGCCAGGCGGGGATCAATTTCTTGATGCTGTCCACGGCGGAATTGGAACCGCCGAATTCGGTCTGGGCGAACGCGGCCGGCCCCACAAGGATCACCTCGTGACCCAGCGTCTTCAGCGCCTTCATCAATTCTTCCAGATGGACGGACTGGCCGTCGCGCGAGGCGATGCGGTGATGGAAAAGAATTCGCATGATCAGTGAATCCCCCCCTCGTCCGCCTTGTTCTGCGATGCCGCTTTCATAGCACCGGAGCCGCTTTACCTTGGTTAAGAAGCCGGTCGAATTTCTCCAGAAGCGCCGGCCAGGCGTAATCCTTCACCACGCGCCGGCGGGCGGCGGATCCCAGAGCTTCGCCCGACAATCCGGATGCCGAGAGGCAGGCATGGGCGAATTCCTCGGCCGTGTTGGCCAGCAGCAATTCGGTGCCCGGTACCGCATGGATGCCTTCCAGCGCGTCGCTGGTCACCACGGTTGGCCGGCCCATCGCCATCGCTTCCAAAACCTTGTTCTGAATGCCCCGCGCGATCCGCATGGGCGCGACGGAGGCATCGGCATGCGCCACATAGGCGCGCACATCCGGCACCCGGCCGGTGACGAACACGCCCGCGATCGACGTCAACGCCTCGACTTTCGGCGACGGGCTCGCGCCCACCACATGAAACTGCGCTGCGGGCATGGTGTGGCGGATCAGGGGCAATATCTCCTCGGCGAACCAGACCACCGCATCGACGTTGGGCGGATAATCCATCGTGCCGGTGAAAACGAAATTCGGCTTGTCCAGGGGGTAGGGCGGCTCGAAGTCCCGGGCCGGATCGAAATAATCCAGATCGACGCCATTGCTGACCGCTCTTATGCGATCGGTGTAACGCCCCTGGCCTTTGCGAAAGACATCGGCCTCGGCGTCGGAAACAAAGGTGGACCAGTCGCATTCGCGCACGATCCGGCCTTCCAATGCGGCTACGCGCTGCCATTCGCGCCGATAGACCTGGCGCATGGGAAAGGACGCCACATCGGCATAGGAACGCCACTTCTCGGAATCGACATCGATCAGGTCGATCAGGCGGATGGCGCCCCGCGTCTCGGGCAGGTCCAGAATATAAGGCGCCATGTTGGACGAGCAGACCACGATGATGTCCGGCTTGATCGTCCGCACCACGTCGCGAACCCAGTTCTGAAGTCCCCGGTTGCGGTAGAACACCACGCTGAGCGCCTCGCCGGTCAGAAGGCCCAACAGGGACGAAATTTTGGCATAACCCCGATCGATCTGGGCAAAATGGGAGCTGGCGCACATCGCCTGAACGGTAGAGATATGCTGCACGTCATGGGGATCGTCCACCAGACAGCCCAGATGGATGTCATGGGATTTGCGCAAATGCTGAAGCAGCTGCAGAACCCTTATCTTCTCGCCCTTATTGGCGGGATAGGGAATGCGCTGGGTGAGGAAAAGCAGATTGGCCATGGCACTTACGCCAGGCTGCGGCTGATGAAAGGCGAAATCGCGTTGGCCACGGGTATCGGCAATCGCTGCCAGGCCGCGATGACTTTGGCATAACGCGGATTGGTGGGATTGAGGTTGGGCAGCGTATCGCGCCCGAGCAGCAGATACTGGTGCGTGATCGGCCGGGGCGTGAAGCCCCAATTGCTTTTGAAGCTGTAGGGACCGGTGCCGACCTTGCTGCGGCCGAAATCGAAGATGGTGGCACCCCGTTCGACCGCCCGGCGCATCAGAGCCCAATACATCATGTCGTTGGCCCCGCTGCGGCGAGCCTCCACCAGGCTGCCGGTATAATAGGGGAGCACCTTGCCCTGATAATAGAAGCTCATCACGCTGGCGGTGGGCACGCCGTCCTTGCGGACGGTGAGGATCTCGCAAGCTTCGCCGAACACGGTGAGCAGGCTTTCATAGAAGCGCCGCGGCAGGATGGGCGTGCCGTGATCACGCAGGGTGCGGGCATAGAGATCGAAGAAAGGCTGGATGCTGCGTTCGATGGCGATGGTGAAGCCCTGCTCCAGCGCCTTGCGGACCACGGCGCGCTGCTTGCGGGGAATCTGCTTCAGATTGTCGGCCTCCGTGGCGGCGATCGGCGCTTCGAAGCCGGCATAGAGATCGCTTTTTGCCTGCCAGCCGGGGCCTGCCGCCGGGCAATCGCGCAGCTCCACATAAGCGACTTTGCGGTCGCGGCCGAGCTGGGCAGCTTTTTCCAACACAGCCGTCAATCCCGCCGCGCTCGCGGACAACGGCCCGCCGCCCACGGTAAAACCGTTGGAGATCAAAAAATGCCCGAACAGCCGGCTGTTGATTTCCGTCAGCGGCAGGACCGCATCGATGGCGCCGCCGCTGTCGCGCGAGATGACATAAGGGCAGGCGTGGCCGAAGCTGCGCTTGACCACGTCGCGCCAGCCCGAGAGCTGGAAGAAATTGGAATCCGGGCGGGAGGCGACAAAAGCATCCCATTCGGCCGAAGCCGCTTTCGTATCAGGCAGCAGCATTGCGGGTCTGGGTCGGCGCCCGCTCCGAGGATCCATCCAGGAAAATGGAATCCATCCGATCCCAGCGAAAATCGCGGGTCAGCCGGCCGAGCCGTTCGCCGGTCTTGGCCAGATTGGTGTAATGCCGAAAGCGCGATTTCGCCGATACGCCGCTGGGGCGCGGCTGATCCGGATCGACTTCCCAGGGATGAATGTAAAACACCGCCGGCAGACGATCGCGGCGATTGATCCGGCGAAGCGCTGCCCGCGACACCGCATACGGCAGAAGGCGGAAGTAGCCGCCGCCGCCGGCCGGATAATTCTTGGATCCAACTCGGACCGTGGCGATCGGCACTTCGATCAGGCTCTTTGTCCCGGCGGGCTTATAGACCGCGCGCGGCGCATCCGGATTGGAATAATTGTCCCGCGCCACCGGATAGATGCTGGAGGAATAGCGATAGCCTTCCTCTTCCAGCACCGGCCATGCCCAGGGCGTGGCAGCGCCCACGCTGAAGGTCGCGGCGCGATAGCCCCGCACTTCCACGCCGCCGATATCTTCCAGGATTGCCTTGGTGCGGCGGATGTCGGCGCGGAATTCTTCCGGCGTCTGGGAATCGACGCGGTAGTGGCAATAGCCGTGGCTGGCCAGTTCATGGCCACCGGCCACGATGGCACGGATGGTTGCGGGATTGCGCTCGGCGATCCAGCCCAGAGTGAAGAAGGTGCCCTTCACTTTCGACGCGGCGAAGATATCCAGAATGGCTTTGGTGTTGCGGTCGACGCGCGAGGGATAGCTATCCCAATTGGGACGGGTATAGGCCTTCTCCAGAGCCTGGACCTGATAATAGTCTTCCACGTCCACGGACAGGCCGTTCACGATGGAAGATGTTTCCGGTCCCTGCCCCATGATCGCCGCTGGTCAGAATCGCTTGGTAATCGCCGCGTACAGAACGTTTTCCGTGATGCCCTGGCCGTTGGTGAAAAGCTGAACCTGGCGCTGATAGGCATAGCCGGCCGCCGCCCGCATCGTGGAATTGATGTCGTACTGAAGCCCGGCCTTCCCGCCATAGGATTCGCTGGCCCCGAAGAAGGGATTGGCGAAGGTGTGGTAGTAATCCACCGTCGCGGCGAAGGCGAGGTCCGGCGTGATGCTGCGCTGATAGTCGACGCTGGTGACCAGCGAACGGTCGTGATTGTTGGTGGGCAGCAGCATGCGGTCGTTCCAGGTCCCCCGAAGGCCGATGCTCTGCGTTTCCCAGGCATAGACCAGCGCCAGATCGCCCTGCTTGTTCAGCGCAGTCTGGTTGTCGATGTTGCCGTTGATCAGGAACTGGGTGCCGCCGATCTGAGGCGGCAGCTGAATGGCCGCGATGACGGACGTGTTGAACGCCGAGTTGATCTGAAGCTGGTTCGGCTGGATGGCTTCGAAATAACGGCCTTCGGCAAAGAATTCCTCGGAGATCTGCACATGCAGATCGCCTCTCCAGGCGGAATGACCGAACCGTTCGCCATATTCGACGGAAATGGTGGAATTCTCGCCGCCGGGATTGACGCCGAAGATATATTCGGCGCCGCCGCTCCATAGCGCGTCGCGGATATTGACGATGCCCGGCTGGGTCACGTCATCGTAGCCGCCGCGCCCGATCAGGCGGATCTGCGGGAAGATCTGGACATAGAGGGACTGCTGGAAATTATAGGCTTCGAAGTCGTGATCGTCCCGCTCGACCTGGGCGTTGGTGACCAGTTCATAGCCGCGGAAGCGCGCGCCGGTATCGATCGCGGCGGCGCCCGCCAGGATCGCGGAATCGGTGGGTAGGCCGACGCGGCTGGCATTGGGATTGTCGAAGAAGACCTGGGCGAAGCGCCCCACCACATCGACATCGGCGAAATCGTCCAAGGTGGTGGTCAGGTGCGGGCCGATGTCATAGGTGGCCACCATGATCTGGTTGGCGGGACCCACCCGGTTGATCGCCGGCGTGCCGAAGGTCGAGACACTGGCGTTCATCAGCATCGCGTTGGCGTCGATGGAGAGGAATTCCGGGACCACGACATAATTGGCGGTGCCCTGCGCGTCGCCCGAGAAGCCGCTGAGCTGGGTTTGGCTGGCATAGGCGTCGTAATAGGCATGCCCGATCAGGCTGGCCGTGAAGGGACCGCGGACATTCACTTCCGCGCCCACCATCGGCCGGGTGATCGCGTCGAACTTCTTGTCGGTCGAGGTCAGAAGGGCGTTGTCGGTGAAGGTTTCCTGCAGGCCCACCAACGGGGAAATCGAGAAATCGCGGGTGTCGATCAGGGGCGCGGGAGCCCCGGCAGGGGGCCGCTCCAGGATGCCTGAAAAGACGCTCTGCGCGGAGGCTCCGGTCGAAGCCATGGCGAGCAAAAAGACGCAGCCGCCCGCGAATTTACCAGCGCGGCTGGCCCGAAACCCCAAAGACTGCATATCCCCTCGCCACCAAAAGTGACGCCGATTCACGAATTCCTAGAATATCGGACCGGCGACCTGGAATGATCAGTCTTATTGAAGACCATAGCAACCCGGGATTCGTCAATCGGTCCGGCCTGGCGGTGGAGGATGCCCAACCCTTCGTCGATGTCTTTACGACGGGTCTGTCCCTTGGCGGCAACAAACATGATCTGGCCGGCATACCCGGCAAGCGAGATGGTCTCGCTGCAGGCCAGGACCGAGCCGGAATCGATGATGACGATCCGTTTCTGGGAGCCGTCATGGAAGGTCTTGAGCAGCTGCGTCATCCGCTCGCTGGTGATCAGTTCGGGGGCGGTGATTCGCGGCAGGCCCGCCGGCACCGCATACACGCCCTTGACGCTGGTGGGATAGACGATGTCCTCGATCCCGATTTCCTCATTCTCCAGGAAGTCCAGGAGGCCCAGTTCGCCCGAAAGGCCCATGCGGCGGGACAATTCCGGCGAACGCATATCGGCGTCGATCAGGATGACGCTGTAGTCCCGCTCGAAAATGAAGCTCATCGCCAGGCCCAGGGTGACGGTAGTTTTGCCTTCCCGGGGGCTGGCGCTGGTGATCAGGATGGTGCGCGGATCCTTGGCCTTGTCGGCGGGCGCATTGTCGATGCGCGACAGGATATGACGCTTGACGACACGGAAGTCTTCGCGCGTGCGGGATTCGTCGAAATGCGGGGTGACGACCGAACCGACCCGCTTTACGACGCCGCCCCGCTCCTCGACCTTTTCCAGGTTCGAAACAGTGTTCGCCGGCACCAGGACGGTGTCGTCATCCACCGAGATTTCGGCAGGAAAAACCTTGCCCGTAAAGGGAACTTTGCTCATCTGACCCATCGCCAATTGCCACCTGTTATTTCACAAAACCCTGAAACAAGGTTGTCGAATATTGTTGGAAAATTGCCTGAAGCCATGGCGACGTGGAAACCGAAACCAGAACCGTGGCAACCAAAAGGATAATTCCAAACGTCACGAAGACGGCAATGTTGCGGGAACCTTGAACAACTTCACCGGTGTGCCAGGTCTGCTCCCAGGAAATCGTTCCTATGACCGGCAGCTGGAAGGCTTCTTCCAGTTCCCGGGGGGCCACAAAGACGCCGGTGATGGCGCCGCGCAGATAGGCCGCGCCGATGCCGCCCGCGATCGCGGCAACCACCGCCAACAGCAGCAGCAGCGGACGATTGGGGCCTGAAGGCGTGGCCGGGATGGTCGGCTGATTGGTGACCTGGAACTTCGACGAATTGTTCGCACCATACACCGCCAGGGACATCTGGGCGGCTTCACGGCGCGCCAGAAGCTCCTGATAGGCATTGCGCAGCATGTCGTCGGTGCGCTTGAGGTCGGCTTCCTGCGCCGCGATCTGCGGCGGCAGGGTGGGACGGAAGCGCGCCCGGCGCAGCCGCGCCTGAGCGGCGGCCAATTGTCCGCGCGCGGCGGCAACGGCGGACGTGTCGCCGCTCCTGCCGGGTTGAGCCGCGGCACGCTGCTGCAGCTGCGCCAATTGTTGGCGGGCCGCGATCACGTCGGGATACTGATCCGTGTATTGCAGGCGCAGGGCCGCGATGCGGTCTTCCAGGGCCGCGATCTGTCCTTGCGCCGGTGACGCGGCGCCGGCGCCATCGCGTGCCAGGGCGGCGGTATAGGCAGCCCGTGCATTTTCCACATCGCTCGCGGCGTCCGCTTCTTCCGCGGTATCTGTCGCCAGGGCGGCACTGTCGCCGTAACGGGCATGGAACGCGGCAATCTTCGCTTGCGATTCATTCAGCTTGCGCTGGTAGATCGCGATTTGGGAATCCAGGAAGACATCGGCCTGGCTGAAATCACGCTGGGCGCGATCCTGCGTGCTCGACACGAACTGGGCCAAGAGCAAGCGGACCACATTATAAGCCTTCACCGGATTGGTGGCGGTGTAATGGAATTCGGTGAAACCGTCGCCGCCATCGGGAACGACTTCGATCTTGTTGCGCAGCGACAGGATCGCGGCTTGGCGCGCGGCCGGGGTGAGCCGCGAAAGAGTCGGGTTCAGCTGTTCGGCGACCTTGCCCAGATTCTGGTCGTTGAGCAGCGTCTTCTGCACCACATAGGTGCCGCCATATTCCGCGCCCAGCGAGACATTGGCCGCGGCGGCGGAAAGCGAGGTCTGCCGGGGAACATAGATCTGCGCCCAGGCATCATAATTGTCAGGCATCCGCACGATATAGGCGGCGCCTGCCACGAACAGAACGATCGCGGTGATGATGGCCGTCCAGCGATAGCACCAGATGCGAACCATTTCGTCATAGAGCAGACTGAGTACGGTACCGACCATGTTCCTGTTCGTTCAGTTTGAAGGCGCCCATCAAACGGTTGGGCTGCGTACGGCAAAGTTAGGCATCCGGCCCCGCCGCAGATGCGGCGAGGCCGGAATAGTGATCAGAACCAACGCTCCGGAATGCGGACGACATCGCCCGGCATCAGCTGGACATTGGCTTTCAGGTCGCCCGACTTCATCAGGTCGGCCAGATGAACCGGAATGCCGCGGCTGACGCCATTCTGGGTACGAATGATCTGGGCGTCGTTGCCCGCTGCATAAGTGTTCAAGCCACCCACATCGATCATCACGTCCAGAACCGTCATGCCGGCGCGATACGGTACGGATTTCGGAGTCGCGGCGGCGCCGATGACCCGGATGGAAGCGGCGCTGCCGGTCGCGGTGGCGACGGTCCGGACCAGGACGGTAACCACCGGATCCTGAACATATTTGCCAAGCGCGGTGCGCAGATCGGCGGCCAGCGCGGTCGGGGTCTTGCCCTGGGCCTGGATGTCGGCCACCAGCGGCGTGGAGATCTTGCCATCCGGACGGACCGGCAGGGTCACTGACAGGTCAGGGTTTTTCCAGACAAAGACCTGCAGTTCGTCACCGGGCCCGATCAGATAATCGGAGGCGACGGCAGCGGTACCGGACGAAGCCGGAGCGGCGGCGGCGCTCTGCGCCTGTGCCGCGATTGGCGACAGCAGCAACAGTGCTGCCGCAACCTGTGCGAGTTTAAAACAATTCATGGCGGTGCCCCTCTTTGAAGCTCAATTCCCAAACCCAAAGCAAGGCCCGTACCAAGTCGTTACGTGTCAAAAGCAGACGATCTGTCTGCCCAAACTGGCACGGGCTGCCCTGCCCAACGCGAACTCCAACCAGCAACCGGCGAGCGGCTCTGGTCCCAGATTACAACGTACGATGCTATAATATTTCCTGAAGGCTGTCGCAGAACTTGGCCAAGAATAGGTATCGGTATCGTGACAGTTAACGAGAGGTAATCCGGCCAAAAACCGCTCCGGACGACCTTCCCGGCCGGGAAGGCGCCGCGCCCCTTTTGAGGGGCGGATTTAGCTCAGCGGGCCCGGCTTTGCATGCCTTTCCATGGTTTATCCACGGCGGAAAACGCGGAATACTCCTCCTGGGTTTCCAGGCAGACTTCCGCGCGGTACGAAAAGAACAGGTCCGCGGTGCCGTATTTGCGTAGATTTGTACGCTCGGTGCAGTCCACCACCGGAACAGCCGGCACGCATTTCACCAACCCATCCTTGTAGTGGCGCAGCGCTTCGTGCGCGCCGCACTCCAGCACCTGGCCGCTGGAGGTACCGGCCGCCAGGCCTTCGCTGGACTGGACCACCTTGCCGATCGTGATCTTCAGATGCGAGCCGGGAATGCAGCGCACGACTTCGCCTTCATAACCGCCATTGATCCAGGTATCGCCCAGCATGTGCGAGGCGGGAAATTCATGGCCTTCGGACGACACACAGACGGCATGGATAGTCTTGACGATGGTGGCCTGTTGAATGGTGCATTGGGGGCGCAGAGGCGCGGTTTCCACATTCAAGGTGCCGATATCGCCGCCGGCAAAAGCCGCCGGTGCTTCCGGCGCCCAGCCGCCTCCGCCCATCACGATCGCGCCCGCGCCGGCAAAGCTTGCGGCATTGGCCGCCGCGCTGGCGTTGGCCACCGCCGATGCTTGCGCGCTGACCGAAATATTATCGCCACCCTTGTTGATGACGATACTTTTGCTGATGTTGATATTCTTGGAATTATCGATGGTTTTCGAATTGTCGATATTCTTGGTGATGTTGATATTTTTGGAATTGTCGATGTTGTTGGTCACATCGATGGATTTGTTGATCGTCACCGGCTTGTAGACGTTGATGTTGGTCTCGATCGTGGTCGGCTTGTAGATGCGGATGTTAGTGCCGCCCTGCGGATGACCCGGATGGCCGACCGGCGGGCAGGTCGAGGGCGGCGGAACATGGCCCATGCCGCCGCCATATGTCCCCATATGGGGCATGCCGCCGGCTTCGGAAACCACCGGTGTACCAATAATGGCCGAGGCGACCAGCGCGGAAGTCAGCAAATGTGCGATCCGGTTCGGCATCGATGCTCCTGGTGTCCTTTCCGGACGTGAATTCCCGGCAGGAGCAATTTCACGAAGCGTGCCAAGCACCCCGGACAGGCACATGTTCCGGTATGGAACATGTGCCTGCTTTCGGGTCATTCGCCTTCCCAGAACCCCCGCAATTCGCGGTTGAACTCGGCCCAGCGTTCTTCGGGGAAGAAGATCCGCGCGCCGGTCAATTCCACCAGGCGGCGGGTGCCCGGCAGGGTCTTGGCCAGCCAGCGGCCCCATGCGACGTTGAAATAGATGTCGTCGGTGCCCCACACGATCAGGGCCGGCGCCTTCAAGGCCTTGAGACCGCTTTCGATAGCGAGCGTGTGCTTGTTGTCGAACGCCGCCAGGAAGCGCTGAAAATCCGAAAGCCGCTGCTCGCTCTTCACCAGCGGCCTGAGATAGGCCTCGATATCGGCATCGCTCACCTTGGCCGCGTCTTCATAGGCCGGTCCCAACGCGTCCGGCGAACGGTAGACCGCCTTGTCCGCCAGCATGGCGTCCAGCGCGCCGGAAAGTCCGCCTGCCGCCGCCATGCCCAGGAACGGCTTGAAGGCTTCCGGTGGCCAATTGTCGTGGGTATCGCAGTTGGTCAAAGTCAGGCTGCGCACCCGATCCGGATGGTTGGCGGCAAAGATCTGCGCGATGCCGCCGCCGCTGTCATTGCCCACCAGATCGACCTTGTCGATTTTCAAAGCATCCAGGAATTGCAGCAGCATCTGCGCATTGGCGGTGACGGAGACATCGCCGCCCGGCGTCATTTCGGTCGCGCCATGGGCGAGAAGATCGGGCGCGATGCAGCGCCTGATGTCCGACAAATGCGCCAGCTGATGGCGCCACAGCCGGTTGTTGAGCAGAACGCCATGCACGAACAGCGCGACCGGGCCCTTGCCCTCTTCCGCATACGCGATTTTGCCCGAGGGCGTTTGAACGGTCTTCAGGGTCATGTTCAGCCCTCCGTCCGCAAGGCGGACGCTTTTGCGTCCCGCAAAGTCTGCGCGCATTCTTCGCAGCAAACTTCCACCACATGACCGCCGATCGTCACCGTGATCGCGGTCTCATCCAGCTTGCAATCGCAAGCGGCGCAACTTTTCTCGTCCATGAATTGTCCTTCCTTGTTCATCGTTCGATGACGCCAAGGACCATTTCCGGGAGAAATGCCGCTATCAGGATCTTTAGCGATCTGCGCCGCATTTTTGGATTGTCGCGCGATCTTGCGGAAAACTGCGAAACACTTTCCGGATCGCGCTTAGGACGGCAGAGCCGCCTGGCGGAATTCCGAGGGCGAGCGGCCATAGGCCTCGCGGAAGGCGGCGCTGAAATGGCTGTGGCTGGAAAAACCCAGATCCAGACTGAGCGCGGTGAGATCGTCATATTGCGGCAACAGAGTCAGCGCCCGCGCCAGCCGGAGCCGCAACTGATAGCGATAAAGCGGAATGCCTTCCACGCGGCGGAAGACCTGGGTGAGATAGACCGGCGAGCCGCCCACCTCGGCGGCGATTTCAGCCAAGGTCCAGCGGCGCGACAGATCGGACGCCAGGACCAGTTTCACCCGGTCGGCCAGCCGCTGCGGCGCGATCCCGGCATCGCTGGCATGACTGGTACGCGGACCCAGCGCCCGCTGCACCAGAGTTAGGGCGATGCTTTCGGCTTCCAGCGGCTGCGCCGTGCCCAAAAGCAGACCATGCCGGAGCAGCGCCACCAGCGCCTGGCTGCGCGGATCGATCCTGAGGCGCTGGCGCCGGAATGCCAGACGCGCGCCGTCCTGAAGCAGCGCCTTGGGTGCCAACTCCCGCAACAAAGGTTCGCGAATATTCAGCGACAGGGACGCATCGCCGCCGGTTACCGGATGGCTGACCCGATAGCCTTCCGTGGCGTTGAAAAACAAAACCTGATTGGCTTCGGCGACGGTCTGGTCGCGGCCCAGATGACGGGCGAAGACGCCGCGATACGGAAAAACCAGTTCGGTGGCATTGGCACATTCTTCCGCGCTTTGATGACGGCAATGCCCCGCGCAACAGACATCGCGCACCGTGACGCTGGCCGTATCCAGCAAGGTGCGGACAGCGAAGTCGGGCGCGGGCGCGTTATCCGGCATCAGGTCTCTTCGATCGCATCGACGCGGTCAGGATAAAAGGCCAGATAGTCTTTTATCGCGGCCACCGCGGCATAGGGATTTTCATATGTCCATACCGCATTGCGCGAACGCTCACCACCAAGCGGGATGCTGTAATAGCTGCAGTCGCCCTTATACGGGCAATAGGTCTGATGATTGGTCCGTGCCAGCAGCGACATGTCCGCATCCTGGCGGGGGATATATTTGACCCCGGGGTAAGAAGCTTCCTGCAGGATCAGCGCGTTCCTGGTATCGGCGATCACCCGCCCGCCCAATTTGACCACGACCCGGCCGGAGGCGGGGGTGATGGTGATGGGGTGATCGGGTCCGGGAATTTTCACTGGCTTGCCGCTCATCCTCTGCCTCCGGTGATGGGGAGAATCCGACATGGCGATGGGCCGGTCTCCGATCAAGGTCCGGACCATGCGCGGTGATTTTACTTTGAGTCCGGCTGCGTTAGCGTGACGGGTCATGACCCTCCAGACCTTGCTTCACCAGGCCCAATCGCTGCATCAGGCCGGCCATCTGGCTGAGGCGGAAGGGCTTTACCGTCAGGTGCTGGCGCAGGTTCCGCCGAATTTCCAGCTCCAGCATCGCCTTGCCCTGGTTCAGTTCCAGCAGCAAAGACATGGCGATGCGCTGGCCTCGGTCACCGCGGCACTGGCGATCAACCCCGAAGCGAGCGAATCCCTGGCGCTCAAGGGCGCGTTGCTGGCCGCCACCGGCCGGGGCGAGGACGCGCTGGCATTGTTCGGCCGCGCTTTGGCGCTGAAACCGGATCTGCCGGACGCGCTCTACAATCGCGCCTTGCTGCTAACCGGGATGAACCGTCCGGAAAACGCGTTGGTTGACTTTGACCGGCTTCTGGCGCTGGCGCCCGCGCAAGTGGAAGCCTGGGCCAATCGCGGCGTGGCGTTGCAGCAGCTGGGAAAACTGGCGGAGGCCATCGCCAGTTACGACCGGGCCATCGGCTTGATGCCGAACCACATGCACGCCTGGCTCAACCGCGGCACCGCTTTGCAGATGCAGGGGCGTTTCGCCGAATCTCTCGCCAGTTTCGACAAGGTGCTGGCGCTCGCACCGCGCCAGGCCAGCGCCTGGCTGGGGCGCGGCGTTGCCCTGGTCGGTCTGGAGCGTTTCGAGGAAGCGCTGGAGAGCTTCGACGCCTCGCTGGACATCGCGCCCGGCGAACCGGTCGCCACGGAGCGGCGCGCCGCACTGCTGGAAACCATGGCGCTGCTCCGGGACATGCCGGCGGGCGCCGACGAACTGAAGATCTGGCAGGACCGCGGCGCCTATTTCCAGATCAGCCAGCGTTTCCCGCAAGCATTGGCGGCCCTGGACAAAGTGCTGGCGCTGGATCCCGTCAATTCCGCGGCCCTGGTCCGCAAAGGCGCGGTGTTATGCGAAGCGCGCCACGTCGCCGAAGGCATGACGGTCTATCGCCATCACGCCGACGTCATCCTGGCCGGCAAGCCGGTGACATCCGGCGAGGATCCGCCGCACAAGCGACGCCACGATGCCGAACAGCGCGCCTGGCTTTCGGCACGCGGCATCAACGATGACGGTTTTCGCCTGGACCCCGGTGCGCGGATCGCTGGGCCGGCGGTCAATCCCGCCAACGCAAAAGACATCGCCGCGCGCTGGAGCCAGACCGATCCACCTGTGGTGGTGATCGACAATCTTCTGGCGCAGGAAGCCTTGGATGGCCTTCGGCACTTCTGCTGGGGTTCCACCATGTGGCGGCGCCCGTACAAGAACGGTTATCTGGGCGCGATGCCGGAGACCGGTTTCGCTTGCCCGCTCCTGGCGCAGATCGCGGACGAATTACGCGACGTCTTTCCCACCGTGATCGGCGATCATGGCCTGCGCCGCACCTGGGGCTTCAAATATGACAACAGCCTGTCGGGCATTCCCATGCATGCCGATCAGGCGGCGGTGAATGTGAATTTCTGGATCGCGCCGGACGACGCCAATCAGGACCCGGAGAGCGGCGGCCTGGTGGTATGGGATGTGAAGGCGCCCCGGGATTGGGATTTCGCCCGCTACAACACCGACGAAGCGGCGATCCGCGCCTTCCTGGCCGCGAAAAATGCCAAGCCCATCGTAGTGCCGCATCGCGCCAACCGGGCGGTGATCTTCGATTCCGATCTGTTTCACGAGACCGACAAGGTCTTTTTCAAGGACGGTTATGAAAACCGGCGCATCAACGTCACCATGCTTTATGGCCGGCGCGCTTATTATGGCGGCTGATATCGCATGACCATTACGGAAAAATCCCTAGGCACGGACGCGCTGGATCAGGTCGCAGCGCGTACCTTGAGCGACTATGCCGCCCGCGCCGAGCGTTTTCGCGAACAGACCGCCGATCACGATGTCAGCCAGAATGTCGCCGCTCTGCTGGATGCCATCGAAGGGCTGAAACCGTTCACCATTCTGGACGCGGGTTGTGGCCCGGGCCGCGACCTGAAAACCTTCGCGGGCCTGGGTCATAGGGCCATCGGCCTGGAAGGCTGCGCCGAATTCGCTGCCATGGCCCGCGCCGAGGGCTTCGAGGTGCTGGAACAGAATTTCCTGGCGCTGGATCTTCCTCAAAACCGTTTCGACGGCATCTTCGCCAACGCCACGCTTTTTCACATTCCTGCCCAAGAATTGCCGCGCGTGCTGACGCAGTTCCGCGATGCGCTGAAGCCGCGCGGCGTTCTGTTCAGCTCCAATCCGCGTGGGCACAACCAGGAAGGCTGGTTCAACGGACGCTATTGCGCCTATCACGATTGGGAGACATGGCGCGCCTATATGACCGGCGCTGGTTTCGAGGAAGTGCGGCACTATTATCGTCCCGACGGCCTGCCGCGCGAACAGCAACCCTGGCTCGCCAGCGTGTGGCGCAAAAAATAAGCCCTTCTGATGCGGATACCAGAAGGGCTTATCTCAACTTTATGAAGCAGTGGCTCAGGCCGAGACCACCTTGTTGAAGGCGGCGAAGAAGCCTTCCATGTCCTGTTTGGAGCCGATGGAAATGCGCGACACGGTGGGCCAGCTCGCCCAGCGGGGACCCGCAATCTCCACGCCCTGGGCGCGGAACGCCGTCTGCATCTCCTTCGCCGTCTTGGTCTTCCAGTCGATCATCAGCATATTGGCTTCGCTGGGGCCGATCAGCTTCAGCCCGCGCTTGGTGAGGAACTCCACCGTCATGGCGCTATTGTCCATCAGCGTCTTGCGGCGCTGATCGATCAAAGTCTTGGCCGTGAGGCTGGCGGTGGCGCAAGCCGCCGACGGAATCGGAAGCTGTCCCGAAAGGCTGCCGCCGTCATGGAGCTTGAGCTTGGCCAGAAGTTCGGGACGGCCCATCGTATAGCCCACCCGCATGCCGGCCATGCCGAAGATCTTGGAGAAAGTGCGCATGATCAGCACATCCTTGCCCGCCGCGACCAGATGCGAATTGGTGTTGTTGGGATAATCCTTGGTCCAATGGATATAGGCTTCGTCGAGCACCACGATCGAACCCGCGGGCTTGTTGTCCACCAGCCACGCGATCTCCGATTGGGGTGTCATGGTGCCGGTGGGATTGTTGGGATTGCAGACATAGATCACGCCGGCATTGGCATCGGCCGACGACATGGTCCGGATGTCGTGGCTGTAATCGGCTTTTAGCGGCACGGCCTTGATCGGTGTCTTGAGGTACTTCGCCGCCGTTGCCGCCGTCTCGTAGGTGGGATCGGCCTGCACCAGGCTCTTGGTGGGCGAGCAGTAAGCCACCACCGAACGAGCCAAGCCTTCGTTCGAACCGGGCCAGGTCATGATGTGATCGGCCGGGACCTTCTCGATCATGGCGATGGTCTTGACCAGATCGTCATGCTCGTTGTTGGGCACATAGCGGTTGGATTGCGAGATCACGGCGGCGGCGGCGGCGGCACCTGGCGCCATCGGGCCGGTCCAGCATTCATTCTGGCCGATCCGCACCGCGCCTTTTTTGGCGTCAGCCGCGAAAGCAAGTTCGGGATTCAAGGTCAGCGCCGTGGCGGCGCCGCTGAACATCATGGCGGCCCGCATCATCTGCCGCCGCGAATAACCGCGAGAAAGCAGATCGTCTTGGAGTTCTTCAGAGATTTTCATTCATGGTTCTCCCTAGGGTGGTTGCTTGGAACGGTTGCTTGAACGCGCGCGCAAATCAGCAAACAGGGAAGCGGCACCAGACGACACGAATGCCTTGCTCCCCCGAGCCGGCATGGTCTGCGCAAAAGGCTATAGGGGGTTGTTTCAAGGTTCAAGGTTCGGCGAGGCCCCGGCTGCATGCGGCAGCGCCAAAATTTGTCGCAAAAGCGCTCTCCTTATTGCGCCTTTTCGAGACGGGCTAACGGGTTGCATGCCGAATGGGCAGGTTGCCCGAATCGCGTGCCGGGCGGCGAATCGGATGCGCGTTAGCCATATCCGCAAAAGCCGTTGGACATTCCGCCGTCATCGCGGTGACGTCAGAACCTGTCAAACAGGCGTCTCATGTATCAGAAATTCCTCGTTGCCCTCGCCATCATACTGGTCGCCGTCGCGCCGGTGTGGACCTACAGCAGCAACTGGTCCTATGGGCCATTCATCGCCGTGCTGTTTCTGTTGGGCGTGAATCTGGTCAATTATCTCTGCTCGGACCCGCTGTCTCTGAACAGCTCCGAAAATCAACCGCGCTAGGTCTTCCGTCGCATATAGATGTTCAGCATTTCGCTGAACCAATCCTCGAACCATTCCCGGCGAGCGACTTCCGCTTGCGCATCCGGCGCGCGGCGCAGACGCTTGCCCAGGATGGCGTCGCCAAACGCGGCTATCGTGGTCAGATGCACGATGGCACGAGTGTCGGCGATATCGATCGGCACGCCCGGTCCGGCCAT
>Ga0207695_10003836_pt1 | contig 20810 bp, 15 predicted proteins | sample KBSC54metaG_FD_184354 | JGI IMG/M metagenome (GOLD analysis project Ga0207695, IMG submission 184354) | Corn rhizosphere microbial communities from Kellogg Biological Station, Michigan, USA - KBS C5-4 metaG (SPAdes) (version 2) | ecosystem: Host-associated > Plants > Roots > Rhizosphere > Soil...
CCGGCGGCGAGGATCACCTGTCCGACGCCCTGGACTGCACGATCGCCCTCTGCCTGGCCACGCTCGGCCGGGAGCGCGAAGGACTGTCGCTGGTGCTCGTCGCGTTGGCCGAGCACCTGCCGCGCTACAACCGGTCGATGGCCAACTATGGCAGGGCACTGGTGGGATGATCCTTCCTCTACCCCCAGTCGGTGGATTCCCTGCTGCGTGGCACCAGCCAATCGGCCTGTTCGCCGATATCCACAAGATCGTTTGGGCAGGATTACTGCATGCGTCTGGACCGACACCCCGCGAACCCCATCCTCAGCCGTAACCAGGACCGGCCATGGGAGGCCGGTTCAGTTCTGAACGGCACGGTGATCCGTGGCGCGGACGGCATGATCCACATGCTGTACCGCGCCACGAACGACGTCCACTTCGGCACCGCCGGCAAGTACGTCTCCTCGATCGGCATCGCCGACAGCACCGACGGAGTGCACTTCACCCGCCGGCCCGAACCGCTCATCGTCGCGGACCAGCCCTACGAGCAGGGCCTGGGATGCGAGGACCCGCGCGTGGTGTTCCTCGACGGTGAGTACTACATCTACTACACCGCCGTGGAGGGCACACCGCCGGACATCAGGGTCCGGATCGCCCTGGCCACCTCCCCCGACCTGCGGGAGATCACGAAGCACGGCATTGTGGGCCCGAAGGGCGCACCATCCAAAGCCGCGACACTGTTCCCCGAGCCCGTCGGCGGCAAGTACCTGTGGTTCTTCACGTGGTGCTCCGATACCCCGGGTGCGGCGATCCTCCACACCACCTTCGACGACTTGGCCGCGGTCAAGAGCCCGGCGCCGGGGCACATCGCCTCCGCCGTCGAGGACTACGACGATTCCGCCGTGCTCATCTCCGGTGACCGCGCCGAACTCGCCAAGAGCCGAGTCCGCCGCGGTCCCGAACTCGGCGCCCCGCCCATCCGCACCGACAGCGGCTGGCTGTTCTTCTATAGCAACTCCGACCACGAGGAACAGCCGGAGTGGCAGGTCAGCGCGGTGCTCCTGGACCTGGAGGAACCCTGGCGGGTGATCGCCAAGACCCCCGCGCCGCTGCTCGCCCCGGAAACCGGCGAGGAACTGCTCGGCGTGGTGAACCGCGTGACCTTCCCGGCCGGCGCCATCGTCATCGATGGCACGGTGCATTTGTATTACGGCAGTGGCGATCAGGGGATCTGCCTGGCAACATGCGCTTTGACGGAACTTTTGGAATACCTGGCGCGCAATCCCGTGAAGAAGGACGGGCCCTGCGTCGGGTAAAGGGGATTCTCAGGGGGCGGCGATGGGGTGGCTGCGTTTTGGGCGTACCAGGTACTTCGAAGATCATGACGTCTTGGGCGTACCACGTGCCGCCGAGGCCGAGAATCCGTCCCTGAACGCGTGCCTCGCGGAGTTCCACGCGCTCCGCGAGGAGATGCGCTGGCTCCGCGAGGAGGCAGCGCAGTACCAGGCTTTCGCGCTGGCGCTCGTCGCCGCCGCCGGCCCGCTGATCGGGTTCGAGTTGTCGAGCCACAAGGCGTGGGTACTTCCGACGACGGTGATAATCCCGCTGCCGTTCACCGTCCTGGGATTCCTGTTCTTCCATCAGCATCTGGAGGTCTATGTTGTCGCGGGCTATATACGGGACGGAATAAAGCCCCATATAGAGCGGCTCTGTGGTACTGAGAGCAACAAGCACCCAGTTCTGCCCGAGTATGCGATCTGGGAATGGGAGCGCTATAAAGCGGAAATCTTCGCCCGCCTCCCGACTGCCCGCTGGCTCGACTTCGCAGTCGGCCACCGCACCACCCATTTCATGCGCTCGGTGCTGTTCCTCGGGCCGGCGCTGGCCTCGATCGCGGCGAACGTCGTGGTCGTCAGGCACTACGGCTATGGCCGGCTGCGGGACGCTTACGGCGCGACCGGGCTGACATTGCTGGCCATCGGGTTCGCCGCAGACCTGCTGTTCGCGGCGTTGTTCATACTGTCAGCCTGGCGGCGTGGGGACTTCGCACGCTTCGTGCTGGGGCCCCTGGTGCAGTGAGCCCCGGCACGACGACGACACGCGCCGAGGCTTTGTCTACAGCGGGATGTTCCCGTGCTGCCCGCGCACCAGAGCGTCCCCGCCGATCCCGCCGGGGGCCGCGGCGATGGCCGCCGCGAGCGCGCTGCGCGAAGCGCCCGGCTCGACGACCTCGTCGACCACGCCGATCTCGATCGCCCGCTGCACGCCGCCGGACACCTTCTCGTGCTCGGCGGCGAGTTCCTGCTCCATCTGGGGGCGGATGTCGTCCGAGACGTCGGCCAGCTTGCGGCGGTGGATGATGCGGACCGCGGCGACGGCTCCCATGACCGCGACTTCGGCGGTCGGCCACGCGAAGACCTTCGTCGCGCCGAGAGCGCGGGAGTTCATCGCGATGTAGGCGCCGCCGTAGGTCTTGCGCGTCACCAGGGTCACGCGAGGGACCACGCACTCTGCGAAGGCGTGCAGGAGCTTCGCGCCGCGGCGGACCACGCCGTCCCACTCCTGGCCGACGCCCGGCAGGTAGCCGGGGACGTCCACCAGGACGATCAGCGGGACGCCGAACGCGTCGCACATGCGGACGAATCGCGCCGCCTTCTCCGCCGAAGCCGAGTCCAGGCAGCCGCCCAAGCGCAGCGGGTTGTTGGCGACGACGCCGACCGTGCGGCCGCCGAAGCGCCCGAGGGCCGTCACGACGTTCGGAGCCCACTTCGGGTGCAGCTCCACGCCGGCCTTGTCGAACACCGCGTTCACCAGCGGGTGGACGTCGTAGGCCCGCTTCGGGGACGCCGGGAGCAGATGTGCCAGGTCGCGGTCCTCGACCGCGGCCACGTCCAGCGTGCCCTGGTTCCCCAGCAGCGAGGCCAGCTTGCGCGCGGTGGAGTACGCCGCGTCGTCGGTGTCGGAGACGACGTGCACCACGCCGGAGCGGCGGCCGTGCGGCTCCGGTCCGCCCAGGCGCAGGGCGTCCACATCCTCGCCGGTGACCGAGCGGACCACGTCCGGGCCGGTGACGAAGATGCGGCCGGCCGGGCCCAGGATCACGATGTCGGTCAGCGCCGGGCCGTAGGCCGCGCCGCCGGCCGCCGGGCCCAGGACCACGGACAGCTGCGGGATCTTGCCGCTGGCGCGGGTCATGGCCGCGAAGACCTGGCCCACCGCGTGCAGCGAGGCCACCCCTTCCTGCAGCCGCGCGCCGGAGGAGTGGAAGAGCGCGACGATCGGGTGGCCGCCGGCCAGGGCGTGCTCGTAGGCGGTCAGGATGACCTGGCAGCCGGTGGCGCCCATGGCGCCGGCCTGGATGGTCGCGTCCGAGGCGTAGGCGACGGTGCGGACGCCGTCGATCAGGCCCGCCGCGGCCAGGAATCCGGAATCGCCGACCGGGGTCAGCAGCTCCGTGGTGCCCGCGTCGAACAGGCGCTCCAGGCGCGTGACGGGGTTGCGGCCATCCTTTGAATCGGACCCGGTGTCTTCGCGGGCCGGCTTGGCCGGCGCCGCCACGGTTTCGGCTAATGACATGTCAGCGTCCTCAGACGGACCGGAAGGCCACGACCACGTTGTGGCCGCCGAACCCGAAGGAGTCGTTCAGCGCCGCGATCTGGCCCTCGGGCAGCGCCCGCGGCTTGTCGCGGACGATGTCCAGGGTGACCTCGGGGTCCAGCGTCTCGATGTTTATCGTCGGCGGGGCCTGGCGGTGGTGCAGGGCCAGGACGGTGGCCACCGACTCGATGGCGCCGGTGCCGCCGAGCAGGTGCCCGTGCATCGACTTGGTGGCCGAGATCGCGACGTCCTCGGCGGCCGAGCCCAGGATCTTGCGGAAGGCCATGACCTCGGCCAGGTCGCCGCGCGGGGTGCTGGTGGCGTGCGCGTTCAGGTGCTTGACGTCGCCGGCCGACAGCTCGGCGTCCTCCAGCGCGAAGGCCAGCGCCTCGGCCACGCCGCGGCCGTCCGGCTCGGGCTGGGCGATGTCGTGGGAGTCCGCGGAGAAGCCGACGCCGGCGGCCTCGGCGTAGACGCGGGCGCCGCGCGCGGCGGCGTGCTCGGCCGACTCCAGGACCAGGATGCCGCAGCCCTCGCCGAGGACGAAGCCGTCGCGGCCCACGTCGAAGGGCCGGGAGGCGTGCTGCGGGTCGTCGTTGCGCTTGGACATCGCCATCATGTTGGCGAAGGCCGCGATCGGCAGCGGGTGGATGGCCGCCTCGGTGCCGCCGGCCAGGACCACGTCGGCGCGGCCGGAGCGGATCATCTCGATGGCGTGGCCGACGGCCTCGGCGCCGGTGGCGCAGGCCGAGACCGGCGCGTGCACGCCGGCGCGGGCGTCGAACTCCAGGCCGACGTAGGCCGCCGGGGAGTTCGGCATGAGCATGGGGACGGTGCGCGGGCCGACCGCGCGGGGGCCCTTGTGGATCAGGTCGTCGTAGGCGTTCAGCAGGGTCGTGACCCCGCCGATGCCCGAGCCGACCATCACGCCGAGCCGGTTGGGCTCGGCGAACTTGCCCTCGAAGCCCGCGTCCTTCCAGGCCTCGCGGGCGGCGATCAGCGCGAACTGCGCCGAGCGGTCCAGCCGGCGCATCTCCACCGGCTTCAGGTGCGCCGAGGGCTCGACGGCGACCCGCGCGGCGAAGCGCACCGGCAGGGCCTCGGCCCAGTCCTCGGTCAGGTCGCGCACCCCGGAGCGTCCGGCCAGCAACCCGTCCCAGAACGAGGCGGCGTCCCCGCCGAGCGGCGTGGTCGCACCGACCCCGGTGACGACAACAGACTTGCGAGCAGTCACGAGCCTTACCTTCAATCCTGGAGTTCTACGGGTTCTGCCGGCCGGACGGCCGTGGTGCGGTATTACGAGTACTGCGTTACAGCGTGCCTAGCGCGCGGCTCAGGCCTGGTTCTTCTGGATGTAGCCGACGGCGTCGCCGACGGTGGACAGGTCCTTGACCGCGTCGTCCGGGATCTTCACGCCGAACTTCTCCTCGGCGGCCACGACGACCTCGACCATGGTCAGCGAGTCGACGTCCAGGTCGCCGGTGAAGGACTTGTCCATCTGCACGTCGTCCTTGTCGACGCCCGCGACCTCTTCGACGATCTCGGCGAGGTCCGCGAGGATCTCTTCCTGGGTCAGAGCCATTGTGTGGCGCTCCTTCGTTGTTTTCTTCTCTGGGTGGGTGGGATCCGCGAGGGCGCGGGGCCCGGAACGAATTTAGTGGCTGGGGCAGGGCATTCAGCGGCTGGGGCAGGTCATGGAACGGTCAGGGGAGAACGACGACCTGAGCGGCGTACACCAGGCCCGCTCCGAAGCCGATGAGCAGGGCCAGGCCGCCGTGCGGCGCGGACCCGTCGGAGAGCATGCGGTCCATGGCCATCGGGATGGTGGCCGCGGAGTTGTTGCCGTACTCGGCGATGGTACGCGCGACCGGCACGTGCTCGGGCAGGTCCAGGACCTTCACCAGGCGGTCGGTGATGCGCATGTTGGCCTGGTGCGGGATGAACGCGTCCAGGTCGCCCGCGGTGATGCCGGCCTCGGCCAGCGCCTTCAGCGAGACCTCGGCCATCTGGTAGGACGCCCAGCGGAAGACCGCCTGGCCCTCCATCTGCAGGAACGGGCCGCGGACCTCGCCGTCCTCCTCCTCGGGCTCGGGAGCCTCGCCCCAGGGGAAGGTCTGGGTGATGGTGCCGTACTTGTCGCCCTCCGAGCCCCACACGACCGGGCCGATCCCGGGCGTGTCGGACGGGCCTATCACCACCGCGCCCGCGCCGTCGCCGAAGATGAAGGCGGTGCCGCGGTCGTGGATGTCGGTCAGGTCGGAGAGCCGCTCCACACCGATCACCAGCACGTACTCGGCGGTGCCGGCCTTGACCATGTCCGAGGCCTGCGCCACGCCGTAGCAGAAGCCCGCGCAGCCGGCCGAGATGTCGTAGGCCGCGCCGTTGGTGCCGAGGCGGTCGGCGACCAGGCAGGCCAGGGCCGGGGTCTGGTGGAAGTGCGAGACCGTGGAGACGATGATCGCGCCGATCTGGTCCCCGGCGATGCCGGCCGCGGCCAGCGCCTTGCCGGAGGCCTCGACGGCCATCTCCAGGACCGTCTCCTCGGCGGTGGCCCAGCGGCGCTCGGCGATGCCCGAGCGGGTCCGGATCCACTCGTCGGAGGAGTCGATCCAGGTGATCACCTCGTCGTTGGTGACGACGCGGCTCGGCACGTAGCCGCCGACACCCATGATGCGGGTGTGCGCCGCGCCCTGCTTCTCCCTGATGGTTGCCATGATCGGATCCCCTTTACCGAGTGTCGGGCCGGCTCAGTTGAACGAGCCTGTCGGGTGGACGCGCAGCAGCGGCTGCCCCGGCGCGACCGGATCCCCGTCTTCCACGAGCCATTCGAGGACCTGGCCCTCGTGCCGCACCGTGATCTCGTGCTCGTCGCCGCGCGCGACGACCGTCGCCACCGCGGTGTCCCGCTCCAGCGTGTCCCCGGCCTGGAAGGCGCCGCGGCGCACCGTTCCCCCGTGCGGGGCGATCACCAGACGCCAGGTCGGGGCGGCGTCCAGCGGGTTGGCGTCGTTGCTCTCGTCGGCCTCGGCGTGCTTGGCGACGAACTCCCGCGCGGCGTCCAGCTGGTCCGGCGTCTTCAGGGCGAAGGTCTCCACACCCTTGAGGGCCCGCTTGGCCAGGCCCGTGAGGGTTCCGGCCGGCGGTACCTCAAGGATGCCCGTTACCCCGAGTTCGCCGAACGTATCCATGCACAGGTCCCAGCGCACCGGGTTCGACACCTGGGCGACCAGGCGGCGCAGGACCTCGTTGCCGTCGTGCACGACCGCGCCGTCGGCGTTGGACACCAGGCGGGTGCGCGGGTCGCGCGTGGTGATGCCCTTGGCCAGCCGGGCGAGCTGCTCCACGGCCGAGCCCATGTGCTGGGTGTGGAAGGCCCCGGCGACGCTCAGCGCGCGCAGGCGGGCGCCGGACGGGCCGTCGTCCTGGAAGCGCGCCAGGTCTTCGAGAGTGCCGGCCGCGACGATCTGGCCGGCGCCGTTGTTGTTGGCCGGGATGAGGTTGTGCTCGGCGATCTTGGCCAGCACCTCGTCGCGCTCGCCGCCGAGCACGGCGGTCATGCCGGTCGGGGTGACCGCGGCGGCCTGGGCCATCAGCCGGCCGCGCTCGCGGACGAAGACCATGGCGGCCTCGGCGCTGATGACACCGGTCCCGGCCGCGGCGGCGATCTCGCCGACGGAGTGCCCGCCGACCGCGCCGACCGCCTTGAAGGCGTCGGCCGGGTGCGGGAACAGCGCCAGCGCCGAGGCGATGCCCGAGGCGACCAGCAGCGGCTGCGCGACCGCGGTGTCCTTGATGGTCTCGGCGTCGGCCTCGGTGCCGTAGTGCACGAGGTCCAGCCCGGCCACGGCGGACCACCAGGTCAGCCGGTCGGCGAAGCCCGGGACTTCGAGCCACGGGGTGAGGAATCCGGGGGTCTGGGCACCCTGGCCCGGCGCGACGAGAACTAGCACGCCATCAACTCTGGTTCGTCCACCGCGAGATTGCCTTTAGCGGGGCGGACGAAGATCATGGTCCGGATCTTGGAGGGTTCCTACAAACCGTTCGCGGGCCCGGCGAGCCTTCCCAAGGCCAGCGCCATATGGAGGGTGAAAGCGGCGCGCGGTTCGGCGGGATGCAGACCTGTGAGGTCGCTCACCCTTTTGAGCCGGTAGCGCACGGTGTTGGGGTGGACGAACAGCATTCGCGCGGCGCTCTCCAGCGACGCGGCCTGTTCCAGATACGCCGAGACGGTTTCGAGCAGCGCCGCGCCGGCGGACTCCAGCGGACGGTAGACCTCGGCCACCAGTTGAGCCTTCGCCGCCTCGTCCCCGGCCAGGGCGCGCTCCGGGAGGAGTTCGGCGGCCAGCACCGGGCGCGGCGCGTCGGGCCAGGCGCCCGCGGCCCGCACCGCGGACAGGGCGGCTTGGGCGGAAATGCCCGCCGACAGGAGGTCTTCGACAACAGGGCCGATGACCAGCGGTCCCGGTCCGAACTCGTTGGCCAGCGCGCGGGTCGCGGTCAGCGGGTCCTCGGCGCCGCCGATGATCACCACCAGCCGGTCCGACTGCACGCCGGTGAGCACGGTCAGCCGGGCCCGGCGCGCGGCGCGGTGCACGGCGTCGGCGACCAGCGCGGTGTGCTGCCGGACGTTGTCCCGGTTGTCCAGCGGCTTCGGAGTGGTGCCGACCACGACCACCAGGCCCGAGGCGCTGTCCCAGCCCAGGGCCGCGGCGCGGGAGCGGACGGTGTCGTCCAGCACGTCGCCGCGCATCAGCTCGTCGACGACCAGCGCCTCCAGCCGCGCGTCCCAGGCCCCGCGCAGCTCGGCGGCCTGCGCGTAGACCTGGGCGGCGGCGAAGGCGATCTCTCGGGAGTAGCGCAGCATGCCCTCGCGCAGCGCCGCCTGCTCGGTCGGGCCCTGCGCGATCTGGCCGATGCCCTCCTCGACGACCTCTATGGTCGTGCGCACCAGTTCGACGGTCTGGCGCAGCGTCACCGAGCGGGTCAGCTCGCGCGGGGCGGTGCCGAAGACGTCGGCGCTGATCGCGGTGCGGTCCTGCGGGTTGCGGAACCACTCCACGAAGGCCGCGATACCGGCCTGCACCACCAGGCCGATCCAGGAGCGGTTGTCCGGCGGCATGTTCCGGTACCAGGCCAGGCGCTCTTCCATCCGCTGGATCGCCACCCCGGCCAGCGAGCCGATCGCCTTCTCCAGGCGCCGGACCGCGGCCGCCCGTTGCGCCGGGGTGAGGTCGTCAGTGGTGCCGATGGTCATCTCCTCATTCTCGCTCACGGAATGGGACGGGTGTGTCCACGTCCGCGAGGGCGGGATCCGGGCGCGGACGATCCATCCATGTCGTGCGGCTCCGTCCGTGGAGCTGGTTGACGCTTCGCACAACGTTGGTGCGGCTCGATTTGTCGATGGTGCGCAGCGACTCCCCGGCGGGTGTGCGTATGCATGACTAGTCGCGCCGAGGTGCGTCATGAAACGGTCATTCATGAGCAATCTGGTATACGTGGGCTGTGATGGACATGTCCTACCCGGGCCCCGCTACCGCGATCACCGAGCTTCAGGGCACCGCCGAGCAGGGCCGCCTGGTGCTGGCCGAGGTGCTGGACCGGATCGAGGCCGCGTTCCCGGCCGCCGCGCGGCGGCACCGGCTCGGGCCGGGCGCGTGGCTGGTGCCGCTCGGGGTCGGCGGCGAGGGCGGGGAGGGCGGCATGCTGATCGCGATCGCGCCGACGGGCCGGCCGCGTGATCGGGAGGGCGCGCAGCTGGTGCTGTCCGCGACCCTGCTGGACCGCGCGGAGATCAGCGAGGCCGACGCGGCGCGGGCGCTGGGCTGTCTGGAAGGCGTGCCGTTCACGGCGTTCGAGACGGAGGCGTTCGCCAACCAGGTGCCGTTGCTGGCCGGGCTGCCCGAGCGCGTGCCGGACAAGCCGCTCTGCGGGTGCGGGGTGGTCCTGGTCGGGCATCTGCTGTCGGACCTGGTCGTGCAGGCGCAGACGCTCATCGCGCTGGGTGCGCGGCCCGAGGCGATGACGGTTCTGAAGAAGGACTATCCGTACAAACTGCGGCAGCGCGTCGAGGCGCACTTGACCACGCTCGGGATCGCGGTGCTGCCGGTGTCGGACGCCGAGATCGCGCTGCGGCTGCACGCGGCGCGGGTCGACGAGCCGAGCGTGGTGATCGACGACGGCGGGCATGTGGTGCCGGTGCTGATGAAGCTCGCACCGGATCTGTTGCCGGGCTTCCAAGGCCTGGTCGAGCAGTCGTTGCCGGGAATCGAAGAGCTCGAAGCCGTCGGGAAGGCGGTGCCGCTGCCGGTGTTCAGCGTGGCTCAGAGCGCGGTGAAACGCGGGATCGAGGCGCACTGGATCGCCGAGTCGGTGGTGCGCTCGATCCGTGACCTCGTGCCGGGGGAGGGCTTCGACGGCGCGCCGGCGTTGGTGATCGGATACGGCATGGTCGGCGAGCAGCTGGCGGCGGTGATGCGGGCGCAGCGGATGCGGGTCGCCGTGCACGACACCGAGTGGCGCAAGCTGGTGGCGGCGCACGAGGCCGGATACCTGACGGCGCCGGACCTGCCGGCGTTGCTGGACGGGCATCGACCGGCGCTGATCGTGTCGGCGACCGGGCGGACCGGTCTCGGCGGCGAGGATCTGGACTTCCTGCCGGGCGACTGCTTCGTGGCGAGCGTTTCGTCGCGGGGGTCGGAGATCGACCTGGCCGGGCTGGCCGAGCGCGCCGAGCGCGTCGATGAGGCGGAGCGGGCCGGGATCCGGTACGTGCTGCCGAACGGGCCGGTAACCGTGCTGGCCGGCGGGCGGCCGGTGAACATCGCGCGCGGGGACCGGGTGCCGGCGCGGCAGTCGGATCTGACGATGGCGGCGCTGGTGTGGGGAGCGTGCACGTTGGCGCGGCCCGGGAACGGGTTCGCGGCGGGGCACGATGTGGCGCGGACCGATGCCTCGATCGCGGGGAGCGGGCTGGTGGAACGGTATTACGAGCTCTATGGGCCGGACTGCTGAGGTCTCCCTCAGCCGTGCTGTTCGGGCTTTCATGGTCGCGCCGGGAGTTTCCCGGTCCCGGCGCGACCTTTCGGCGTCAGCCTGAGTGCGCGGCCAGCGTGTTGATCGCCGCGGCGGTGGTCGGGCCGCAGACGCCGCGCGGGTCCGCCGTGATGTTGAGCATGTTCTGGACGTAGGCGACGGCCTCGGTGGTGCGGGTGTCGTAGACCCCGGTCACCGGGACCCACGTGGGGGTGCCGAGGCGGTCCAGGAGGGTCTGCAGGATGGAGACGTTCGGGCCGGTGTCGCCGGCCTGCAGGGTGCCCGCGCTGGGGGAGATCTGCGGGGTGCTGGGGCTGGAGGAGCCGGGGGCCGACGGGGTCGACGGCGGCGGGCTCGTGGGCGTCGGGTTCGTCGAGGTCGGCGTCGTGGGGCCGGGCGAGGACGGGGTGCCCGGCGTGGTCGAGGTCGGCGGCGCCGGCGTGCCGGGAGGCGTCGTGGTCGAGGTCGGCGGTGCCGGGGTGTCCGGCGTGGTGGAGACCGGGGACGTGACCGGGGTGCTGGGGGCCGGGCTCGTCGGCGGCAGCGGGGTGTTCGACGGCAGTCCCGGCGCCGAGCTGGCGGGCGTGCCCGGTCCGGACGGCGCGCTGGTCGGGGTGGTCGTCCCCGGCGCCGTGCTGTGCGTGCCGGGCGGCGCGGCGGTGGTCTGCCGGCCGGGGTTCGACGTCGAGTGCGTCCCGCCGCCGTCGGTGGTCGCGTCCAGCGGCGAGGTCGCCGGATCGGTGCTGGCGCCCTGGTTCGAGCCGGAGGTGGAGCCGTCGTAGGCGGAGGGGGCGTTGCTCAGGTCGGTGGTGATGGTCCCGTTGTTGCCCGAGGCCATGTCCACGGCCGACCCGGGAGCCCCGGAGGAGACCGCGTGCACCAGCCCGAGTGCCCCGCCCCCGGCCGCGAGCACCGCGGCGATCGGCACGGCCGCCCGGAACGAGGGACGGCGCGGACCCCGGTGCCGGCCGCCGGAGCCGCCGCGGTCGAAGGGGCGCAGGTCGTCGTCATCGCCGCCGCCGCTGCCATAGCCGCCGCCATACCCGGAACCCGAGGTGGTGGCAGGCATCAGCGCGGTGTCGTTGGGCGGACGCTGGATCAGGTCGCGCCCGGTCGCGCGGTCGGACAGGCGCGTGACCTCGGTGCTGCGCTCCTCGGCGCCGGGTATTCGGCGCTCGGGAGCGGGGCGCAGCCACTCGGGCTCGCGGCGGCGCGCCGGGGCCGGGGTGCGCAGGTCGCGGGTCAGGCCCTCGGCGCGCTGGGCCGAGGGGGCCGCGGACTGCCGCTGGGGCAGGGCGCCGGTCGGCTGCTGCGGCGCGGCGCTCGGCCGGGGCTGGAAGGAGGGGTGCTGCGCGGCGGGAGCTCCGGTCGGCTGCTGCGGTCCGGCGCTCGGCCGGGGCTGGAAGGACGGGTGCTGTCCGCCCGCCGCCGGTCGCGGCTGGAAGGAAGGATGCTGGCCGGTCGGAGCTGTGGGCTGCGGCGCGGCGGGCCGGGGCTGGAAAGAAGGGTGCTGCTGAGACGCAGCGGCCGGTCGCGGCTGGAACGAAGGATGCTGCCCGGTCGGAGCTGTGGGCTGCGGCGCGGCGGGCCGGGGCTGGAAAGAAGGGTGCTGCTGAGACGCAGCGGCCGGTCGCGGCTGGAACGAAGGATGCTGCCCGGTCGGAGCTGTGGGCCGTGGCGCGGCGGGCCGAGGCTGGAAGGAAGGGTGCTGCTGAGCCGCCGGCTGCTGAGGTGCCGGCTGCTGAGCCGCCGCCGGCCGCGGCTGGAACGAAGGATGCTGACCGCCCGGCGCCGTCCCCGGCGCCTGCCCGAACCCCGCCTGCTGCCCCTGCACCTGCCCCGCGCGCCGTGCCGACCCCGGCACCCACGACGGCGGCTCGGCCGTCCTCGGCTGCGGCATCGGCAGATTGGCGTCGGTGCGCGGCGCTCCGCTCGCGCTCCAGTCCTGGTCGAGCATCGGGCGCGTCTGTCTGGGGGCCGGGTGGCGCCGACCGCCGTTCGTCTCAGCCACGCTGAACTCCTCCGTTCGCGGGCCGGGGCCGGGTGGCGCCGGCTTCGGTGCGCTCTGGGGATCGGTGCTGGTCGCCGGCGGGTGACGGAACGTGTTCCGCCGTGTGCCGTGACCGCCTCGATCTCCGGGGTAAGTCGGGCTCCAAAGGCTGTTTCGGTGATGACATGGTGCCTGCCGGTGACATCCTTCGTGGCCGGGCGCGACTTTGGGCGATCACCGACGCTATCACTCTGATGTTCTGTCGGGGGCCCGAATCCGGCTATCAGCCCATGGCCTGCTGCATCGCCTTGTCGGTCGCCGGGCCGTACACCCCGTAGGGGTCCGGTGGCGAAGTGCCCTGGTTGGCGTCCTGGAAGGACTCCACCGCGTTCTTGGTCGCGGTGTCGTAGGTGCCGTTCACGTGCAGCGTCGGCCAGCCGTAGTAGCCGCCCCAGCTCTTGAGGTTCTGTTGAAGCTGGGTGACCGCCGGGCCGCTGGAGCCCGGGCCGAGCGAGGTGAACGTCGGCGAGGGAGAACTCGGCGGCGGTGGCGGCGCTGTGGCGCCGGTCGTCGAAGGCGTGCTGCTCGGCCGCGAGGTCGTCGGCGCGCTGCTGGACGAGGAGTGCGACGTCGTCGAGGGCTTCGACGAGGTCTTCGTGCTGTGCGACGCCGACGGCGTGGTCTGCGACGAGCTGTCCGCGGAGCCGGTCGGCGTCCCGGTCGGAGCCGGAGCGCCCGCGTCGGACGCGCTGTCCGACGGCGTTCCGGGGGCGCCGGCCGCCCCGGAGGTGCTCGCCCCGGCGGCCACCGGTCCGGTGTTCGGCGAGCCCGAGCCGCCGAGCACGCTGTACGCCGCCACCCCGACCACCGCGACGCCGGCCAGGATCGCGCCGATCTTCAGCGCGCGGGGCGGCCTGGTGCCGCCGCGGTGCCGGCCGAAGTCGGCGTCGTCGTGGTAGTGCCCGTGCTCGCCGGGTGGTGCGTTGTCGTAGTCGGGGCCGTCGTAGCCGTCCTCGTCGTACCCGTCGTAGCCGTCGTACCCGTCCTCGGGGTAGCCGTCGTCGGCCGGGACGGCCAGGATCGGCATCGTCGTGGTCAGGTCACTCATCGGCGGATCCAGCTCCGGGTACGGAGCCGGCGGCTCGGCCCGCCGCCGCCCGGCCACGGCGCGCGGCGCCGGCATCGGGGTCGAGACCAGGCCGGGGACCCCCTGCGGCCGCCCCTCGCGCGGCGGCCTGGGGCCGGGGACGTTGCCCTGGCCCCCGGAGCGTAAGCCCTCCGGGCCCGGGCCCGGGCCTTGGCCGTTGGGCCGGCCCCGCCCGTTCTGCGCCGGGCGTCCGTTCTGCGCTCCCCGTCCGTTCTGGGGGTTGCGTCCGTTCTGGGGTGCTCGTCCGTTCTCCGGGCCGCGTCCGTTCTGTGCGCCCCGGCCGTCAGCACCCTGACGCCCGCGCCGACCGCCGCCGTTCTCCGCGTTGCCTCCGGAGGAGGCCTTCACGAAGGGCCGCACCATCGTCGGGTCGTCCTCGACGAAGTCCTCGGGTGGGCGCGAAGACCGGTTCCCGCCGGTGCGCCCCTGACTCTGCCGTCCAGGCTGCCGCCGTCCGGGTTGTTGCTCCATCGGGTTATGCCCCCAACATCCGTCCGCCAGTGATCGCATGAGTACCGCCCCACCCGCGGTGACCGGAGAGTACCAGTTATCTCCTGCGCCGCCGCCGTAACTGCATGACCCGCCACGCTGCGCTCACGGCACTCCGGGATGAACTCGGACGTTGAGTAGATTGGACGGCTATCAGCGTCGAAACCATCCACAGCCGGAGGTAAGGGTACGGATGACGGAGAGGTTCGCATGACAGAGCCCGCGACCGCGAGCCGCGTTCAGCGTTTCCGCGCCCGAATCCCCACGTTGCTGGTCTGGTACTGCCGGATCGTGGCGCTGGCCTCGATCCTGTCGGCGCTGTCGCCGCGGACCAACGAGCGCATCGACCGGCTGCCGGACTACATCCTGTTCAGCCTGGGCTTCCTGCTCGGCGTGCCCTCGATCGGCTTCGGCGTGCTGATGCTGATGCTCGGCGCGGCGGTGCGCCGGCGCAAGCGGATCGCCTGGTGGCTGCTGATGGTGCTGGGCCTGTTCGTCGGCCCGCTGGGCTGGCTGGCCATCAGCGCCCTGCTGTACGACGTCACCGCCGCCGACCTGCGGCCGCTGGCGCCGCTGATCGTGTCCTTCCTGGTCCAGGCGCTGTTCATCGGCCTGGTGGTCTGGGCCCGCAAGGAGTTCTACGCCGTCTTCGACTCCGCCAACGTCCGGCTGGCGGCGATCGTGCTCGCCGTCTCGGCGGCGGTGTCCACGGTCCTCGGCGTCACCCTGGTGGCCTGGAACGACGCCGACGCCGACACCAGCCTGGGGGACCAGGCGCTCTACACGCTCAAGGCCGGCCTGGCCGGCACCGGGATCTGGTGGTACGACACCGCGGTCGACGTGCCGCACTGGGTGGACGTCACGGTCAACTTCCTGGGCAGCGTGATGATCCTGGCGGTGGCCTGGGCGCTGTTCCAGCCGCGCCGCGGCACCTGGCGGCACCAGCCCGAGGACGACGACCGGCTGCGCGCGCTGCTGGACAAGTTCGGCGACCAGGACTCCCTGGGCTACTTCAACCTGCGCCGGGACAAGGCGGTGATGTGGTCGCCGTCCGGCAAGGCGGCGATCGCCTACCGGCCGGTCGGCGGGGTCTCGCTGGCCTCCGGGGACCCGGTCGGGGACGTCGAGGCCTGGCCCGGGGCGATCGAGGCGTGGCTGGCCGAGGCCCGGCAGCACGCCTGGGTGCCGGCCGTGATGGGCGCCTCGGAGGAGGGCGGCAAGGTCCTGACCCGCTTCGGCCTGGACGCCGTCGAACTCGGCGACGAGGCGGTGGTCGAGGTCGAGGAGTTCACGCTGGAGGGCCGCGCGATGCGCGTGGTCCGGCAGGCCTACAACCGCGTCGAGCGGGCCGGGTACACGACCCGGATCCGGCGCCACGCCGAGATCCCGGCCGACGAGATGGCCCGGCTCATCCGCCGGGCCGACGACTGGCGCGAGGGCGGCGCCGAACGCGGCTTCTCGATGGCGCTGGGCCGCCTCGGCGACCCGGCCGACGGCCAGTGCGTGATGGTCGAGTGCCTGGACGGCGACGGGGCGCTGCGCGCGCTGCTGTCCTTCGTGCCGTGGGGGACCAACGGGCTCTCGCTGGACCTGATGCGGCGCGAGCGCGGGACCGAGAACGGCTTGGTCGAGTTCATGGTCATCGACCTGATCAAGGCCGGCGCCGAGCACGGCGTGGAGCGGATCTCGCTGAACTTCGCGATGTTCCGCAGCATCTTCGAGCGGGCCGGGCGGATCGGGGCCGGGCCGTTCCTGCGGCTGGCGCGGGTGGTGCTGTCGGTGTTCTCGCGGTGGTGGCAGCTGGAGTCGCTGTACCGGGCGAACATGAAGTACCGGCCGGTGTGGGAGCCGCGCTACCTGTGCTTCCCGAAGGCGCGGGACCTGGCGCGGATCGCCATCGCGGCGGGACGTGCCGAGGGGTTCCTGGCCTTCCCGACGCCGCGGGTGTTCCGGAAGCGGCCGCGCGAGGACTGAACATTTGAGCGTCGTACATATATACAAGGAGAGACTTAGCGCGCAGCACTGCTGACAGCGAAGCTACCGGGTAGTAGCTTTCCGCTGTGCCCCTCACGTTGATCCTGCTCACCCTCGTGGTCGCCTTCGCCGACTGGACCGCCGTCTCCCGGCGGGCCATGGACCCGGCATCGGCCGGCGCGCGCCGTGCGGAGTACGTCGCCAAGCCGCTGACCATGGTCGTCCTGATCGCCGCGGGCCTGGCCGTCGCCGGCGCGCACGACCATGCTTCGGCCTACCTCGTGGTGATGACGGTCGTGGCGCTGGTCCTGAGCCTGATCGGCGACGTCTTCCTGATGCTGCCGGAGGACTCCCCGTCGGCGGACCGGAACTTCGTGGCCGGCCTGGCCGCGTTCCTGCTCGCGCACGCGGCCTACATCGCCGCCTTCGTCCGGCTGCACGCACACGGCGGCTACGCGATCTCCTTCGTCATCACCGGTCTGGTCCTGGCCGGTGCCCTGTTCGCGACGGTCGGCCTCCGGGTCCGGAACGCGGCCGCGCAGGAGGACCCGGCGCTGGCCGTCCCGGTCCTGGCCTACGTGAGTGTCATCTCGCTGATGGTGGTCGCGGCCTGGTGGACCGGCGATCTGCGCCTCATCCCCGGCGCGCTGCTGTTCGCGGTGTCGGACGCGATGATCGGCTGGACGCGGTTCGTCCGGAAGGACTGGGAGCTGGACGTGCCGATCATCGTCACCTACCACCTGGCCCAGATCCTGCTGGTCCTGGGGCTGGTTCGCAGGTAGGGCCGATATCGGGCGGACGCCGCTGGTACCCTTGGAGCATGCGGGCTGTGACGCTGCTTCTTAGTTCGCCGCGCTGAATAGGACGGAGCGCCAAAAGCTCCGGTCAGCGCGGCTCCCCTCCATGCGCGAGGGGTTTTTTCATTTCCCGCCCCGATGTGATTCTGACCAGACGTATCCCGAGGACTGAGACGACGATGAGCGAGCAGACCACACAGCATAAGCCTGCGAGCGACGAACCCAAGTTCCGGTACACCGCTTCCGTAGCGGCCGACATCGAGCCCAAGTGGCAGGAGTACTGGGCCGCGCACCGCACCTTCGAGGTTCCGGACTGTCCGGCGGACACCATGGAGCCCAAGGCCTACATCCTGGACATGTTCCCCTATCCCTCCGGGGCCGGCCTGCACGTGGGCCACCCGCTGGGCTACATCGCCACCGACGTGCTGGGCCGGTACAAGATGATGACCGGCCACAAGGTGCTGCACACGATCGGCTTCGACGCCTTCGGCCTGGCCGCCGAGCAGTACGCGGTCGAGCACGGCATCCACCCCCGGGTCAGCACCGAGGCCAACATCGCGCGCTACAAGGAGCAGATCCACCGCATCGGCTTCGGCCACGACACCCGGCGCGGGGTGTCGACGATCGACGTGTCCTTCTACAAGTGGACGCAGTGGATCTTCCTGCAGATCTTCAACTCCTGGTACGACGAGCAGGCCGACAAGGCCCGCCCGATCAGCCTGCTGATCGAGCAGTTCGCTTCCGGCGCGCGCCGGACCCCGGACGGCCGCCTCTGGGCCGACCTGTCCGCGCAGGAGCAGGCGACGATCATCGACTCCCACCGCCTGGCCTACATCGCCGAGGCCCCGGTGAACTGGTGCCCGGGCCTGGGCACGGTGCTGTCCAACGAGGAGGTCACCGCGGACGGCCGCTCCGAGCGCGGCAACTTCCCGGTGTTCAAGCGCAACCTGCGCCAGTGGATGATGCGCATCACCAAGTACGGGGACCGGCTGCTGGCCGACCTGGACCGGCTGGACTGGCCCGAGCCGATCAAGCTGCAGCAGCGCAACTGGATCGGGCGCTCCGAGGGCGCGCGTGTGCACTTCGGTGTGAGCGCGGTCGACGGTTCGCAGAAGACCATCGAGATCTTCACCACCCGGCCCGACACGCTGTTCGGCGCGACGTACATGGTGCTGGCGCCGGAGCACGAGCTGGTGGACTCCTTCGTGGCGAAGGAGTGGCCGGCCGGGACCCGCGAGAAGTGGACCGGCGGTCACGCCACCCCGGCCGAGGCCGTCGCCGCGTACCGCGCTGCCGCCGCGGCGAAGACCGAGGTCGAGCGGCAGACCGAGGGCCGGCAGAAGACCGGCGTGTTCACCGGCACGTTCGCGGTGAACCCGGTCAACGGCGAGGGCGTGCCGGTGTTCATCGCCGACTACGTGCTGATGGGCTACGGCACCGGCGCGATCATGGCCGTGCCCGCGCACGACCAGCGGGACTTCGAGTTCGCGCGGGCCTTCGACCTGCCGATGCGGATCGTGGTCGCGCCGCCGGCGGACTGGCCGGCCGACGTCGAGGACTGGACCGAGTCCTACGACTCCAAGAGCGCGCAGATCACCGGTTCGGCCAACGACGAGGTCACGCTGGAGGGGCTGCCGGTCCCGGCGGCGATCCGCGCGATCACCGCCTGGCTGGAGGACAAGGGGATCGGCGAGGGCACCGTCACCTACCGCCTGCGCGACTGGCTGTTCTCGCGGCAGCGGTACTGGGGCGAGCCGTTCCCGATCGTGTACGCGGTCGACGGTCCCGAGGCCGGGGTCGCCAAGGCGCTGCCGGAGTCGATGCTGCCGCTGGAGCTGCCGGAGGTCGAGGACTTCTCGCCGAAGACCTTCGAGGCCGGCGACGTCACCAGCGCCCCGGAGCCGCCGCTGGCGCGCGCCGCGGAGTGGGTGAACGTCACCCTGGACCTGGGCGACGGCCCGCGGCAGTACCACCGCGAGACCAACACCATGCCGCAGTGGGCCGGCTCGTGCTGGTACTACCTGCGCTACCTGTCGCCGGGCGACGACGACCGGTTCGTCGACGCCGCGGCCGAGAAGTACTGGATGGGGCCGCAGGACCCCGAGGACACCGGCGGCGTGGACCTGTACGTGGGCGGCGCCGAGCACGCGGTGCTGCACCTGCTGTACGCGCGCTTCTGGCACAAGGTGCTGTTCGACCTGGGGCACGTCACCAGCGCCGAGCCGTTCCGCAAGCTGTACAACCAGGGCATGATCCAGGGCGCCTCCTACACCGACGCCCGCGGGATCTACGTCGAAGCCTCCCGGGTCCAGGAGCAGGACGGCGCGTTCACCTACGAGGGCGAGCAGGTCACCCAGCACTTCGGCAAGATCGGCAAGTCGCTGAAGAACGTCATCTCGCCGGACGAGATGATCGACGAGTACAGCGCCGACACCCTGCGCATCTACGAGATGTCGATGGGCCCGCTGGACATGTCCAAGCCCTGGGACACCCGCGCCTCGATCGGCAGCTTCCGCTTCCTGCAGCGGCTGTGGCGCAACGTGATCGACGAGGAGACCGGCGAGGTCACGGTCGTCGACACCGAGCCCGACGAGGCCACGCTGCGCGTGCTGCACAAGAGCATCGACGGCGCCCGCGCCGACATGGAGGGCATGCGCTTCAACACCGCGATCAGCAAGCTGATCGAGCTGAACAACCACCTGACCCGCCTGTCGGCCGTCCCGCGTTCGGCGGCCGAGGCCCTGGTGGTGCTGACCGCGCCGTTCGCCCCGCACATCGCCGAGGAACTGTGGTCCCGCCTGGGCCACGACGGCTCGGTGGCCCGCGCCGCCTACCCGGTCGCCGACCCCGCGTACCTGGTCGACGAGACGGTGACGTGCGTGGTGCAGGTGGCCGGCAAGGTGAAGGACCGCCTGGAGGTGGCCCCCGGCATCGGCGAGGACGCGCTGCGCGAGCTGGCGCTGGCCTCCGAAGGCGTGCAGCGCGCGCTGGAGGGGCGCGGGGTGCGGACGGTGATCGTGCGGGCTCCGAAGCTGGTGAATGTGGTGCCGGCTTAAGGGTTCTGAGTGTTTGAGGGCCCGGTGCCGACTGCTTTCGGGCGGTCGGCACCGGGCTTTTCGTTGCTCAGCCTGCTGAGTCGGCGGCGGCCGGCGCTGCGTTCGGAACCGGCGCCGGGGCTGGAATCGGTGTCGGGTTCAGAATCGCTGACTCAGTCGGGACCGGTGCCGGCCCAGCGAGGACTCCGGCCCGCGAACCGCGCGGCAGCAGCAACGGCGAGGCCAGCAGCAGCGCCCCGGCCAGGCCGAGGCCGAAGCGGGGGCTGGTGGCCGTAGCGATCAGGCCCCACGCGGCGGTGCAGGCCGCGATGCTCGTCTTGGTGGTGATCGACCAGGCGGACAGGACGCGGGTGACGTTGTCCGGTCCGGCCTGCTCCAGGCGGTGGGTCGCGAGGACCGGGTTGTAGACGCTGATGGTCGTGATCAGGCCCATCTCCAGCACGATCACCATGACCAGGCCGAGCAGGCCCGGTTGCAGGAAGGCCAGGCCGATCGGCCAGACCGCGCGCAGCGTCCCGGCCGTGCGCAGGATCGTGGCGCGGCCGTGGCGGGCGACCAGGCGCGGGGCCAGGCGGGAGCCGAGCAGGCCGCCCAGGCAGGGGATGGCGAAGGCGAGGCCGAACTCCCACGGTGACAGGTCCAGGGGGCCGAGCATCAGGACCGCGAGGAGCGGCTCGCCGGCCATGATCAGGCCGTTGACCATGGCGCTGTTGAACAGGAGCGGGCGCAGGGCCGGGTTGCCGAGGATG
>Ga0207695_10003838_pt1 | contig 20806 bp, 17 predicted proteins | sample KBSC54metaG_FD_184354 | JGI IMG/M metagenome (GOLD analysis project Ga0207695, IMG submission 184354) | Corn rhizosphere microbial communities from Kellogg Biological Station, Michigan, USA - KBS C5-4 metaG (SPAdes) (version 2) | ecosystem: Host-associated > Plants > Roots > Rhizosphere > Soil...
AATACCTGGGTGGCCTGATCCTGTGGATACCGGGGGCGATGATGAGCGTGCTGGCGGCGGCCGTCGCATTCGGCCACTGGCTGTCGCTCGATTCGCGGGGACGCTTGCCGTCGCGGAAGGCGCGACGCGAAGCCTGGCGCGCGCGGGTGGTGGCGCGCACTCAGGGTCCGGCAGCGTTGGCGGGCAGGACGGAAAAATCCACCTGAAGCTCGCTGCCGTCGGCGAAGCGCAGGCGCATCGGCACCTTGTCGCCCGGTTTCACCGGATGTGTCGCATGCGACAGCATCAGGTGGTAGCCGCCCGGCGCGAGCTTGACGCTGCCGTGCGCGGGAATGTCGAGGTGATCGACCATTTCCATCGTGCTGTCGCCTTGCGCGAGGCGCGAACGATGCAGCATCACCGAACCGTAATCGGGGCTGCTGACCCCGGTGAGGCGCTGCACGCCGCCGCCGTCATTCACGATCGTGGCGTAGCCCGCAGCGGGCAGGTTGGCCGGCAGCCAGCGGATCCAAGCGTGTTCGACGTGGACGGAGGGCGTTGCGGACATCGCTGCGATGCTGGCCGCGAGCAGGCACGTGCCGGCGGTCGTGCGAAACAGGTTGCGCGGGACGAACGTCATGACGATTGGCCGGCAAGAATGTCGAGATCGTGGAGGATCTCGTCATTTGACGAACCTGGCGTCGCGAGCAGGCGCGCATGGCCTTCGCGGTCGAACACGTAGATCGCGGAGCTGTGCGTGACGTCGTAATCGCCGGCCTTGTCGTTCGGCGTTTCCGGTTTGTAGAACGCGCGATAGCGCTTGGCCAGCTGCGCGATGGCGTCCTGCGTGCCGGTCAGTCCCACCACGCGTGGGTCGAAGGCGGTGACGTACTGGTGCAAAACCGGCACCGTGTCACGCGCCGGATCCACCGTCACGAACAGCACGCGCACAGCGTCCGCGGCCTTGCCCATTTTCTGCAGCACCGTGTGCAGGTGCACCAGCGTCAGCGGGCATACGTCTGGACAGTGCGTGTAGCCGAAATACAGCAATACGACCTTGCCGCGATAGTCGGCCGCCGTGACCGGCTGGCCGAGATCGTTGGTCATGCTGAATTTCAGGTCGGGCAGGTGGCCCTGCACGTCGTCGAGTTGCCATTGCGGACGCGCCGCGCAACCGGCGAGCAGCACGATGGCCGCGGCGGCAAGCAGCCAGCGTACGGATGAACGGCGGAACGACATGGCGGTGCCCGAAACGAATCAATACAACCCGTGATGATAGCGCGATGCACGCAGCATCGAACGCGTGGCGGGCACGGTATGCATCGCGCTTGTCGTGTCCAGCGGCCCTCTTAGAGACGCTTCAGGAACACCCGCATTTCCTTTGCGGCCTGCACGTCGCCGCGCGCTTCGGCGGCAGCGATGCCGTGCCGCCATGCCTCCGCGGCGGCAGGTGCATCACCGGCGCGCTGGCAGGCGTGCCCGAGTTGCTTCCATGCCGCGGAATAGCCCGTGTCGAAATCGAGCGCCGCGCGCAGGTGCACCATCGCTTCCGCTGCGTCGCCGGCTTCCAGCAGCGCCGTGCCGAGCGAGTAGCGCAGCAGCGCGCCATCCCGGGGCCCGTTCAATTGCGCCCTCAATGAATCCAGTCGCGTCATTTGAAGCAGCTGTTGTGGAAAGTCAGGCCATGGAAGGCCGCTCTGGTCTTCATAAACTCGGAGTGCTTCGGCTCATGATCGAACTCGACGAAGCGGCGATCACGGATGATCGCACAAGTACATGGAAAGTCAGGCCATGGAAGGCCCCGGTGGTCTCCATGGAGTTTGTGCGCCCCGGTGTGCGAGTTGGCCTACCCGTGCAGCGATCAGGAATGATCGCCATGAATATCGCCATAGCGCCAGTAACTCGGCGCCGGCAGCAGGACCGTGGGCGTGAAGGATTCCGGCGGTTGCTGGCCACGTCGCAGCGTCGCCAGTGTCGGCGCGTCCCAGATCACCATCCACACGCCGCGATAAGGCTGCACCAGCCGCGCGTAGCGAAGGTCGTCGGCCTTCAGTTCGTCCGGGTAAGCGATCACCAGACCGTGCGGATGCTTCGCCGCCCAGTCCTGCAGGAACTGGCCTTCGTACAGGCGGTCGATCGGCTGGGTCATGCGACCGGCGAATTCGAACTGGCCGTCGTAGATGCCGAGGTTGCCGATTGCGTGATCCTGTGCTTCGGCATGGGCGAGCAAATGCGCGGCCGGCCGCATGTCGAACGCCGGGTAAAAAGCCAACGCGAACAGCGCGTAGGCACCCGCTGTGCCGACAAGGCTGGCGCTCGCGATCCGGCGCAGCTCGCCGCGTCCCGGCAGCAACAGGAATGCGCCCAGCAACAGATACAACACGCCGAACGGGGCGCCAACCGTCGCGCCGTCGCGCAGCCAGTGATCGTGCAGCTTGCCCGCGCCCTCCAACAGTGGCAGTGCGAACAGCAGCGCGGCCATTGCGAACGATCCCGCTGCGAGCGGCCATGCGCCCAGCCACGAAGCGTGCGCCGCCCACCCGCCACGCGTGCGCAGGATCGTGATGGCCGACGCCATCACGATCGCGGCCGCCGGCAACTCGGGCACGAAGTAGTAACTCTGCTTGCCGCTGAACGCGCTGAAGATCAGGAACGCCGGGACCAGCCACGCCAGCAGCATCCGCAAGCCCGGCGGCACAGGGCGGCGCAGCGTGAGGACGCCGGCCCACATGCGTGGCCACAGTACGAACGGAAACAGCAACACGAACGCCCAAGGCACGTACCACCAGAATGGCCGCTGGTGGATGAAGGCATCCACGACGCGTCCGCTCGTCTGTTTGAAAAGCAGGTTCCGGGTATAGGCGCCGCCGCTCGCGTGGATGGCCGGGATCACCCACGCAGCCAGGATCAGGCAGCCACCGAAGATCGCGGCAACGCCAACCGCATACCAGCGCACGCGGTGTTCGCGCGCGTAACGGCACCACCACGGACCCAGCAGCCATGCCGGTGTCGTGTGCACCAGCATCACCGGACCCTTGGTCAGGAAACCCAAGCCGATGCAGACGGCAAAACCGATCCAGCGCGGCGCGGTGCGGCGCGGGCCGGGAACCAGGCACAACATCGCGCCAAGCACCCAGACAGCCAGCAGGCCGTCGTACATGATCTGCAGGCCGTACAAAATGCCGAACGACAGCGCGAGCAACAGCCATGGCGTGATGCGCGCGACCCAGGCGTGTTCGGGAAACAGCCGCCGCGCCAGCGATTGCGCGAGAACGAGTTGCGCGGCGCCGATCAGCACCATCAGCACGCGCGGCCACACGTCGTTGACGCCGAACGCAGCCCAGCCCGCATGGATCAACCAGAACAGCAGCGGCGCCTTTTCCGAATACGGCGCGCCATTGATGTGCGGCACCAGGAACTGGTGGTGGACCCACATGTCCCAGGCCACCGCCAGTGCGCGCGTGGAATGCAGCGGGATCGGCGGTTGCAGGAAGATCGTGATCACCGCGACCGCGAGGTATAGCGGCAACCACCACAACAGGGCGCGCAGGTGTTCGGCTCGGGCGTAAGAGGCGTCGGTCACAGGAGGGTTCGCAGGCGCCGCGGCGCGTGTCGGGATTGTAGCGGGAGGTATAGAGGGAAGCTGTTGTGAAAAGTCGGGCCATGGATGGCCGTGGTGGTGTTCATTGTCCGAGAGCGCCTGCCGCCTCGAACCACGGCATTGGGGCAGCGATCATGGACGGTCGCAAAACAAATCGCGCGGCAGCAGGGCGCGCAACGCGGCGACCACTTCGTCCGGACCGATTTCGCTGACGCGCGAACGTCGAGGCGGACCACCCAGCGCGATCACTGCGCTGCCAGTCGGGCTGCGCGGCAACCACAGCGACGGCGACTGCGCACCGAACAACACCACCAGCGGACAACTCATCGCTGCGGCCACGTGTGCGGGACCGGTGTCGACCGACAGCATGCCGTCGGCAATCTCCGCCAGCGCCATCAACCGCCGCAGCGGCAGTTCGCGTGCCGCCACTTCGACGCCGGGTACGCGTGCATCGCCGGCGATGGCATCCAGCGTGGGAGCCTCGTTCCGCGCGCCACACAGCACTATGCGTGCGTTCGAATGGATTTCGCGCAGGGCGCGCAACGCGGTGATCCAGTATTGCGCGGGCCATGCCTTGTCGTCGTCACCGGCATCGCGCGGGCCGTTCCAGCGCATGCTGCGCTTGTTGTGGGGCTGCACCAGCCACAGGGGTTCGCCGCGCCAGCCGCGTGCGCGCAGCCATGCATCGCGGTCGTGGCGATCCGCCTCGCGCAACACCAGGCGCGGAGCCGGCAGACCGGCGAATGCGGGTGCCCGCCACGCATCCACGCGGCCAGGCGGTGGGTTACCGCACCCGCGCAGCAAGCGCTCGATCCAGTGTTCGCCGGCTGCAGCCGGCACATCGGTCAGGAACACGCATTGAGTTCGCCGGATGCCCGCGAGTGCAAGCATGCGTCGAATTTTGGCCAAGGCGCGTGGCTCCGTTTCGCACACGTGCACGGGCGCGTCGCGATGCCGGCGCAACGCGCGCAGCATGCGCCAGCGTTCCGGACTGAGCGCAAGCGGCCGATGCCGCGCGCTCACCTGCAGCACTTGTGCGACATCCGGATGCGCGTCATACAACGCCGCGCTCCACGGACCGGTGCCGAGCAGCAGGCACGGTTCGCCGTAACCGCGGTGCAGGCGATCGAGCAACGGCGCCAGCAGCAGCATGTCGCCGAGCCGACCGAAACGGATCACGATCGGTTGCATACGAAGATTTCGATGTCTGCGCTTTCGTGAAAAGTCAGGCCATGGATGGCCGTGGTGGTGTTGATGGCTCGGAAGCGTTTTCTTTTGCGCCGGATCCCCACGAAGGCGCGATCAGGGAAGATCGCATGGACAACGCCTGCCATGCGGCGATCACTTCATCCAGCGTGATCTGGTCGACGCGGTTGCGTTCGGGCAAGCCACCCAATGCAATGACGGCGCTACCCGTCGGGCTGCGTGGCAACCACGTCGTCGGCGGCTGCGCACCGTACAGCACGACCAGTGGACAGCCCAGGGCCGCGGCGGCCTGGGCCGGGCCGGTGTCGACGGAAATCATCGCGGTCGCGTGCTCGCACAAGGCGAGCAAACGGCGCAGCGGCAATTCGCCGCCGGCGGCAAGCACGCGTTCGGAGCGCGCGCCATCGGCGATCTGTCGCAACAGGGCGGCTTCTGGCGGCGCACCGCACAGAATGACCTTCAGTGCTGGATCGCGCGCCAGGACCGCGCGGATCAGCCCGGTCCAGTTTTTCAGCGGCCATTGCTTGTCGTCGCCGAGTTGTCCCGCGCGGCCACGCTTCAGCGTGCGTTTGTTGCCGGGTTGCAGCAACACCAGCGGCGCAACGTCGAAGCCGCCCGCGCGCAGCCACTCGTGCAGGTCCGTGCGATCCGCATGCTGAACGACCAGGCAGGGAGCATTTGGCGCCTGCCACGAACCGGCCAGCGGCGCCGCCGCGAACGCCGCGGGCGTCATCGCGCCGAAGCGGTGCCAGCGATCGATCCAGTGTTCGCCGCCGCGTAGCATGCAATCCGGGTTGGCAAACACGCAGTGGTCGGCCGGAATGCGCGCGCGCTGCAGCAGCCAACGAATCTTGCCGATGGAATAGTCGTCGCAGACATACACCGGGCCCGGCGGTTGCGCGCGCAGCAACGACACCAGTTGCTGCTGGCTCGCGTCCAGCCAATACGGACGCTTGCGGCTGGGCAGCTTGAGAGTCGCGCCTACGTCGGGATGACCGGCGAACAACGGCGCCAGCCAATCACCCGACCCCAGCACCCCGCACGCCTGTCCGTAGCGATGGTGCAGCATGCGCAACAACGGCGTCAGCAACACCATGTCGCCGAAGGCGCCGAAGCGGATCACTAGGGGTGCGGCGAAGCTGGAAAGCATGGTGGGCTCGCTGTCGCCGGACAGTTTCGCTTGGCCGCCTGTCGGCAGTCTTTCGGCCCCACGTATTCCGTTGAATGAATCCGCGAACGTCCCAGGGGCTGGCACCGTGCGGTGCCGTCGGCGCTGTCCCGAGGCAAGAATAGAGAACGCAGCCAGGCGGGTGGACCACGTTCGCAGTGCGGACTTCGCGGCGATCGCCACACCGCGATGCGCGCCTTCGTCGCGGCCCCACCATCGCGCTCCGACGGCGACATCATCCGCGCGCATGGGGTTCATTGGATCGACGCGGCCGGCTATGCTTGCGCGTCCGGTCTGTGCCGACGGCGATGGCCGGATGGCAAGTCCGATCCAAGAACGGCCATGCTCACGCTTTCCCGACTCACCCCCATCGTCATGGGCCACCAGCGTGCGGTGTACCAGCACCCGCACGATGCGGGCCTGATCGTGAAGACCATGCGCCCGGAATCGGTTGCGCATCGCTGGGACGCGCCCGGGCGTTGGCACAAGCGGTTGCCGCGCGTGCGCCATTACGTCAGCTACCTGCGCGAGATCAAGGAATACATCGCCGCGCACACCCGCGCAGATGCCGATCCGCCGATCGCCCGCGTCGTGGGCCTCGTCGAGACCGACGTCGGGCTGGGACTGGTGTGCGAAAAGGTGCGCACGCCGGATGGTGGCATGGCGCCGACGCTGCACCAGTGCTGGGTGGAAAACGGCGGCGAGCCACCGTGGGCGCGCGCCGCGCTCGAGGCCTTCCTGGAAAATCTGCTGCGCCACAACGTGATCGTCGGCGATCTCAACGCCGCCAATCTCGTATTCGGCAGCGATTCCCGCGGCGGGCCGCGCCTGTTGATGGTGGATGGCTTCGGCGAGAAGGGCGCGATTCCGCTCAGCTCGATGTCGCGCGCGTTCAACCGCCATTTCATTCGTCGGCGTTACCGGCGCATGCTGCGCGACCTCGCGACGCCGGTGGCGGGCTGGACGGATCCGCGCACGGCGCCCTGATGCCGATTCGCTGAACGATCCGGCGTCAGTTTTCGCTGTCGTCCGCTTCGGCCGGGGCAGCCACGCGCGGCGTGCATCCCGGCGCCACCGCATCGGCGCGGAACATCCACCATTGGCGGCGATTGGACTGCCCGACCCGGTGTGCCTTGGCGCGATCCACGCAATCGCCCATAGCCTCGCCGAGGCTGAAAATCCATCGGTTCGCGGGAGCTTGCGCCTGCCACGCGGTGGCCGCCGCGAATTGCTTTGCCAGCGGTTGGCTGAGGCCGAACTCGCGGGTCGGGCCGACCGCCATGAACAGGTTTTCCTCGCGCGGCCCGACCAGCCCGATCTGCGCCTGCGGGCCTGCGAAGGCACGCGCCTCGCGCATGATGCCGGCAGCGGAACTCGAATCGTTCAACAGCGGATAAGCCCACAGGCTCCAGATCATCCACAGCCCCGTGAGTCCTGCGAGCAGGCCGACGACGCCATGGCGTGGGCGACACGCCGCCGCCGCCAGCGCCACGACCGCGCCGATGCTGATGATCATCCAGCACAGTGCGTTGCGCTCTTCCTCGAGTCCGCGTGCCGCCACGTGCTCGTTGAAATGGACCACGTCGTGTCCATGCAACGCCATCGCGCCGGCGACGACGATCACCAGCCCACCGACCAGCCCGATGCCGAACGCGCTCCAGCGCAGCCAACGGGTGCGCAGCATGTCGCCGATGTACGGCGCGAGCGCCAGCGCCACCATCGGGATCACCGGCATGATGTAGACGTCGCGCTTGCCCGTCTGGATGCTGAAGAAGATCAGGATCAGGATCGACCAGACGAGTGGCATCGCGACCCGCGGTTCGCCTTCGCGCAACGCACGCCACCAACGCGGCACGCCGCCGATGTACAACAACGACATCGGGAACCAGTTGAACAGCACGATCGCCACGAAATACCACGGTGGCTGCGGGTGCGACCATGAGCCGGTGGCGCGCCCGACGGTCTGGTGGAAGAGGATGTCGTGCACATAGGCGTGGTATTCGGCGGTGCCGCGGAAATGCGCGACCAGCAGCATCGGCACGGCCCAGGCCAGGATCGGCAACACGAACGCCGGAATGCCGAGCAGCCAGCGCGGATCGCGCCAGCCGGGGCGCGCAACGCGATCGGGCGTACGCCAGCACGCCCACGCATAGGGAACCAGCATCAACAGCGCGAGGATGCCGACGCCCTTGGTGATCACGCCCAGGCCCGCGGCGACGCAACCGAGCACGTAGGCGCGCCAGTTCGGCCCGCGCAGCAGATGCAGCAGCAGCCCCCAGTTCGCCAGCGTGATCCAGAACGTGATCAGCGGGTCGATCTGGGCCCGCTTCATCTGGTACGTGAACTGGAAAACGAACAACACGGCGATCGCGGCGTACAGGCCGGCGCGATGGTTCCACAGACGCCGGCCGAGATCGTAGGTCAGCGCCAGCGTACCCATCGCCGACGCCAGCGAAGGCAGCAGGAACCAACCCCGCCATCCGTGCGTCAGCCAATAGGCGCATGCCTGCAACCACATGAACAGCGGTGGCTTGTCGGCATACAACTCGATGCCGCGGTGCGGAAACAGCCATTGGCCCAACTGGACCATCTGGCGCGCGACCATGGCGAAACGCGGCTCGTCCGAGGGCCACGGATCGCGCAAGCCCAGCCCCACCGCGAGCAGCAACAGCGCGAAGCCGAAAAACAGCCACATCTGCCAGCGCTCATCGCGGGACAGGGGCGGCAACAGGGACTGGAGCGCGGGTGTCGATCGGTTCATGGGGTGCGGTCGCGAGGTGGCGGCCAAGGTACCGCGCTTCGCTTTCGTTTGGCTTGCCGGGGCCGGTGGATGATAAGGCACAACGTCGATGCGGGCGTTGCATCGCCGCTGCATTCGCATGCTTGCGCGGGGTTCCTGCGGGCGCGAGTCACACTTGAACCGTTGCTGCCGACTGAACCGCCATGCCTGCCCGTCCGGGTCTTTCCGCCTGCATCATCTCGACGAGGCCGATCGCATCGAGGCCTGCATCGACTCGCTGGCGTTCTGCGACGAAGTGGTGGTGGTCGATCCGGGTTCCGCCGACGGCACGCCCTCGGCTTTTCCGCTCGCTTGGTCACCTGTCTCGAGGCCGCCCCGGCGACGATGAAGCGACAGGGCGAAGCAGCAGCCGAGCAACAGCTCCAGCGGCGCGCGCATGTAGTCGTTGTGCCACGACAGGAAGTCCGAGGCGTTGACGATCAGCACGATGCCCAGGCAGCCGAGCAACGCCCAATACGTGGCGCCGCCCGCGGCGCCTGCGCGCCGTGCCCGCCGCAGTTCGTGCACCAGCAGCGTGAATGCGGCCAACAACAGCCCGGCGCCGATACTCCCCAAGCCGACGAGCGCCTGCAGGTAGCCATTGTGCAGGTGCGAAGGCACATAGCCGACCATGTGGATACCACTGGCGTCGATCATCGGCTGGATGCTGCGCAAGCCGATGCCCAACAAGGGATGCGCCTGCCAGGCGTGCCATCCGAGCACGGCAAGCTGCATGCGCAAGGTCACCGAACTGGATGGCAACTCTGCCAATTCGCCATGCGCCAGCGCCTCGGCGATCGCCTGTCCGCCGGCGAGTCGCTGCGCCACCAGTGTGTAGCCGACGCCCAGCACCGCAACCATCGCGAGGATTGCCACGCCCAGCGCAATGGCCGTCGGACGGCGCCAGTGGCGGTGGATGTCGCGCAGGCAGGTGAAGGTGGTGAGCGGCACCACCAGTGCCATGGCCAGCCAGGCCGCGCGCGATTGCGCATACAGCAGGCAGGCCAACAGCAGCGTGCCCGCCGAGATTGCCGCGCAGGCGATTGCCACGCGGCCACTGCGACGCGGCGATCGTGAAAGCGCGTACAAAGACAACAGCAAGAGCCCGATCGCCGCATATTCTCCAACGACGTTCTCGGGGTAGCAGAGGCGCAAACGCAGGGTGCCACCAACGATGGCATCGAAACGGGCCCACGGCGTGCACAACAGGGCGGCGAGCACGAATCCGGCCACCATCAAACCGAGCAACAACGGTATCCGGCGCGGCCGGTCGGCCAGCCACGCCCCGATCGCGCACGTCAGCACGGCGACCCGGACGGGCTTGGCGTTGAATGAAAGGTGTTCGGAGAACGACAACGCCGGCGTCGTTCGTGCGACGTACGCGGCCTGCAGCACGGCGTAGACAATGAAAGCGAGCATCAGCCAAAACAGCGGATGTCCGGCCAGTTCGCGCCAGCGCTTCCCGCCCGCCACCACCAGTATCAGCAGCGCCGCCGCTCCGCCGTATTCCGGCCGCAGCCAATTGCTGAAGTGGGTCATCGCAAAGAACGCCTGGAAGGCCAACGCCGTCCAGGCCAGCCGCGCCGCCCAGGATGTCGCTGCGCGGCTCAATGCAGCGTCGCGGTCAGCGCCTCGCCGACCCGCCGCACGAATGTGTTGCGGTTCTGGATGAACCACTCGCGTCCGCGTTCGCCCAATGCGCCCAGTTCGGCATCGCCAAGGCCCAGCGCGTGCTCGATGGTTTGTTCCAGCACATGTTCATCGAAGTAAAAGGTCTTGGCCAGCGCCATGTTGCCGGTATCTGCATAGGGCACCAACATGCCGCGCTCCCGCGTGACCAATTCGTTCATCGGCGGTGCGTCCACCGTCACCGTCACCGCGCCTACGCCCAGCGCCTCGACCAGGTAATGGCCCCAGCCATCGGTCTCCGACAGGCACAGGTGGAAGATGTGGCTGTTCTGCAGTCGTTTCAGTTCGGCGTAGTGCGCCGGGTCGGACGCGTCGAGATAGCCCAGCCGATGCACGATGTTCGGTGCGGATGGGCCGGGGTGCGCCTCGCGCGGATGCTGCAGGACGGTCAACGTCGGCCATTCGGGGTGGCGGCGCCACACGGCCATCAGGCGATCCGTGCCCTTGATGCGGCTGCCGCCGGCGAGATGGAAGAACTTGCGCTCACGGGGGACAGTGGGGTCGTAGCGATCCTCGCTGTGGAAGCCGAGCCAGCTGGTCGGATGGCCGAGGCGGATGAAGATCAGGGCCGCGTTGTGTGTCTTGGCCCAGATGCGGTCGATCGAGGTGACGAAATGCTGGTCCCGGTGATCGAACCATTCCGGGTTCGGCAGCGCAACATTGCAGCGCGAGCGTACCAGCTCGTCTGGCCAAAGATGCTCGAGCATGATGTTGAGATCGAACACCTGCGAGGGGCGCCAGTAACGGCGCAATCCGCGCCACAACTGCTGCGTGCGCACGTACGGACGCATCCATTTGCGACGGCGCCGGTGTTCCTGTTTCAGGCCAAGCGCCGTCAGCGTGACCTCGCAGCCATTCCGCCGCAGCGCCTCGGCGAGCAGGCGGGAATCGCGGGACAGCCCGAAGCCGTTGTCCCAGAAAACCAGATTGACGGTAGTCATGCGCGTTGGTCCATGTGCGCGTGCATAGCAGCCTGTTCTCCCGGGCCTCCTCCTGCGATCCCGACCACCGTATCGGCCTTGGCCCAACTGAAACTGAATACTGGCCCTCGCGCAGACGACCTGCAATGGTCGGCCGCACGCGTGGGCCACCGTGCCGCCGGGATCGCTTGCGACGACCTTCGCCGATGCGTCGAATCCTGGTTGCAGTGACTTGGACCGAGGCTCTCGGTTACCCTCTGCCTGGCATCGTCGCCCTGGAGGCTGCGCGCGTCCCATGCCGCCCACCAACCCACCGCGGCTCTCCGCCTGCGTGATCACCCTGAACGAAGCCGACCGCATCGAGGCCTGCATCGATTCGCTGGCGTTCTGCGACGAAGTGGTGGTGGTCGATTCGGGCTCCAGCGACGCGACCCGCGAGATCGCGGCGGCACGCGGCGCGCGCGTGATCGAGCACGCCTTCGAGGGCTTTCGCGCGCAGAAGGATTTCGCGGTGGCGCAGGCCGCGCACGACTGGGTGCTGTGCCTGGACGCCGACGAACGGATCACGCCGACCCTGCGCGCGTCCATCCAAGCCGCGCGCAACGCGGGTTTCGCGGACGCCGCCGGTTATCGCTTCGCGCGCTGCACGGAATATTTCGGCGCATTCCTGCGCCACGGCAACGCCTATCCGGATCGCGTGCTGCGCCTGTTCGACCGCCGCCGCGGCGGCTGGCGCGCGGGCCGCGAGATCCACGAGCACGCGGTGGTCGATGGCGACGTCGCGTCACTCGCGGGCGACCTTGAACACGTCGCGTACCGTTCGCTGGACGACCAGCTTGCGCGCTACCGTCGCTACGCCGCGATGATGGCGACGCACATGCAGGACAGCGGGCGGCGCGCGCGCCTCGGCAATCTTGTCGTCAATCCCGCGTGGCGTTTCCTGCGCGGCTACGTGCTGCGCGCGGGCTTCCGGGACGGCTGGCGCGGCTTCCTGTTCGCCTGCATGGAAGCCGATTACGTGCGCGAGAAATTCGCGCGGCTGTGGCTGCTGCAGAAGACCGGACGCTGAGACGCTTCAGGTCCACGTGAGCGCCGTTTCGATCCCGTCGCGCAGGCGCGACGTGAACCCGGCATCGTTCTGTTCGAACCATGCGCGCGCAGCGCGGCCCAGCGCAGCGTGTTCCGCGTCGTCCATGGCGATGCAGCGTTGCACCGCCGCTTCCAGCGCGGCATCGGAAAAGTGGTAGGTGGTCGCCAGGTTCTGCGTCCCGGTTTCATCGTACGCCACCAGCACGCCACGTCCGGGCGTGACCAACTCGTTCATGGGCGGCGCATCGGTGGCCAGCACCACCGCGCCCACGCCCATCGCCTCGCCGATGTAATGGCCGAAGCCTTCGGTTTCCGAGCAGCAGACGTGGAACGCACTGGCATTCTGCAGCCGCTTCAATTCCGGATCGTCGATGTAGTCGATCCGGTGCGCGATGTTCGCGGCCGGTGCGCCCGGAATACCCGTGCGGGGACTCTGCACCACCGTCAGCAGCGGCCATTCGGGGTGCCTTCGCCACAACGCCATCAGGCGTTCCGTGCCCTTGTTGGTGCTTCGCCCGGCGAGATGGAAGAAAGTGCGCTCGCGCGGCACCGATGCGTCGAGGCGGTCGACGCTGGTAAAGCCGATGAATGCCGCACGGCAACCCCGTGCCTCGAAGATCGGGTTCGCGTGGCGGGTCTTCACCAACACGCCGTCGATGCGTGGCAGCAATTCGACGTCCTTCGGCAGGCACCATTCCGGATTGGGAATGAGCAGGTTTCGGCGCGCGAACGGCAAGTCCTCGGACCGCACGTGCTCCAGCAGCAGGTTGGCGTCGTAGCAGTCGCCGCCGCGCAGGCGGTGCCACGCATAGCGCACGCGCAGCCGCAACGGGCGTGACCATTTGTGCAGCTTGCCGCGACGCAGCGTGCTGAAGTGCACCGCGTAACCGCCGGCGCGCAGGGCGTTGGCGAGCAGGCGCACGTCGGTGGACAGTCCGACCTTGTTGTCCCAGGCGATCAGGTTGATTCTGCGCGGCGTGGAGGTCATGACCGATCCGTCAATCGTCCATGCCGATTGTAGGGCCGGCTCAAGGCTTCGCGATCACCGCGTAGAACATGCCGTCCAGGCCGCCTTCGCCGGGCAGGATTTGGCGACCGGGTCCGGCCTCGTGGCCCACGGGCAGCTTGACGGCGACTGCACGCGCCTTCGCGTGCGCGGAGAGAAAACCATCCACGACGCGTTCGTTTTCTTCGCGCAACAGCGAGCATGTGGCGTAGATCATCCGGCCGCCTTGCACCAGCAGCGGCCACAAGGCATCGAGCAGGCGTCGTTGTTGCACGGCAAGCTGCGCGATGTCGCCCGCGCGTCGGTGCAGCTTGATATCGGGGTGCCGCCGGATCACGCCGGTGGCGGAGCAGGGTGCGTCCAGCAGGATGCGGTCGAATGGCTTGCCGTCCCACCATTGCTCAGGGCCGCCCGCATCGCCCGTGCGCACGTCGCAGTGCAGGTCGAGTCGATCGAGGTTCGCGCGAATCGTGCCGGCACGCCGTCCATCGGCATCGAGCGCAACCAGTTGCACGTTGGCGCGTTCCAGCATGTGGCTGGCCTTGCCGCCCGGCGCGGCGCAGGCATCCAGCACGCGCAAGCCATCGCGCAAGTCCAGCAGATCCGCGGCGCATTGCGCGGCACCATCCTGCACGGAGAAATGGCCTTCGGCGAAACCCGGCAGGCGCGTCACGTCGATATTCGTGGCGAGCGTCACGGCATCTCGCAGGAAGGCATGCGGCTGCGCTTCGCAGCCCGCCTGCGCCAGCGCCGCGAGCATTTTGTCGCGCGTCGTGCGCCGCGCGTTGACGCGCAGCATGGGCGGCAAGGGTGCGTTGTTTGCGGCGAGTATCGCGTCTGCGTGTTCCGGCCAGTCGCGCGCCAGCGCATCGATCAGCCAGCGCGGATGCGCACTGCACATCGCGGCGTCGCGATCGAGCCGCGCATTGATCGAATCGCGTTCGCGCAACCAGCGCCGCAGCACCGCGTTCGCGAGTTTCGCGAAACCGCCGCGCCCCAGCGCACGCGTCGCTTCCACCGTGGCCGCGACCGCCGCGTGCGGCGGCACCCGCAGGATTTCCAGTTGCACGAGGCCCAGTACCAGCAGCGCGTGCAGCGCGGGTTCGCGCTTGCGCAGCGGCTGTTGCAGCAAGCCATCGAGTGCCTTGTCGAAGCGCAGCCACCAGCGCGCGCCTTCATTGCACAATGCGGTCAGGAATGCCCGGTCGCGCGCATCGGCAAGTTTCGCCTGCGCCGGCCGCAGCTGTTCGCGCAGGGAGGCACCGCGCAGCGCGACCACCGCGAGGACTTCCGCCGCCAACGCGCGGGCGTCGGTCATGGCGCGCGCAGCTCGACGCGCGCGTTCACGTAATCCGCCGCGTCGACCACGCGTCCGCCCGCGCGTTGCAATTTCAAAATGCGCAGCACGCCTTCGCCGCAGGCGATGTCGATGCCGAGTTTGGATGCGCTGACGATTGCGCCCGGGCTTTTGCCAGCGTGTTCCAGTGTGGCGGGCAATGCCGATGCGGCCCACACCCGCACGCGTTCGCCCGCCAGGACCGCTTCCGCCACCGGCCAAGGATCGAATGCGCGCACCTTGCGTTCGAGTTCGACCGCCGGTCGCGAAAAATCCAGCTCGGCTTCGGACTTCTCGAGCTTGTGCGCGTAGGTCGCGCCGGTTTCGGGCTGCGGCGTTGCGTGCAGGGTCTCGCCGGCGATCACGTGGCGCAATCCTGCCGCCAACACCTGTGCGCCCATTTCCGCAAGCCGGTCGTGCAGCGTGCCGCCAGTGTGGTCAGCGCGGATGGGCGTCGCTTCCGAAAGCAGCACGGGGCCGGTATCCAGACCGGGTTCCATCTGCATCAGGCACACGCCGGTTTCCGCATCGCCGGCCAGGATCGCGCGCTGGATCGGTGCCGCGCCGCGCCAGCGCGGCAGCAGCGACGCGTGCACGTTCCAGCAGCCGAGGCGCGGAATCGTCAACACCTTGCGCGGCAGGATCAAGCCGTAGGCGATCACCACCATCAGGTCGGGTGCGTAATCGCGAAGACGTGCTTGCGCTTCCGGCGTCTTCAACGATTCGGGTTGCTCGACCGGGATGCCCGCCGCGAGTGCCGCCTGCTTTGCCGGACTGGGCGCCAGCTTGCGCCCGCGCCCAGCGGGGCGATCGGGTTGCGTGTAGACCGCAACGACTTCGCCAGCCTCGATGCAGGCGCGCAATCCCGGTACTGCGAAATCGGGCGTGCCGGCGAATACCAGTTTCGGCGGTTGCACCGGCCGCTCAGCCTACGTGGCGCCGCTGCTTCTCCAGCTTGCGCAGCAGCAGCGAGCGTTTCAGCGGCGACAGGTAATCGACGAACACCTTGCCGATGAGGTGATCCATCTCGTGCTGGATGCACACGGCCAGCAGGCCATCGGTTTCGAGTTCAAAGGTCTCGCCGGTGACATCCTGGGCCCGAACGCGGATCCATTCCTTGCGTTCGACGTCGGCATACACGCCCGGGAACGACAGGCAGCCTTCCTGGCAAATCTCGGTGCCGCCGGTTTCAAGCAGTTCCGGATTCACGAACACGCGCGGATCGTCGTGGGTCTCGGACACATCCAGCACCAGCAGCCGCTTTTGCACATTCACCTGGGTCGCGGCCAAGCCGATGCCGGGCGCCGCATACATTGTTTCCAGCATGTCGTCGGCCAACCGCTTCAGATCGGCTTCGAACGTCTCGACCTTTTGCGCGGCAAGGCGCAGGCGCGGATCGGGGAATTCGAGGATGTCGAGTTTGGCCATGGCGGGGCGCGGTATCAGGGAGCAAGGGTCAAATGGAGGTGGCCGAGGCCGTTTTCAGCCTGCATAGCCTAACAGCGGTGTGATCTTCCCCGAGGTTTCGAACACCCCGTCACCAAATGTGAAGTTTTTGCTTGCCGATGCCGGCCTTTCGGGTACACTCGGCCAAACTCGTGGGGGATCGGGGGATTGCCGGTCATGTTTAAGAAACTGCTTGCGCTGAGCGCGGGTTTGTTGATCACGTTCGCAGCCTACGCCGCGGGTGCCCAGTTGCGTGCCGACCATCCTCACACCTACGTGGTGAAGAAGGGCGACACGCTGTGGGGCATTTCGGCGCGCTTCCTGCAGAAGCCGTGGTTGTGGCCCGAAATCTGGGACGTCAACCAGCAGGTCTACAATCCGCATCGCATCTATCCGGGCGACGTGCTGGACCTCGACGTGAATGGCCTGCACGTGGCCAAACGCGCCACGGTCGAAGCCAATCCGATCCCGACGGTGCCGCTGTCCGCGATCGAGCCGTTCCTCAAGGATTTCCGCGTGCTCACCGCGGCCGAGTTGCAGCAGACGCCCTACGTCGTGGGGGTCGAGGAAAACGAACCGCGCGCCACCGAAGGCATGAACCTGTATGTGCGCAACCTGCCGGCGGCCGCCGCCGGCCAGCGTTTCGCAATCGTGCGTCCGACCCATGTGTTCCGTCAGTTCAATGACGGCGGTCGGATGGATGATGTGGGGCACCTGGTCAACAACAACGTGGATCTCGCGCCGGGTCCGTGGCAGGAAGATTTTCGCAACGACGGCCACTTCGGCCGCGGCACGGAAATCGGCACCGAGGTGCGCGTGATCGGCACCGCACAGGTGTTGAAGAACGGCGATCCGGCCACGCTGCTGCTCACCAATGCCCGCATGGAGATCCGCGCAGGCGACCGGGTGATGCCGGTGGACGACACGCCGTACGACTTCACCTATTACCCGCACCCGCCGCGCAATGCGCCGGCCGACGCCTACATCATGGCGCTGTCCAATGGCTACGACGGCAATTCGTTCCAGGGGCCGATGGATGTGGTGGCGCTGAACGTCGGCAGCGACGACGGCGTGGACAACGGCACCACCTTCGCGATTTACCAGCCGGGTGACACCGTGACCGACCTCGTCCAGGGCAACACCAACCGCCGCGAGTTCGGCCCGAAGGTCAAGCTGCCCAGCGAATTCGTGGGACACTTGATGGTGTTCCGCACCTTCGCGCACGTGAGCTACGGGCTCGTGATGGACGGCATCCGTCCGGTGAAGGTCGGCGACGTGGTGCAAGCGCCGGAATAACGTAACAACAAGGAAAAGCCTTACACGACGGCGCGGCTTCGACCGCGCCGTTTGTTTTTGCGGCCGCCCCTACACTTGCCGTCATGAGTGACAATGACGAGCTGCTTGCATGGCTGACCCTGCTGCGCGCGCCAGGATTGGGCGGCGCGGGGCTGCGCGCCTTGCTGCAGCGGGCGGGGACGGCGCGGGCGATTTGCCGCGACGCGCGCGCATTGCGTACATCGGCCGGACTCGACCAAACCGCACTGGAATGGATTGCCCATCCCGACACCGCGCGGCTGGATGCGGACCTGGCATGGTTGGCGCAACACGGCCATCGGCTGTTGTGTTGCGACGAGGCCGATTTTCCGCCGCAACTGGAGACCATCCCGCAGCCGCCCGCGGCGTTGTTTGTCGCCGGCGATCCGGCTGTGCTGCTTGCCCCGCAGATCGCGATCGTCGGTGCCCGCAGCGCCACCACACAAGGCTTGGCCAACGCACGCGACTTCGCCCGCACCCTGAGCCGGGCCGGGCTCGTCGTCACCAGCGGCATGGCCGATGGCATCGATGGCGCGGCGCACGCCGCTGCGATCGAAGCCGGTGGCCAAACCGTGGCCGTGATCGGTACCGGCCCCGACTTGGTCTATCCGCGCAAGCACCACGATCTGGCGGCCCGGATCGTGGGGCAGGGCGCCATCGTCAGCGAATTTTCGCCGGGAACCGAAGCGCGCCCCGACCATTTCCCGCGCCGCAACCGCCTGATCGCCGGGCTTTCGCTCGGCACGCTCGTGGTGGAGGCGGGGTTGCAATCGGGCTCCCTCATCACCGCACGGCTGGCGGCGGAAGCGGGCCGCGAGGTGTTCGCGCTGCCCGGATCCATCCACAACCCGCTGGCGAAGGGCTGCCACCGCCTGATCCGTGATGGCGCGCGGCTGGTCGAGACCGCTGCCGAGGTGATCGAGGCGCTCGGGCCGGCCGCGCAGGCCCAAGGCGCCGGATTGCGCGCGAAGCTCGAGGCCGCCGACACCCCGGAGGCGTCGCAGTCATCGGGTGGGGGCGACCGAGGGCAAGACCCTGATTATGCTTCACTTCTCGCTGCGCTGGGGGATGCGCCGGCGTCGCTGGACGAACTGGCTGAACGCACCCGGCTGCCCCCTGCGGCGCTGTCCTCCATGCTGCTGTTGCTGGAGCTGGAGGGCGTGGTCGGCCCGGCTGTAAACGGGCGCTGGCAGCGCGTTTTCACCGGCAAAACTTGACACGGCTACCCTGCGCGTGTGTTCACTATATATAGGGGGCGGCTTGGGCCGCCCATGGATTGCGTCCAAACATGGCAAAAAACCTGCTCATCGTCGAGTCGCCCGCCAAGGCCAAGACGATCAACAAATACCTCGGCGACGACTTCAAGGTGCTGGCGTCGTACGGTCACGTCCGTGACCTCGTGCCCAAGGAAGGCGCGGTCGATCCCGACGACGACTTCCGGATGGACTACGCCCTGATCGACAAGAACGTCAAGCACGTCGATGACATCGCCAGGGCGGCCAAGGTCGCCGAGTCGATCTATCTGGCGACCGACCTGGATCGCGAGGGCGAGGCGATCAGTTGGCACATCAGCGAGATCCTGAAGCAGCGCGGCCTGCTGAAAGACAAGGAAACCCATCGCGTGGTGTTTTCCGAAATCACCCCGCGGGCGATCAAGGAAGCCGTGGCGCACCCGCGCAAGCTTTCGCACGACATGGTCGATGCCCAGCAGGCACGTCGCGCGCTGGATTACCTGGTCGGCTTCAATCTGTCGCCGGTACTTTGGCGGAAGGTGCAGCGCGGCCTGTCGGCCGGGCGCGTGCAGTCACCCGCGTTGCGCATGATTGTCGAGCGCGAGGAAGAGATCGAAGCCTTCAAGCCGCGCGAATACTGGACCGTCGAGGCCAAGCTCGCACACAAGGACGGCGAATTCATCGCGCGGCTGGTGAAGCTCAACGGCAAGAAGTTCGAGCAGTTCGACCTCACCAACGCGACGGACGCATACACCGCACGCGAGACGTTGTTGCGCGCCGCGGGCAGCGAACTCACCGTCGGCGACATCCAGTCGAAACAGCGCCAGCGCCGCCCGGCTGCGCCGTTCACCACCTCCACGCTGCAGCAGGAAGCCGCGCGCAAGCTCGGCATGGCTACCAGCCGCACCATGCGCATTGCGCAAGGACTGTACGAGGGTGTATCGCTGGGTGGCGATAACGTCGGACTCATCACCTACATGCGTACCGATTCGACGCATCTTTCCGGCGAAGCGATCGGCGAGCTGCGCAAGACCATCGAGCGCGAGTTCGGCAAGCAGGGCTTGCCCGAGCATGTAATGGTCTACAAGACCAAATCGAAAAACGCGCAGGAAGCGCACGAGGCGATCCGCCCAACTTCCGCATTGCGCACGCCGAAGTCCGTCGCCGCTTTCCTCACGCCCGACCAGTTGAAGCTGTACGAGCTGGTCTGGAAGCGCGCGGTCGCGTGCCAGATGAAACCGGCGACGCTCAATACCGTTTCGGTGGAATTTCCGTGCGGCGCCGACGCCGGCTTTCGCGCCACCGGCACCACCGTGGTCGATCCGGGGTTCCTCGCCGTGTACGAGGAAGGCCGCGATCAAAAGTCCGCCGAGGATGAGGAATCCCGCAAGCTGCCCGCATTGTCGAAGGGCGAAGCGGTACCGCTTACCGACATCGCCACCGACCAGCACTTCACCGAGCCGCCGCCGCGTTATTCCGAAGCCTCGCTGGTCAAGACGCTGGAGGAATACGGCATCGGCCGGCCATCCACCTACGCCAGCATCATCCAGACGCTGCTGTCACGCGAATACGTGATCCTGGATTCACGCCGCTTCAAGCCCACCGACGTGGGGCGCGCGGTCGCGAAGTTCCTGACCGCGCACTTCACCCGGTACGTCGACTACGACTTCACCGCGAAACTCGAAGACGAACTTGATGCGGTCAGCCGCGGCGAAGAGGAATGGCGCCCGTTGATGGCGGGGTTCTGGAAACCGTTCAAGGCATTGATCGACGACAAGATGGAGTCGGTCGATCGTTCCGAAGCGACCGGCGCGCGCCTGCTGGGCGACGATCCGAAGACCGGCAAGCCGGTGTCGGTGCGGCTCGGCCGTTACGGGCCGTACGCCGCGCTGGGCGACAAGGACAAGGACGACGAGAAACTGAAATTCGCATCGCTCTTGCCCGGCCAGAGCATGCACACCATCTCGCTGGAAGAAGCGCTGGAATTGTTCAAGCTGCCACGCCATCTCGGCGCGGATGCCGATGGCGAGGAAATTTCCGC
>Ga0207695_10003842_pt1 | contig 20796 bp, 22 predicted proteins | sample KBSC54metaG_FD_184354 | JGI IMG/M metagenome (GOLD analysis project Ga0207695, IMG submission 184354) | Corn rhizosphere microbial communities from Kellogg Biological Station, Michigan, USA - KBS C5-4 metaG (SPAdes) (version 2) | ecosystem: Host-associated > Plants > Roots > Rhizosphere > Soil...
ACAGCGTCGTCACTGACGACAGCTGTGCGATTCATCCCACCTGGAACGCCTCTGTGTGCACGGGTGATGTCGGTCGCCTGAATCTCTCGGACAGTAGAGGAGAACTTTCAGGCACAGTCGATATCGAAACTCGGACCGCTCGGTTCGCTTTCCTCTCTTCGATCGGTGGAAATCGTCCAGCCGCTGGTGCGGCTCCGGCTGCTCGTCCTGCGCCGGCGGCTCCTCCGGCCGCTCGTCCTGCTCCGCAGGCGCCCATCGCGCTTGTTCGAAATGGCAAGGAATTTCACATCACCGGCAACCAGAGCACTGTGCGTGCCGGCACCGAGATCCTGGTGAAGACCGAAAGACAGCAAGTCTCTCTCAGTCTGGCCGAAATGGACCAGGGGTCATGGGTCATATTTGAGCTGCCGGGTTTCACCAAAGCAGCCTCCGGAACGGAACAGCCCAGCATGGACGCATTGCGCAAGGCGAACGCGACGTCTTATTTCAGGAGCGGGGATGCCCTCTGGGTCAAACTAGTCGTGACCAAGCCTCCGTTGCCGATTGTTCGTCCAACGGATCTGCAAGCCAGTATAGCGGTCAGCAGATAGGATCTGTTTCGCGAACGGAACGAAGCCCTCGGTGCAGGCCGGGGGCTTTTTTGTGCGGCGGATAGTCCGTTCACTTTGGGGAGCAGTCTGTGTTCACCAGCCGAGAGCGACGCGTTAGCGTCGCGGTGCGCCGAAGGTGCCTGCCGTTCAGCGAAAGGATGGCGTAAAATTGTCCCTGGCTACCCGTCCTTCGGCCCTCGCGGGAGAAAGTAGCGCAATACGACCGATCACGGAGATTTGACGATGCAAAAACGTTCTCTCTTGCTCCTTTCGTTGCTGGTCCCAGCCTTTTTAGGTCTTGGCGGATATGCCGTTGTTCAGGGGCAACAAGAAGGCTCTCCCGCGGCTGGCGCGAAGCGCTGGTCAGACGCGGCCACGTGGCCTGATAAGAAGGTGCCGGCCAAAGACGCCGTTGTCACCATCGGGAGGGACATGGACGTAGTCCTCGATGTCATTCCGCCGGCGCTGCACGGTTTGACAATCAATGGCAAACTGAGCTTCGCAGATAATAAGGACCTCGAACTGACCACCGAGTGGATCATGGTGCATGGGGAGTTGGAGATTGGCACGGAAGCCAAACCCCACACGCACCAGGCGACCATTACGCTCACTGACAACGTCAAAGACGATGATTTCGGTGGAATGGGTGGAAATGACCGTAGTGACCGCGGGATCATGCTCATGGGCGGAACCCTGAACCTGCACGGTACGGAGAAGAACTCCTGGACCAAGCTGGCCAAGACAGCTGAAGCAGGCAGCACCTCGATAGAGGTCCTGAACGCCGCTGACTGGCGGGCCGGCGAGGAGATTGTCCTCGCGTCGACGGATTTCGATCCCCGGCAGGCAGAGCGGCGAACCATTTCCGCAATCCGTGGGAATACGATCACGCTCGACAAGAAACTGGACTACATGCACTTCGGCAAGATCACCTTCGACGTGGATGAACGCGGCGAAGTCGGCATGCTGACGCGCAATATCAAACTCCAGGCATCGGCCGACGCGGAACAGTCCTTCTTCGGCGGGCACGTCATGGCGATGCTCGGGAGCAAGATGTATGTCGATGGCGTCGAGCTCAATCGCATGGGTCAGAACATGCATCTGGCCCGGTATCCTATCCATTGGCATCTGGTCGGCGATGGGGGGCAGGGGCAGTACATCCGCAACTCCGCGATCCACGACAGCTACAACCGCTGCGTGACCGTGCATGGCACGAACTTCCTGCACGTGGAGAACAACGTGACCTACAACACCGTGGGTCACTGCTTCTTCCTCGAAGACGGCGCGGAGCACGGTAACCAGTTCGTGCACAACCTGGCCATCCAGATCAAGTGCCATACCTCCAAGGCCTGCGCGCCGACCAATCTCGCCGCAAACGGAGAGAACATGGGAAGTAATCCGCTGAATCGCGCGACCTACAGGGCGGCCAGCATGTCCGGCAAGGACACCCTGCTGCCTTCGGACAACACGGTGACGGCTTACTGGATCACCAATCCGGACAATGTCTTCATCGACAACGTGGCAGCGGGTTCCGATGAGAATGGCTTCTGGTGGTCGTTGCCGGAACACCCGCAAGGGAAGTTCGAAGGTACGGAGATCAGCAAGGCCACCTGGCCGCGTCGAACCAGGATGGCGGAATTCAGGGGCAACGTTGCCCACTCCAACTTCGACGGGTTCATGCTGGACCGGAACATCAATCGGGAAAACGTCTTCGGGTTGGCCGGCCCCTCGCACATTGCCAAGGAAAATCCCGCTGACGAAAACAGCAAGAGCGTGGAATCGCTCCTCGCGGATCTCACCGCTTACAAGAACCGCAATGGCGGCGTCTGGGGCCGCGGCGAGATGCACGTCTTTCGGAATCTGAAGGCGGCGGACAATGCCATCGGGTTCACGAATTCAGTGGGTTCCTTCGGCGCTGACACATTTACCTCACTGGTGGTTGATTCGCTGTTCGTGGGCGAAACCGACAACATCGGCAACCCCGTAACGCCGGAAGAAAAGGCCTACGGCCGCAGCCTGCCGAAACGCCTGATTCCGGATTACCCGATCCACGCTTACGAGTATTACGATTACCGTCACGACGTGGTGAATACCACCTTCGTGAATTTCCAGGACAACAAACAGCGCGGATCAGGCGCGCTTACCTGGCTGTTGTTTACGGGCGCCGGGGTTACCACCGAAAACACCGTCAAGAGTGCGAAATACATCAATGCCAAGCCCGTGTATTTCCCGAAGATCGACTCCAGGTTCGACAGTGACAACCGGAGTGGTTCGGCCTACCGGACCGCGGCGATCCACGATCTGGACGGCTCGACGACCGGCATCCCTGATTCCTATGTTCTGATCCACGACGGCGAGAACGACAGCGTCGCCACGGACGACACCTGCGAGATTCATCCCACCTGGAACGCCTCCGTGTGCAAGGGTGATATCGGACGCATTCAGTTCAGCATCAGGAGGCCCGGACCCACAAGCGGTGTTGGTCTTGCGCTGAAAGATGTTGCTGTGCGGTCAGCTGCGCCTGCGCCTGCGCCTGCGCGGGCGGGTGGCCCTGCGCGGGCGGCTGCTCCTGAAATTCCAATTACCCTGAGCCGCAATGGCAAGGACTTCAAGATCACGGCCAATCAGAGCACTGTGCGCGCCGGTACCGAGATCCGTGTGAAGACCGAAAGACCGGAAGTTGCTATCAGCTTGACCGAAATGGCCAAGGACTCATGGGTCGTGTTCGAGCTGCCGGGTTTCGCCAACGCGACCTCCGGGAAGCAGCAGGACAGCATCGACGCCCTGCGCAAGGCGACCGAGACTTCGTATTTCAAGGGTCCGGATGCCGTCTGGGTGAAACTGGTAATCCCGGCCGCCCCCAAGGGCATTGGCATGGATCAGTTTGGCCCGTCGGTTACTCAAACCAGCATTACGGTAAGGCGATAAGCACCTTATTCGCGAACTGAACAAAGCCCCCGGCGCGAGCCGGGGGCTTTGTTGTGCGGCGGATAGTCCGTTCAAAATCGATCTTTCGCGACGTTGAGATGGCATGAGGCTGGAGGGGCTGCATCGCCGAAACGCGTCTTGAAACGCCTATCCGCGTCCGTTTCACGCTATCCTGTACGGCTAGATCGTGGTCATTTTTCAAGTACCGGAGGTTCATGTCATGAGGAAGAAGAATCGCTCGTTCCTTCTGATGCCGGGGCAACGGCTTTCGTCCCCGGGAGGTACTCGAATCCGAGGGCGCGGCGCCAGCGGGAGGATCCTGGTCGTGATCGTCGGCTGAGTCTTCCGTCTCGGGTAAGGTTATGCCCAGCTCGGTTGCAAACAACGCCAACTGTTCGCGCGAGAGCTGCTCACTCCTGCGTCCAGTCTTACTGCAACAACTGCCTCAACAATCGTTCGGTGCGATCCATCTGCGCGGTCACATCCACCAACATCTTCTTCAAGGTTTCTGCGTCTTGAGGAAGTGCGTTGGGATCGACAGGCAAGCTCAAGTGTAAGAGAAAAGGGCCGATTCGCAAAGCGAAAAGATGCGGGCTCGCCCCTGTTTATGCGGCCTCGGATACAGTGCGCCGGTACCGCTTGCGGCGCTTCGTTTGCCTCAGATCGATGCCGCTCAGCAATGCTCCCAGCTCCTGCGCCGTGATCTCCTGGCGCACTTCGCCAGATTCGGAAAATGGCATCGCATAGGTCCCTTCCTCCAGCCGTTTGGCCCACAACGCGAACCCATCTCGATCCCAGTAAAGAATCTTCACTCGGTCACGACGCTTGTTCGCGAACACAAACAGATGGCCGGCGAACGCATCTAACCGCAGCACGGCGCTCACCAGCGCGTGCAACCCGTCGAAGCTCCGCCGCATATCGCATGGCGCCGTTGCCAAGTAGACGCGCACGCTGGCCGGCAGATGGATCATCGCGGCTCGCGCAATGCGCTAAGCACCTGCTTCAATCGGGCCAAGTCCACACCCGAGCCGATCTGAGGGCGCTCTCCGGAGGACAAGATCAACTCCATCGCCTGACCTCGCTGCTGGCCCACCGCGGCGGTCTCCACCAAGGCAAAGCCCACTGGCTGGATCTTCCCCTTCAGCCGCTTCCGCCATGCATAAAACGACGGGTCGCCTACTCCGTTCTCCTCACAGAGCGCCTTTACCGTCTTCCCACTTTGCTGCTGACGGGCAATCAGCTCGCCCCAGTGCTTCCTTCGCTCCGCCACCCGCTCTTGGTTGCTCTTGCCACCACTATGCGCCCGTCAACTCCCTGCGGGCTAGTGGTGTTCATAGGATGCTTACTATGCACGAACCATGATGGCGACCCTGACCAACGGATCGGCGCGCTCAGGCTACATCCCACACGATGCCGGTTATGGCATGTATACATTTGAGGTTCTGTCTTCCCGTTTGCAGGCGGGCTGTGCAGAGTCTGCGATCGTCAATGGAATTCTGGATCTTATGGAGCAGTCCAGCAGGTAGCCGAGCTCAACAACTTTCCAATTAGCTTAGGCGTCCACGCCACCTAAATGTAGTCGAAAATGTAGATACCCGAAGCCAGACAGGCTGATTTTTTGCCGGCTGATCGATCTACAACTCCCACGTTATCAATGCCACTTGGTCAGTCCACTGCACCGGAGGCAGGTGCGCGGTGCCTTCCCCGCCGCTTGTTTGACGCAAGAATAATGCTGAGAATAAAGGATTTGGTCGGGGCGGCGAGATTCGAACTCACGACCCCCTGCGCCCAAGGCAGGTGCGCTACCAGGCTGCGCTACGCCCCGACATTGTACATCTTTGATTCTAAACCACTTTCCAAGGAGAAGCAATGGCTCGAATCCTAACCGTGCCAAAACCTGCTACCGAGCTGAAACCTTGGTAAAACTCCAGAGCTGTGAAATCAGTGCCTTACCGCGATCGGGAGTCGGACTGATTCTGTTGTTTATGCCTCGTTTGAGCGCACCTGTTTTACAACGGCGCAGAGAAGGAGTCGTTGTTGGACGCGGGGAGCCGCGTCATGGTCTCAGGTAAGTCTATTACGCCCGACCAAACGGACGACCGTCGCTTTGACAGCTGCTGATCATTGAAGAACCCACCGCAAGTCGCATCTCTTCGTGGGCATTACGGGTGATGATCGCCGTCAGACGAAATCGTAGTCTATCGAGATTCGCTGAATCGGACCATCGCTTTCGATGGATAGGACGATACCGCGGAAGTGTTTTTGGCGCTTTCGGCGGCGGTTGCTTTTGCTGAAGCGTTAGTCCGTCTTCCGACAAGGTCAGGAGACATCGCTCGTGCTGGATGTGGTACATGAAGCGTATGCCGTGTTCCGCCAGAAATCAGCTTGTCGGAAGAGTGGCCTCTGTTGGGCTCGGCGACATCATGGGGCATGTCGCGGTCCGCATCGGCAACGCCACCATGGAGAGTGTGATCACCCGAGGGAGTTGGGCCTTAAAAAGGGCGATACGACCACGGTCGTGCTCAAATCCAATCCGGGTCAGCCGGGAGTGGAAAGAAGCAGTGCTGCACGCGCGCATTTCTCTTGGACTGAACTGTTGGTGGCGCGCCGCTTCGCTGTTTCGAGCATGCACAGATGGACGCGGCTGGATGAATCGCACGGCTTCCGCGCGAGCCGGCGTTTGTTTCAGACCTGCGCTTCGCTCAACTTCCTCTTGACCTGCTTCAAGTCAGCCACCAGACCCTGGTAGTGCTGGTGGCGCTGTTCCTCGTCGGGGGCACGAAGAACCGCGGAAGGATGAATCGTCGCAGTGACATAAGGAGCCCAGGCGTGGGTGGTGAAATTTCCGTGCTCTTTGGTGAGCCGATAAGCCGAACCCAGCAGTGATTGTGCCGCTGTTGCGCCCAGGCACACGATCATTCTCGGCTTGATCAGAGACATCTCGGCCTCGAGCCACGGACGGCACGCGTCAATCTCCGCCGTGTTCGGTTTCTTATGGATCCGGCGTTTGCCCCGTTCCTCGAATTTGAAGTGCTTGACGACGTTGGTGACGTATACGGTGGCTCGGTCGATGCCGGCCTCGCCCAGGGCGCGGTCGAAGAGCTTGCCTGCCGGGCCAACAAAGGGAAGGCCTTGTAGATCTTCTTCGTTGCCGGGCTGTTCGCCAATGAATACGACGCTAGACGCACGCGGCCCGGAGCCCGGCACGGCCTGAGTAGCATGCAAATATAGATCGCAGGCTTTGCACCGGCCTACGGCGGTGCGAAGTGCAGGAAGCGTTCTGGGGGCGGGACGGGTCACTTACCAGGTCTTTGTGTGTGCAATTGCCGGACCAATGCTTCTAGAGGAAACAACAATCCAGGCCATTTACCTTTTGCGTAAAGGATTCAGTTTCGGCGGACGTGTTCCGCGCCGCACTGTGCCCGCCACCGTCACATAGGACAACTCTTCGCCGGACCGGACACAGCGCAGCATCAATCCTCCGCGACTCATGTCCCCACGGCCGACAAACTCCTGCGGGAAGAGTAGATGTTCCCCAAACACGTCCAGCAGTGTCCGCGTGTATTTATCGGTTGCGATGCTACCGAGCAGAATATATTGGCAGGAGGAGCCATAGCACCGGTGCAACTGCGCCGCATCGCGAAGAAACGGGCCGGTAAAAGCTTCATTACCGGCTTCGATGGGAACTTTCGCAACGGTTCGAAGCTGGTCGAGGGTCAGGATCGTTTCCGGCGGTACGAGTCCCAAACCTGGAACGATCACCACGGCGGGCGATACACCTTCGGGAGCCGCTCCAAACACCTCGCTGTACGCTTGCTTGCCCCGAAAATACAATCCGCTGATGAAACTATAGATCTCCGCGACCGTGGCCGCGCCTCCACGAAGGCGCACGGCCAAATCGAACTCCGCCTGTTCTCTCATCAGCATCACGGAGCGTGGACCGCCGATTCGCGCGGGCGAAAGGAGGAACACCCGGGGAAACCGCATCCCGCTCAAGCGGACTTGCGGAGGAGCGTCAGTGGTGATTTGGTCGCGACTTCCACTTGATCCATGCGGCATTGCAGAGGAGCCTTGTCCGGGCGCCACCGAAGGAATTTGGTTCCATGTCGGAATCGTCCCGAGGTGAAGTGATCGTAGCGCACTTCTACCACCAGCTTCGGACTGAGAGCTTTCCATTCGGCCGATCGTTCCGAGCTCCAGCGGCTCGGCCCGCCCGGAGCACGTCCCGTGAAGCCAACGCCAGCGGAGCCCTGAGTTCCCACCAGGGCCTCCAATTTCCGGGTGAGAGCCGGCAGGCTGGTGTGTTCCATCGACGAAGTGAATCCTACATGATGCAGAAGACCGTCGCTATCGTACAAACCGAGCAACAGAGAACCGGCCAGCTTGGTCTTCGCCCCGTAGCGAAACCCTCCTACCACGCAGTCCACCGTCCGCAGGTTCTTGATCTTCTGCATCGCTCGTTCGCCTGGTGAATACGGCGCATCCAAGGGTTTGGCGATCAAACCATCCAGCTGTCCGCGCATGGTTTTCAGCCATTGCCTGGCTACCTTGATGTCGGCCGTCGCGGGCGATAGCAAAAACATCGAATTTCCGCGCAGGTATTCCGCCGCGAACGCTTCCAGCTTGGTCCGGCGTTGTGCCAGCGTTTGGCCGATTAGCGACCGCCCCTTGGAATCTACCAGCAGATCGAAGAGCACGAATTTCGCGGGCGTTTCTATCGAGAGCTTCGCGACTCTGCTCTCGGCCGGGTGGATCCGCTGAAGCAGATCGTCGAAAGACAGCTTTTCGTTGACTAGAACGATGAGCTCACCGTCCAGAACGAACTTGTCGGGTTTCAGTTTGCCCAAGGCGGCCACCAGCTCAGGGAAGTAGCGGGTGAGCGATTGGGCTGACTTGGATTGCAGCTCGACGGAACGTCCTTCGCGAAACGCGACGCACCGGAAGCCATCCCACTTCGGTTCGTACTGCCAGTTCGATCCGGTCGGTATTTGTTCCACGCTTTTGGCTTCCATGGGGAAAAACGGTCGCGCGATCGGAAGCTTTGATTTCACGGATGGACACCTTGGTGCGAACCCAGGTTGAATCGATTCTTCTGCAGGAGTAGCGGGCGAAACAGATCGCCGGTCTTATCCAGGCGCTGCTTCATATTATCGATTCGAAAATCCTCTATTGCGATTCCATGTTCCAGTTCTTCCCATGTGACCGGCGCCGAGACCGGAGCCCGCGGCTTAGGCCGTACCGAATACACGGAGGCGAGCGTACGGCCCCAAGCGTTTTGGTTATAGTCCACCAGAACCCTCTTGGGAGTTCGCTTTGCCACGCGATATTCCGATTCCAGAATCTTGGGATGCTTCTCTACCACGCTCAACGCGAGGGCTTTGGCAAAAGTCCACACTTCCTTCTGCAGGGGACCTCGCACGATCGGAACATAAACATGTACGCCGCGGGAGCCCGTGGTCTTGGGATAACTCCTGATCTTGAGCGCGTCCAGCGCATCACGTATCAGCAGGGCAGCCTCAAGGACCATTGGGAACTTCGCGCCGGGCGTCGGATCCAGGTCGAAATGGAGGTAATCCGGCCGATCCACATCGTCGCAGCGCGCATACCAGGGATTAAGATCGATGCACCCGAGGTTGACTACCCAGAGCAGACTGGCCAAGTCGTTAATCACTGGAAAATCGACCAGGTTTGCGGAAGGATGCTGGATCTCACACACGGGCACCCAGTCGGGTCGCACCGCAGGAGCACGTTTTTGAAAGAAGAACTTACCGAATGCGCCATCGGGATAGCGCTTCATCACCATGGCTCGAGACTCGATGTGAGGCAGCAGATAGCCGGAAACGTCAGCGTAGTATTGAAGCAAGTCCCGTTTAGTGATCTGGTCTTCCGGCCAGAATACCTTCGACAAATTCGTCAGGGTGACCGATTTTCCATGGATGGTTACGGTGGCGTCCTTACCGCTGGGTATCGCAACGCCGGATTCCCTGCGGGCCAAAGCGCTGCGAGGGGCCGCTCCGTTGCGGAATGTGCTTTTATGTTTCACGGGAGCCGCGATGGCATTGGACATCGGAGCAAAAGTCTCCCTTGTTCTTTGATCCCGGTGTTTGGAATTCGTTTCCCGCGACGTAGATGGCGAAGAACTATTTGGAAACGTCGGTTCAATGCTCCATCGCGTTTCGCGGCTTAGGAGCGAGTTTGCTTCTGAGGATCGCCCTTGGAGGCCTTCAAAACATCGCCTCCATTGGTTTTGGCGATCTCAGCCAACAGTCTTTTCGACACGGCGGAACGCGGTTTTTCGGCCACGATATCCTTGGTGGAGGCGTAACCGTCGCGGTGCTTGATCAGCAGCCATTTGGTTCGCGGAGAGCCACCAATGACGGTGCGGACAAGGGCCCAAGAGCCTCGAAGCTTGGCGCCAAATAGAGAGAACTTCAGTTGCCCTTCGCGAAGAGATCGATCGACATCCTTGTCGTCCGGCACCCAATAGCCGCGATCCCAAACCATCACGGTCCCTCCGCCGTACTGGCCTTCCGGAATGACGCCCTCAAAGCCGCCGTACTCCAGAGGATGGTCTTCCACCGGCATTGCCAGGCGCTTCACTGAAGGATCCAGGGATGGGCCCTTGGGAACGGCCCAGGAAAGCAGGACTCCGTTCCACTCCAGTCGAAAATCGTAGTGCAAATGGCTCGCTTGGTGCTTTTGCACTACGAACGACAAATCTTTAGACGAAGGTTCAGGTTGCGAGGCGCCTTTGGGCTCCGGAGTAGCCTTGAAATCCCGTTTATCCCGATACTTGGTCAGGCTCAAGCTATTTGCTCCAGTTCACCATCAGCTTGCCAGCGCCCATGTTCGGACTTTCGAAATCCGCCTGCAAGGCTTGCGGCGCGCACGGGGTTGACTGGGCGCGCAAGTTAGGAGAATGAAACTCCTTCAGCAAAGCAAGCATCGCCGCCTCGTGACCGCGAAGCTGGGTTCTGACTAGCTTCCCGCGCGAAATCCGAAACATCTTCTCGGATAGGTAGCTTTCAACCACTGCCGGATGAATGTAATATTTACGGCAAGTCGCCGGACGATTTCCCAGTTGACTCGCGGTTTCTTTCACGGCAGACAGGTTCTTGGCCTCGGTTTTAGAACTGAATCCCGGACGCGCTCGCCGTCGGCTGCAAGGTACACAAATCCACGTCCGCGCTTCCGGCGAACAATGCCGGGTCCGGCTTCTCCGCGTACGTAGCGCAATCCGCCATCGTGGGCAGAATCAATAGGATCTGTACGAATAGCGCCGAGTCTCTTACTCATTGACCCACTTCCTGCCGTGCTTCTATTTGGCTCTGAGGGTCAAGAAGCCTTCTTGCGCGGAGTTCTGGCGCCGGCCTTTCGCGCCTCACTAAGTGCGATAGCTACGGCCTGCTTGCGGCTTTTAACCTTGCCGCCACTGCCCGACTTAAGGTCGCCCTCCTTGTACTCCTTCATGACCTTGTGAACTTTTCGTTTGCCTGTAGAGTTTGATGATGACTTTGCCATGCCGAACATTCTCCTTCTCCGCACAAGCAATTCAAGCGCCACTTTGTGGCGGGAGCCCGTCCAGATCCTCATCCAACTCTGCGCCGCGCGGTCGCAGCCCGGTGCGGAGCGATCACTGCACCGTCAAATCGTCGGTGACGGAAAACGCATCTCTGACTTCCATGGCGCGGTCGTAAATAACATTGCGGTCCATCTCACTATCGACTACCCCTTTTAGCGTGATGTTTCCGTTGTTCACCAGGATGCGAATGGGCGGCTGCACCCGGATCAGACGGTATCTGTTAAGCGCGCTGTCCCGATAAATCGAGCGGAACAAGCGTAATCGGATGTTATCGTCGAACTGAGAAAGAGGAAGCACCTCAATCTGATCGTTCACCGTTTTTACGCCAGCCAGGTGCTTCATGGCGCTCAGCGCGTCGCGCCTGAGTACATAATTGCTGGCCTGACCCGAAAGCGTTACCGCGTCGACGTCGACACTGAACGGAAGATAGTCGAAAACGCCGTAGTAAGGGAGCTTAAGAAGTTCGTGCCGGACTTGATCTTCCAGCGGCGACGGTGGAGTTTGAGCCTCGGCGCGGTTTACGGCCGCAAAAGCTAAGAGTGGGCCAACGGCAAGCAGGGCGCGGCCGCTCAGTTTAAAAGAAGAAGTAAACATGACGTTGCTATGGCACGCGCTGTTTGCCAATTGAAAACGCCTGAAAAACCGCATTATTGTTAGCAGCGAGTTGGCTGTTTCCAACTGTCCGGTGGTTTTCCACCACCACCGAATCTCGGAGAAGGCCTGGATGCTGCCGCTATAATTGGAGCTGATCGGAGCTGCTTCCTTGTCATCCAATGTCCCTCTAGACGAAGTACGAACTCGCCTCGCCGAGGTTGCCCGCAACTTGGGAATCGGCCGGATCCGGCGCCACATTTTCCTGTGCGCCGAACAGACCAAACCCAAATGTGCTCCGCCCGAGATTTCGGGTCCGTCCTGGGATTACCTCAAGAGGCGGCTGACCGAAACAGGTTTAAGCCCAAAGAAGTCGACCGGCGCCGAGGGCTGCGTGTATCGGACCAAGGCGAACTGCCTTCGGATCTGCGAGCACGGACCCATTGCCGTGGTCTATCCCGACGGTGTTTGGTATCACTCGGCCACTCCCGAAGTCCTCGAACGCATCTTGCAGGAACACCTGATCGGCGGCAAGCCGGTCGAGGACTTCGTCTTTGCCGTGAATCCGCTTCCACCTGCTATAGGTGATCCGCTACCCTCTTTAAAGGAGTCGACCCCATGAGTTCGAAACCAACTTCTAAGAGCTCTTTCCCTCACCTCAGCCGCCGCGATTTTGTCGCCACCAGCCTGGCGGTGCCGGCGGGACTCGCCGGTCTGATGGCCAGTCCTCAAGCTGTCGCCGCCACGGGCGGACCGGCGCTCGATATCGCCGAGTGGAGCTTCTTCTGGGTGGGTGTTGAACGCGCGACATTGCCCGGCGCCACCAGTCCCATCGTCAACGGCGAACAGATGTACGTCGAGTATCAGATTCCCGCCAAGGTCAGGCATCCTTATCCGATCGTGCTGGTGCACGGCGGAGGCGGTCAGGGTCTGGATTGGATGGGCACACCCGACGGCCGTCGCGGCTGGGCCACGATGCTGCTGGAGGAAGGCTACAAAGTCTACGTGGTGGACCGTCCGGGTCACGGCCGTTCTCCGTATCATCCGGATCTGCATGGCGGCTGGCCGCCCGCGCAAACCCTTGAGTCCATCTCTAATCTGTTTACTCCGCAGAGAGCCAACCTTCCCCCTGGCGGCCCCGGTGGACGTGGCGGAGGTTTCGGAAATTCGCCCAATGCCAAGCTACACAATCAGTGGCCGGGAACCGGCGCAGTAGGCAGCCCGGAGCTGACCCAGTTAGTTGCCTCGCAAGGCGGATCGTTTGGCAACGGGATGGGACTGATTAAGGATTCCCAGGTCAGCGTCTGGCAGAAGAATGGGGCGGAAATGCTGGATAAGATCGGTCCCGCCATCATCATGACCCACTCCGCCGGGGGACCCTTCGGTTTCTACGTTCTGGAAGCGCGGCCCACGCTGGTCAAAGGGATCGTGGTGGTCGAAGGAGCCCAGGGCTCAGCTGTTTTCGGTCCGAATCGCTGGGGCTTGATCAACCTGCCGGTGGAACTCGATCCGCCGGTGGCCGATCCTACGCAAGTCAAGATGAAGCAAGTGAAGCCGACGGAGGCAGACGCTAAGCTCGGTATCCAGCCTTACAACATCCAGGAGGAACCGGCGCACAAGCTCAAGAACTGGAGAGATTGTGCGATTTGCATCTACACGTCCGAGGCGTCTTTCATTACCCCCAATCCCGGCGCGGTTGCGTTCCTGAAGCAGGCGGGTGTTCGCGCTGAAGAAATCCGCCTGGCCGATCTTGGTATTCACGGCAACGGCCACCTGATGATGGGCGAAAAGAATAACCGCGAAACGCTGAAGCCGATCCTGAGTTGGCTCGATAAGAACGTGAATGGGCGTGCTCCGCTGCCCAAGACCGCGCCCAGGAAGAAGACCGACGATACCACCGCGATGAAACTCGCCGACCAGGGATATTTCTGGGTCGGCATGGAAGAGAAAAAGGAGCAGTCGGGTACGATACTCGTCGGGCAGACCTTCGTGCAATACCTGAAGCCTGAGCAGAAGCGGCATCGATTTCCGGTAGTGTTGATCCACGGCGGCGCAGGGCAGGGCACCCACTATATGGGCATCGGCGGCAACGCCGGCTGGGCGCATTACTTCGTGCAGGCGGGCTACGACACCTACATCACGGATCGCGTCGGTCACGGCCGTGCGATTTATCATCCCGACGCTTTAGGACCCATTGGTCCGGTGTTTAACTACGCGAGCGTGACGGTCGACTTCAAGCGGGCGGCGGTCGAGCCCAATCGCCGCTGGGTGGGAACCGGCGACGTCGGCGATCCTCTCATCGATCAGTTCCAGGCCGGGCAGAACTCAACTCCAACCGACAATGCTCTGGCGCAGAAGTTGTGGGCGCGGGCCGGCGGTGAGTTGCTGGATAAAATCGGACCCGCGATTGTCATGGTCCACTCCGCTGGCGGCCCGGCCAGTTGGCTGATCGCTAATGAACGCCCTGGTATGGTGAAGGCGATTCTGAATGTCGAGGGTGCTAGTCCGATGTTGCCGGGGGCTTGGCCGTTGACCGCGATTCCCCTGGCCTACGATCCGCCGGTATCGGACCCGTCGCAATTCGTCATGAAGGATGGGCTTCAAGCTGACGGGTCGGTGAAGAAGCTCAAGAACCTGCAAGGCATCCCCATCACCTACATCGTGGCGGAACGCTCCACGCGCCGAGCCGAGCCGGTGGTGGCGTTCCTCAAGCAGGCCGGCTGCGACGCCGAAGCCCTGAACCTGAAGGACAAGGGCATCTTCGGAAACGGCCACTTCATGATGCTCGAGAGCAATCGCAAGGTGGTGTTCGAGGCAATTCGTGGGTGGCTCGAAGCCAAGGTCCCGCCCAAGGCGTGACGTCTCCAGTCAGGCTGGCGTCATTTCGTGTCAGTCAGCGCTTAGATCTGCTGATGGCGGAGGGCTAAAAGGGGACAGACGAAATTTTTGTAGAGGTCGAGCACGCCCGGCCCCATTAATTCTTCAGCCCCGGCAATCCCGACACGGGACCCACGTACGCCAGTAGCCGCCCGGCGGTGATCGCGCCGATCCAGCAAGTCAGCGAGAGCCAGGCCAAGCCTTTGGCCTTACTCGTGATCGGAGCCAGATCCAGCTGCGGATCTCCGAACACCTTCTTCCGCATGATTTTCAAGACGACGATCCCGGAAAACACGAAGACCATCTTTATGCCAAAGTCCGGATTGGTCCCCTTGGTCGTGGCATCTCCCATCAGCAGGCAGGTGCCGGTCACTGCGTTGAGCGCAAATCCCCACCACATCCAGGGAAATAACTTCTCCATCGGCTTGATCGGAATCTTCGGTGCAAAGCCCAGAAGTCGCAGAGAAATGACGAAGGCGAAACCCGCCACCAAAGCCATCCCGATGCCGTGCAGGAATAAAATTGTGGCGTAGGGAGTCTGCAGCACCCACATGCTGAACGGCCACTGTTCGATCTTTGCAAGAAGCTCCGTGTACAATTTAGTCCCTTTTCCCGGCCGCGCTTTTGTCGATCAAGTAGCCCACCAGGCCAAGCGCCGCGACAGCGCCGATAACGATCGTCACCACCATCACAGGTAAGAGCATTAGAATGATTGCCCGAGGAATGGCAACATGCGTCCGCAGAAGATCACGCCGATCACCAGCACGAATGCGGAGGCCGCGACAAACTTAGCCACCGGTGGCGCATCGTCGCCCGGGCCCAACTCCCAGGGCTCGTCGAAGATCGTGAAGTACAGTACGTTGAGCCCCGCCAGCATCATCAAGGCCAGCTTCCATTGGAAAACTTTATTGGTGGTGTACTGATCGTAAGCCGCCACAAAGAAGAACATGCCCGTGATCATGTTGATGCCGAATCCCAGAACGCCCCAGGGCAGCAGCCGGTGCAAAGCGCTGAACGGGATGCTTTTCATCATCCCCAGCATGCGCAGATCCACGAAGGAGGCAATTCCGAACAGCAGGCACAATCCGACAAAGTGAAGCGTCTCGCAGGTGGCCCAAACCCAGGTTTTCTCTACCACGAACGATGCCACCCTGCGGCCCAAAGGTTGCTCTCCGGCGGCCTGCGCCGCGGCCGCTTCCTGGGCCGACATGATTTCCGGGTGCCGGATCTCCCCTCCTATGTTCGCGGCTTGCGCCATCAAGCCGAAGGTGATTGCCGAGAGCAGCGCGACAGCCGTCAGGTTCCATGCCGGGAAATGCGCGATGCGCCGATACTGCCACAGGCCCAGCCAGGCAAAGGCTCCGGTGAATTGCATGAAAACGAATGCCAGCAGCGCCGCGCCCTCGTGCTTTTCGATCAGGGCTCTGGATACTCCGGCATCGATGCAAGGACCCGTTTTGGTCTGCGCCTTACAGATCACCTCCTGGGCGGCATTCCCGCTCATGTAAGTTGGCAGCGTCAAGAGTGCGATACCCAGGAAAACCACCATGCTGGCGCGCTTCAAATCATCCTTCCTGGCGGCCAAGCCAACCAGGAACAGGCCGATCCCGATGATCGTTCCAATCGTCGGGAAGTGATTTATTAAAAGGTGGATGTGGGCCAAATTCATAAATGACTCATAAACGACTCATAAGTGACAACTGGATATTGCACCCGGGCCGGTTCGAAGCAGCCCGGCTGACGATGCTATTTCGCGGTGCAGGCCGAGGGACTCCACTTTGATCCGTCCGGCTCTTTCTTGAAATGGGTGCTGGTGAGAAACTCCTGCGCCAGATATTGCGGATCGTTCACGATGGTGCTGACAATCAACAACGTCTCACCGTCCGGCTCCGTAACTTTATCGAAATTCTCCGTCAGCACGGTATTGGCGCTATACGGAACGCCGTTCTTGCGCAGATATCCCGGCTTGATATGGGTAGTGACGACGTGCAGCGACCCCGGCCGTACCGGTTGAGGACCGGCTTTTGCAGCTTCCGGGCCGCCCGTAAGTCCGGCTCCGCCGCCCGGCAGACCGAACACGCCCCGGCCGCGAGGAATCCCTTCCCAGGATGCGACCGAATAACCCTGATACCCTGCATCGCCCGACGCCGGCGGGGTCCCGCCGAAATGCAATAGGCGCGTCTGGGTTCCCGCGTCGAAATCGATCTTGAGCGTGTTATCGTCCTGCCATTCGATGTGCAGACGGCCGGGGACGCGCATAATCGCCGGTGCTCCGTAGGATTTGCATTGCTCGCCGGCGGCTTCATCCTTGGCCGGGTCCCACTCATTCGCCGCCTGCTTACCCTGGTTGTTGAGGGGCACGCTGGCGGTATCACCCTTAGCAGGCGTGACCATCCGATAGAGCCAGTCCTCGGTCACCAGAGAAACCCAGTATCCTGTCAGGTCGATGGGAGCTTGCGCGCGCGGAACAGTCGGCGCGGGCGGTGCACCACCGCGGCCTGCGCGTCCACCGCCTCCGCCTTTCCCCTGGCCGCCGCCTCCTCCTCCGCCCTGCGCGAAGATGAACACCGGTATCGCGAGCGAAAGCAGCAACGCCATCACCGACAGCCAAGGTTTGGTACGAGTTGTCTGGGTCATTCTCCCGCCTAGTTGGACAGCCTGTTGATCGGCTAGTTAAACGTCTGGTTCCCTACCGGCCAAGTCCATCCGTCCGACGGCCGGGTGATGCTGCGCATTCGCAGACGGTAATCATCGGCATTACGCCCCGGACTGCCGATCACTTTAACTTTGTCGCCGACTTTCAGGGAACCGGTGCGTACACCCTGTTGCGCCAGCTGCCCGGCAGCGCCCCACTCGATGGACCAGCGGATGGGTTCGCCGGTCTTGGGGTCCTTCCGCGTCGCATCTTCCACATGCACGAAGGAGTGCGGATTCCGTACCAGGAAAGCCACCAGCGTGCCTTCGATGGTCACAGGTGGCGCGTCTTCCAGATAGGTTCCCGCAAAGGAATGGTGCGCCGACATTGGAGTCGTCGCCATAAACATGAAACCGGCTGCCGCTGCGATGACCGCAAGCTTCGTTTTCATTAAGATAACCTCCACTCTAGCTCTGAAAATTCAAACTGCCCTGCCACATTGAAGCCTATCATGGGACTGTCGCAACCCATCGATTCGCTGACCGTCAGTGACCGGTCACTGACCGGGCCCTACTTTTTCGCGGACAGGCTCTTATATACCGCCTCTACAAACATATCCGTCGTCCACGGTCCCGTGGTCGAACCCCACCGTCCATCGTATTCAAAAGTCGGTTTAGCTTCCTTCACCTGTGCCAGCGTCTTCCCCTCTTTGATCATGTTCTGGACCCGGTCGCGGATGATGGTTACCATGTCGCGATATTCCAGCACATCATGCTCGTCCGTGAGCCGCCCATGGCCGGGGATCACGTAGGTCCCTCCCTCCTGCTCGTGCTTGGGGATGGTAATGTCCAGAACCACGTTCAGCGCCTTGATCACTCCATTGATGCTGCCGCCTTCGGCCAGGTTGATCATGGGATAGCTGTTCTCATTGAATATCTCGCCGGTGGCAAGTACGTCGGAGCGGCGGAAAAAGACCATGCTGTCGCCGTTGGTGTGGGCGGCCGGCTGGAACATCACGATCACCGGCTCCTCGTTGAAAAAGATTTCCTTCTGACCCTGGAAAAACGTGGTCGTCGGCAACAAGTCGGCATTGGCATCCGGCTTACCCTCGGCCGCCTTACTCATCAGGCGCAGCACGTTTTCGTGGGCCACGATGGTGGCTCCGTTCTCAAATGCCACCGCTCCCAGGTTCCCGCCGATCACCGGCGCGCCGGCCTTCGAAATCTTGGCGTTGCCGCCTACCTCGTCCGCATCCGCGCTGGTATTGATGATGTAGCGGATGGGCTTGTTGGTGAGCTTGCGGATCTCCGCGATGATCTTGTCGGAGACCTCGGCATATTGGGTGTTCACCACCAGCGCGCCGGAATCGCCGATCTGCAGCGCGGTGTTGGCTCCCGGGCCCACGATCATATACACGTTGCCCTGAACCTTGAGGGTGTGGACCTCCGCATTCGCCAGCGCCGGATCACCCGGAGCGGCCACTGCTTGCGGGGGCGCGCCCTGCTTCCCGCCCTTACCTTTCCCCTGGGCGTGGGCGACATTCGCCGGAGCGAACATCATCAAAAGGGCGGCAAGAGAGGCCGATGCGGCAAAGATAATCTTGGGCATTGCTGTTTTGTGAATCGTCACGCGGGTGGTCACTTTGCTGCGGCCTTCAGCTTCTTCTCGTATTCCGGATACATGGTTTCGGCGCCGCCTAAGGCCGCGCTCACCGGAATATGCCAGCGGTCGGCGAACTCGTGGAGAAATGGATTCTCGCCGGGCATGTAGCTCGGTACCTTCGTCAGGTCCGAGTTGGGCAGCTCTTCCACATATTCGCAGGGCCACAGCCAGTTTCCGCCTGAACTGGTGTTGAGTACGTAGTCTTCGCTCTTGATCAGAGGCTCGGTCAGATAGATCGGATCCGTTACCACGCTCACGTGCGTCAGGTGGTTGTCGTGCCGGATGAAATGTTCCACCAGCGTGATCTTATCGCTCGAAGGGATCCCGTTCCGACGGTGCCAGCCCTGTTTGATGTGATCGGTATACACCGTCAGGATGTTGCCTTCCCACTTGCCCGTCGAAAATCCCATCCAGGTATGCGCCGCATACTCAGGAGGATGCGGGCGGCCGTCCATATATATGGTGCGATTCTGCTCGTAGGTGCTGGTGTACTGCCGGATCGCGATCAGTTCCTGGGTCTGCGGATCGCGCTCTTCCCAGATGCGCAGCGCCAGGGGGCCGCGATAGATATAGGCCGCGGTATGAACCTGGCATTGGTGCTCGGGCAGTCCCAAGCGGTCTGGATCCCAACTCAAAGCCCATTGCCGTGCAGCGGCATTGATTGGAATACCGAGGTAGTCCACCAGCTCAGGACCAGGGATGCGTTCCGCCTGATCTTCCTGGTATTGGGGATTCCAGGTACCCGATAAATCCATCTGGGCAAAAGCCGGACCAGTCATCAGCGCCGAACCCAAAAGAATAAGAGAACGAAGAATAAGAGAGCCTGAGATTTTGGCACGAGCGACGGGGACCACACTACCTCCCACAACCTGGTTGAATCGGTACACAATAACACTACCATTCTATCGTAGTCAAGTTGCGTGCTTTCAGCGTAGTGCGGATGCATCCGAGACTGGAATTTGACGCTGTTTAGCCGCTGCGAGACGTGAACCTGATCGAGTTCCCGAAAGAAGCTCCCACTCCCCGGTCGTTTTGTGGAAGAATCTACTCCCAGGAGCCCAAACATGCGCCGACTCTTCGGTCCGTTCGCAATCCTGGTATTACTCGCGGCGTCCGGCGTCGCGCAAGCGCCTCCGACCGCTGCCAGGCAGCCTCCACCCGGTCCTCCAAAACCCGCGCCGCGTCACGTCGACGGCCGGATCGATTTCTCCGGACTCTGGCGGCCCGCTGACATCTACCTGATCGAAGACATCGCTTTGGGCCTCAAGCCCGGCGAGACGGTGCCCGTGAATGCCCAGGCTCTCGAAGTCATGCAGAAGCATCTCTCGAAAGACGATCCGGAGGCGAGTTGCCTGCCCACCGGCGTTCCACGCCAGGCTCCCTATCCTTGGAAGTTCGTGGAATCGCCGCCCTACATCTATATGCTGTTTGAGGGCAACATCCATAGCTACCGCCAGGTGTTCATGGACGGCCGCCCGCATCCCGCCGATCCGAATCCAACCTGGTACGGCCATTCCACCGGCCGCTGGGAAGATAAGGACACACTGGTCATCGACACGATCGGATTCAATGACCGGTTCTGGTTCGATTTTGTCGGCCATCCGCATACCGAGCAGCTCCATACGGTGGAGCGCTACTCGCGCCCTGAGCTCGCAAGTCTCACCGAGGAAGTTACCATCACCGATCCCGGCGCGTACACCCGGCCGTTCACCATCAATTCCAAGCATCGCCTGCTGCCAGGAGATGAACTGCTGGAATATATCTGCCAGGAGAACCAAAGGGACACCCAACATCTGATCGGCCCCGCGGGGCGCCCATAGTGGGAAAATCACAAATGAACATGCGAGCTCACTTCGTCACCGCGGCGTTATTCGCTCTCTCCGGGACCCTTTCCGCGCAGTGGTTCGATTACCCCACCAAGGGAATCCCACGGC
>Ga0207695_10003843_pt1 | contig 20795 bp, 15 predicted proteins | sample KBSC54metaG_FD_184354 | JGI IMG/M metagenome (GOLD analysis project Ga0207695, IMG submission 184354) | Corn rhizosphere microbial communities from Kellogg Biological Station, Michigan, USA - KBS C5-4 metaG (SPAdes) (version 2) | ecosystem: Host-associated > Plants > Roots > Rhizosphere > Soil...
GCTACAACCAACAAGCGTTTAAATTTTGCTTTTTTAGACGTTTAGCGTTAAATATTCTTTGTGGCAACAAACTTTTTACAAGATTGTTTTACCATAACTTAAAATTTACTAAACGTAAAAATGATAAAATTATGACATTGATGTTTCTGTTGGCTTAGATTCATAGCTAAATCAGCTTTAAATGTAAACACAAAAAAGCTAAAAATCCAAATTCTTGGGTACAAATTGATTTAATAATAAAGCAACAGATTTTTGAGTTTTATATCTTTGCACTTTTTAAAAATACCCTTCTGATGCGTATTTACAAATATTTCATATACTTTACATTACTTATACTTTTCTTCCTAAATGTTCATGCGCAGCAGGTAGATACTTTACCTAAGATAAAGATTGATACATCAAGTAAGGTAAAAATGGCGCCAAAACGCGAGTTCAGGGGGGTATGGGTGGCCACGGTAGCAAATATCGACTGGCCTATACAGGGACACACATCAGTTGATCAACAGAAACAGGACCTTATAACCATACTGGACGAGGACCAGCGCATTGGCATTAATGCAGTGGTCTTCCAGGTACGGCCAGCTGCCGATGCTTTTTACGCAAAAAGCCTTGAGCCGTGGTCGAAATGGCTGATGGGACAGCAGGGGGTAGCGCCTGCTGTAGGATTTGATCCTCTTCAATTTGCGATAGAAGAATGCCATAAACGCGGCATGGAACTGCACGCATGGTTTAATCCATATCGGGCAACTTTCGACAGCAATTTCAGGGCACTTAGTCCCAATCATATTACCAACACCCAGCCGAGCTGGTTTTTTACCTATGGAGGTATCAAGGTGTTTGACCCGGGAATACCGCAGGTGCGCGATTACATTGTTAAGGTGATCTTAAATGTAGTCGATAATTATGACATCGACGGCGTACACATGGACGATTATTTCTATCCATACAAGATAGACGGACAGCAGATACGCGATGCACAAACCTTTAAGACCTATGGTGGCGACTTCACTGATATTAACGACTGGCGCCGCAACAACGTAGATCAGTTAATAAAAATGGTGGGTGATAGTGTGCATGATCATAAATATTATGTCAAATTCGGTATCAGTCCGTTTGGTATATGGGCGAATAAAAGCCATAACCCTGCAGGGTCGGATTCTAATGGTCTGGAAACCTACTATGAGCTTTATGCTGATGCCCGTAAATGGATGAAGGAAGGCTGGATAGATTATGTGGTACCGCAACTTTACCGCCCGACAAATGACCGCCTGATGGATTACAATAAACTGGTTGACTGGTGGAGCGATAATACTTACGGACATCATTTATATATAGGCCATGCGGCTTACCGTTCATTGGAACCAAGGTCGAGGGCTTTTTTGAACCCCTACGAATTGCCCAACCAGATCAAATACCTGCGGAATAACAGCCGTGTAGAAGGCAGTGTATATTTCAGCAATAACTCATTGATGCATAACGCATATGGCTTTACCGATACGCTCAAAAATAACTATTATAAATATCCCGCCCTGCCGCCGGTAATGCTTTGGCTCGATTCGTTAGCACCAAATCCACCTAAAAACCCGGTTGGGAAATTTACAGGTAACAGTGTCCGCTTAGCCTGGGCTATGCCCGATACAGCTAAAGATGGCGATCCGGCTTATGGTTTCGTGGTATACCGGTTTGAGGGTACTGAGAAGGTTAACCTGAACGATCCGAAATATATCCTGCATATACAGTACAACAACGATCAGGCTTACGAGGATAAGACGGCACAACGTGGTAAAACCTACCTGTATGTGATTACCTCACTCGATAGGTTGAAGAATGAAAGCGATCCGTCGCCGACCATTGCGGTAACAACCAATTACCCTGCGCCTACCACGCAGTAAATTAATTAGACAGGCATAACCATTAAGTTTTTATCAGCAAGCGAGCGCAGATAAATGTCTATCTCCATATCGCCCATGCCATATATTTTTTCGGTCTTCCAAAAAGCTTCGTAAATAAGATATCTGGTTTTGATGCCGCTGTTGTAGATATCAAGCAGTGTTTGTTCAATGTGGTTCAATCCTGCTTCATTTACCCTTACACGTTTCAAATGCGCCTGTAATGCGGGCCTAAGCAGGCGCAGGCTTCCCCAAAAAGTAGTTTCATTTATCCATCTTTCAAGGGCTGTATCGTCACCGTTGACATACAATTTCCAGGCTTGCGAGGCAAGAGTAAAATCCCATTCATTAAGGCGAAAACGGTCATCGTACAAAACTGCTAACTGATTTCCATTAAGCTGGCCCATTCCGCGAAAGTCTTTTACACCGGGATATTCATTTGGACACACCAAATGGACCTTTGGTATGGAAAGGTCTGTATGTTTAAGCATTATCTGCATTACGCCAAGCATATTGATCTGACAATGCAGGTCAAACTCAAACCACAGCGTGATCTCATCATAGATATTACTGAGCTTGCCTAACGGCTCAATTACCTTTTTGCGATAATTTTCAGGCGTCTCGGCAAATCCCTTAGAAATCCATTCGGAACGTTTTTCCCAAAACTCAGCCGAGGAAATATCTTCAATCAGCGGGCCCTGTGATAATACCTCGCGCCAAATCAGAATATCGCCGTCAAGCCCCGTATCTTTAAAGCTGTACGCTGTGGAATCGCCATTGAGAACATGAAGGACGCTGCTCATAGGTTAAATATCAGATGATAAATATGGATTATCAAATTTGATAGTATAATATGACATTGCAACATTTAACGTTACTAAATTCGAAATTGGATATTCGATATTCGATATTCTGATTATTTTTGGAGACATGTCGACCCGCAATAAACTCTATTTTGCTTCAGATATCCATTTAGGTGCCATTAGTTATGCTGCCAGCCGCGAACGGGAAGACCGTCTGATACGCTGGCTGGATATGATAAAAGAAGATGCGGCAGAAATATTTTTGATGGGTGACGTGTTCGACTTCTGGTTTGAATATAAAACTGTGGTGCCTAAAGGCTATATCCGTTTTCTAGGCAAACTCGCTCAACTGGCCGATTCAGAAATTAAGATATATATGTTCAAGGGCAATCACGATATGTGGATGTTTGACTATTTCCCAAAAGAATTTGGCGCCATAATTATCAGCGATGAGTTGGAAATTGAACGTAATGGCAAAAAGTTTTACCTACATCATGGTGATGGCCTTGGGCCTGGCGACGCCAAATATAAATTCCTGAAAAAAATTTTCCGCAGTTCATTTTGCCAATGGCTGTTTGCACGTATACATCCCAACCTGGGCGTTGGAATAGCTAACTACTGGTCGAGCCATAGTCGTATTGCCGGCGAAAAAAATGATGACCTTAAACCTGGCCAGAGCGAATGGCTGGTAACTTTCTGCAACGATCTGTTAAAAACCAAACATTTTGACTACCTCCTATTCGGCCATCGCCATAAAACTATGGATGTGATGCTGAATGAAAAGAGCCGCTATGTGAATCTGGGCGAGTGGGTTAAAACTTTTTCTTATGCCGAATTTGACGGACAAGAACTTCATATTAAACATTTTGAAAGCCCAATTGTAGCTAAATAAAGCTACAATCATATGTCGGACAGGACAGACACTGCATCGCGGGTGATCAAGGCATCTCCCGAAACTATCTATAAGGCATTTTTAGATCGTGAGGCCATTACTATATGGCGTCCGCCTAAGGGAATGCAATGTTACGTTTTTGAGTTTGATCCGCAAGAGGGCGGGAAATTTAGGATGTCGTTTAGTTATGTTAGCCAGCAGCACGATACTGAAGGTAAGACATCAGCACATGAAGATATTTTCCATGGTGTTTTTAAGGAACTGGTTCTTAATAAAAAAATTGTTGAGGTTGTGCAGTTTGAATCGGATGATCCCGCTTATGCCGATGAAATGACCGTCACTACAACTTTGGAACCCGTTGGCGAAGATACCAAAGTAACTTTTACTTGCAGTAATGTACCAATAGGTATAAAACAAGAAGATCATCAACAGGGAATTAATTCAACCTTAGAAAACCTGGCTGCTTACGCTGAGCCAATTGCTCACATAAGCCACTAATATGACAATTGCGCCACAGCGGCTGTAATAAAATGTCCTTAAAATTTCGTACTTTTGTGCAATTTTTTGCTAAGCTTTAAAGCTTTGGCAGAGAGGTATAAAACTATGTTAGAAAAGTTAGAAGCGATCCACCAGCGTTGGAAAGATGTAGAAGCCGAGTTGAGCAGCCCCGACGTAATGTCGGACATGAAGCGTTTTGCGCGGCTGAACAAGGAATATAAGGACCTTGCCAAAATTGTGGACGAATATTATATCTACCGCAACATCGTCAGCAATATCGAAACCAATAGGGAAATATTGGCTACCGAAAAGGATGAAGAGTTTCGCGAAATGGCGAAAGGTGAGCTGGACGAACTGCTGGCAAAGCAGGATGAGAAAGAAGAAGAAATCCGCCTGATGCTAATCCCTAAAGAACCGGAAGATGCCAAGCACGCAATTGTAGAAATTCGTGGCGGCACCGGTGGTGATGAAGCTGCCCTGTTTGCGGGCGATCTTTACCGCATGTACATGCGGTATTGCGAAAAGCGCGGCTGGAAAACCGAACTGGTTGATTATACCGAAGGCACGGCTGGTGGTTATAAGGAAATTGTCTTCAACGTATTAGCAGAAGATGCCTATGGTACATTAAAATACGAATCGGGTGTGCACCGTGTTCAACGTGTACCTGATACCGAGACCCAGGGCCGTGTACATACCTCAGCAGCCAGCGTAGTGGTATTGCCTGAAGCTGATGAATTTGATATCGAACTGAACCCAAGTGATATCCGAAAAGACCTATTCTGCGCTTCAGGACCCGGTGGGCAATCCGTAAACACTACTTATTCGGCAGTGCGGTTAACTCACATACCAACCGGTATAATTGCACAATGCCAGGACCAGAAATCGCAATTAAAAAACTTCGATAAAGCCTTACAGGTATTACGTTCGAGGATATATGAAATGGAATTGCAAAAGCATCTCGAAGACATCTCTAAAAAGCGTAAAACCATGGTTTCAACCGGCGACCGCTCCGCTAAAGTGCGTACCTATAATTATCCACAGGGCCGCGTTACCGAGCATCGTATCAGCCTCACCATGTATAACTTGCCTGGCGTAATGAACGGTGATATACAGGAAATTCTGGAGGCATTGCAATTTGCTGAAAACGCCGAAAAACTAAAAGAAGGCACTATCGCTTAAATCGTCTGTTTTAAGTCAGATTTTCTTAAAGGTTTAATACACTGTTAAGCCGGAGTGGTTTTTCATGTTATTTTCATGTTGGTCTTTTACTTTCGGGCAAATGCATATTGCATTAATTGTGTCCAGGTGGCACAATTTTAAAAAAATTTGATGCCCCATGTTAGCTGCTAAACATTACAATAACGACCAAATAATATTCAGGCGCGGAATGCGCTTGATGGGAAACCGTTTCGAAATTAGTGTGGTTGGTAACGATTCTGTTTGGGTAGATAGTTGCGTTGATGCAGCTATCACCGAAATAAATAGGGTTGAAAAGCTACTCAGTACCTTCAGCGACGACAGTCAGATCAACGAGATCAACCGTAATGCGGGCATCAAACCGGTAAAAGTTAATGCCGAGATTTTCAGGCTTGTTGAACGCGCTCTTAAAATTTCTGAACTTACATTCGGAACTTTCGACATTACTTATAACGCAATCGACACAAATGTTCACCCTGCTAAGATTGAGCGCGATTCTGTAAAATTCACCAATTACAAAAACGTACAGATCAACGAGATAAATACAACCGTGTTTCTCACTGAAAAGGGGATGCGCATAGGTTTTGGCGGCTTAATTAAGGGCTATGCCGCGGATAGAGCGAAATACGTATTACAACTATTGGGTGTAAGTAGCGGTGTGATCAATGCTGGCGGCGACCTGCTTACATGGGGTTTACAACCGGGTAATGCCCCCTGGACTATTGCTTCGGCCGATCCTGACCGCGGATCTCAACCTTTCTCTAATATCAATATCAGCAATATGGCTGTGGCCACATCGGGTAACTTCGAAAAAAATGTGACTATCAGCAATAAAAAATATACGCACAACGTGGACACGAAAAAAGGGTTCCCGGTTAGTGTACTAAAAAGTGTAAGTATAGTCAGCCCCACTGCTGAGTTATCAGACGCAATGGCTACGCCGGTAATGACTATGGGTGTTAACGCAGGTTTATGCCTGATTAACCAATTACAACAAATGGCCTGCGTTATCATTGACGACCACAACAGGGTTTATACTTCAAAGGAAGTTAGTTATTTGTCTTAGTTTGGAATAATATCCTGCCTATTGGTGAGATTACAACGAGAGATCTAGCCCAAACATGCTGATAAAATCTGTTTGACCTGCAAGATTATAGATTGTGCTCAATTATCATTGACGGCTTTTTGGCCGGGGGCAGATAATATCACTAAAAATTTCCATTTTTGACTTATGACAATGACGTTACATGCGCCCTGGCAGGACAATCGGGGTTGTAGTTTAAATTGAATGGGATTTTGTTTGAAAAAACTTTTAGACTTTTCTACTCCAAATGATTAAGTGGTTTGCGTATATTGTCCTGCCTTTGATACTCACACCATGTTTATCCTCCGCAAAATTTAACGATGGTGGCCATCACCATAAATCTGTCGTCTTTCATACTGATTCGGCACTTATAAGAGTTCTTTTTAGCGATACTACGAACAAAAAAAAGCAACAGGAAGCCGACGATAAAAAGAAAATAAAAGAAGTTGCCAAGGCGAAGCGTTTACCTAAACCAGAAAAGGTTGACGAAAATGGCAACACAAATTCACAAAATAAAATAAAGCCAAAACGACAGCGACGCCCGGCAGGATTGGAACGGCCTCCTGAAATACCGAGGAGGAATGGTAATTAATTGTATCACTGGACATTAAATCGCGTGCTTATTAAAATGAAATACATTTGTGCCCTGCTTTTTTTGACAATTTACCTGGATGCGACCGCTGCGCCGGCAAATCGTGGTTTGGCGGTTCATTCAGTCAGAATAGTTGCAGATTCAGACACGATCATAAAGAAAAGGTCTGTTTCGGCGGGTATAAGTTACGGCAGCGATGCAAGCTTTTTTGGCCGTACAGGGCCTGTTAAATACCCATTTTTAAATACGGATGTTATCTATAATACCAAATCAGGATGGTTCGTTTATGGATCGGCATATAAGGTGCTAGGCTCAATTCCTAATGTGGACGAAATTGACCTGGGTGGCGGATACGTATATCATATTACTCCAAAGTTCTCCGGCAATATCAGTTATACCCGTTTTATTTTTGACCGCGAAGCGCTTATCATCAAATCGGCCTCTTCAAATGACATTAACTTTAATAACAGCTACGACTGGAAGATATTAAAATCGGGCGTCGTCCTGGACTATTTATTCGGCGAATCGCACGACTTTTTTATGACGATAACGAACACAAAATACATTGAAACCAACTGGAGTATTTTTGACGACAAGGATTATCTATCGTTCAATCCTGGCTTTAATGTCATTTTAGGCACACAGAACTTCGTTCAAAAATATAATATGAACCATCCTGGCAGGGTAGACCTGAACTATAATCTCCCTCCGATCGGCCCGCCAATTGAGGTTCAGAAATATGCCAAGCACAACAGCGAGATCGATATGCTAAACTATAGCTTCAAAATTCCTATCGCTTACAACAGACCGCATTATACATTTGAGTTTGCTTATAAATATTCTATACCTGTAAACGTTGAAGGTATATTAAGAAACCACCGTGAATCGTTCTATAACCTGACTTTTTATTACGTTTTTTATTAGCCGCATGAATGTTCTGATTGTTGAAGACGAAAAAGCACTGACAAATGAGTTGCAAATATTCCTGTCCAACTCTAATTATATATGCGAGATTTGTTTCGATGGTACTTCTGCGTCAGAAAAGATCGCTACCAACCTGTACGATTTTATCCTGATTGACCTGGGCCTTCCTGATTACGATGGGCTCGACCTTTTGAAAGAAGCTAAAAAATATAACCCAGAAGCAGCTTGTATCATATTAACCGCTCGTGCGGAGGTTAATGACCGCATAAAAGGGCTCGACTTAGGTGCCGATGATTATCTGCCAAAACCATTTTCACTACTCGAGCTGCAAAGCCGGATGCAGGCCATTTTGCGCAGGAAGTTCGGCTTAAAACATTCCGTTGTAATGCTTGGCGATTTTGTGATCGATCTGACTAACCGCACAATATCCCACAATAATACCCCTATCAGCACTATTACTAAGAAGGAATTCGATCTGATAGCCTATATGCTGCTACATAAAAACCGGACACTGACCCGCTCGCAACTCAGTGAGCATATATGGGGAAGCATTGTAAATGATGATTATGATTCCAACTATATTGATGCCCACATTAAAAATATTCGCAAGAAGCTAAATGCCCATAGCCCCCCAGACTGGCTAGAGACGGTAAGGGGATTGGGGTACCGTATAAAAATTAATAGTTAAGTATCTTGAAACTCGGAACTAAACTGACACTTTTTAATACCATCTCAAAAGTGGTAATAGTGGTACTGTTTGTCTTATTATTGCCTACCCTGATCAAGGATATTAACCGAAGTTATACCGACAACTGGCTCAGGCACCAGAAGGATAAGGTTTTGAAAATAGTTAGCGGGCCCGGCATTAATAATTATATCCAGAATGGCGAAAGCTATGGCAGCTATAATGCCTTGTTGAAAGAAGAATATGTGAGTTTGGACGTTGATTCGGTGGATGAAAATATCGATACTATTATTAACGAAAATCGTCTTGTTGAGGGTGACACCATACAATATCGTATTTTGAGCCATAACTTTAAAGTAGGCAAACAGAACTACATATTGGAGATAGGGAAAAGTATCGACACAATTAACGAAACCGCTACGCCCTTGCAAAATATTGCCCTCGAAATATTACTCGGGATGATCCTCCTAACTATCCTTGCCGACCAGGTGTACTCGACTTATGTACTGCGGCCGCTGGGACTTATCATTAAAACAAAACTGATCGGACATAAATTCCCTCATCATACACCTTATAAAAAGGTAAAGACCTCTACGACCGATTTTGAGTACCTGGATATCAGTATCCATAAAATGATCCAGACCATTGAGAATACTTTTCAGAAAGAGCGCGAATTTATTTCCAATGCATCACACGAGCTGATGACACCGATCTCTATCCTTCAATCGAAGATCGAGAACATGTTTGAGGAAGAAACTATTCCGGACGAGACCAAAGTGAGGTTAATAGAGATGCAGAAAATTCTGAACCGGCTGAAAAGCATCACCAAAACATTGCTCCTGATATCACAAATTGAAAATGAGCAATTTTTGAAGGAGGACAGCATTTCATTATCTGAATTAATACATGAGGTATATGAAGAAATATCGATTCGTTTACAGGAGAAAGAAATCAATTGCGAGATTGAGGTTCCGGCAGAATGGCGGTTAAATCATGTAAATAAATTTCTGCTATTCAACTTGTTTTTCAACCTGATAAATAACGCCATCAAATACAATAAGGAAAATGGCGAAATCAAAATAACCGGCCGCACAGAGAACAAAATATTCATTATAGAAGTGGCTGACACCGGCATAGGCATCAGTGCCGAACGGATCCCCCATATTTTTAATCGCTTTAAAAAATTCACGCAGTCACTTCAGCAAGATAGCTTCGGCTTGGGCCTACCGATAGTAAAATCCATTGCAGATTTTCATCAAATCCGTATTGAAGTAAGCTCTGAACCGGGTGTAGGTACGGTCTTTAAACTTTCATTCCCGGCTAATCTCATAGTAATTTAATTTTAACGACTTACTAATTAAGTGATTACAAATATTTTAATTTTAATACTACTTTTTCTATAGATTTTATAGGTATTTATTTGAAATGTTCATATATTTGTTCCGTGATAGTTAAACAATATGTTTTCTATATACAAAATGCGGAGCGCTGACAGGAGCTAATAGATGGTTCGAACCCATCCTTTGCATCTCTCTTCTCTCTCTTAGGTTTATAATTGGTTGAAAGAGTTCCTGCCCATCAGGAGCTCTTCTTTTTTTGAAATAAGGCTGTGAAGCGAAGCCTTTTTCTGCTAACAATTTTTATGTCAAAAAAAAGAGTCAAATAGCTGATAAACAAACTAAAATATATTGTTTTCTTAATGATTAACTTTACTTAAGGATTTCACGTATAAGTTCCATTAATATATTTATTACAATCCCCCCCGGCAATGAAAACCAAGCAACATCATTATTTAAACAATGCATGGAAGGAGTACCCATCCGGCCTAAATGCAGAAAAATGCCAGCTAGTTTTAGTCTTCGGGGCGTCTGCATGCATTGTAAAACCGGATGTTTATCAGCATTTAAAATCTACATATCCTAATGCTGATATTGTCTTGGCGTCGACTTCCGGAGAAATCATTAACGATTCGGTGTATGACGACAGCGCCGTGGCTACGGCTATTGAGTTCGGAAAATCAAGGGTACGCTGCGTTAAAACCAATATTAAACATCACAATAATAGTGTCGAGACAGGCAGCTATTTAATGAAGCAATTGCTGGCGGACGATTTAAATTCTGTTTTTGTTATCTCAGATGGCACATTTATCAACGGTAGCGAATTGGTTGAAGGGTTTAACGATAACAAAAATAACATCCCCGTATCAGGTGGCCTGGCGGGCGATGCCGCCAGATTTGAGAAAACTTTTACAGGCATAAATGAAATACCTTCACAAGGGAATGTTATTGCAATAGGTTTTTATGGTAACGATATAGCGATCGGACACGGCTCTTTAGGTGGTTGGGATGAATTTGGACATGAGCGCATGATCACCAAATCGGACAAGAATGTTCTGTATGAGATCGACCATAAAAATGCGCTTGACCTATACAAAGAATACCTGGGCGATTATGTAAATGAATTACCCGGATCGGCTTTACTTTTTCCGCTCTCAATTCGACTGAATAATTCAGACGAAAATCTTGTTCGCACTATTCTAAGCATTAATGAAGAAGAAAAATCAATGGTTTTTGCAGGCAATCTTCCCGAAGGGAGTAAAGTGAGGTTGATGAAAGCCAATTTTGATAAACTCATTGAGGCGTCTTCTGCTGCGGCAATGAATTCATTTAATAATATTAAAAATCAGCAGCCTGACCTTGCCGTCCTGATCAGCTGTGTCGGAAGGAAGCTGATACTGCAAGAAAGAACTGACGAAGAAGTTGAGGCGGCTAAAGAGATTTTAGGTGAGCAGGCGGCCATTACCGGTTTTTACAGTTACGGCGAGATCTCGCCTTTTAATTCGAATGTGCGATGCGAGCTCCACAATCAAACAATGACCATTACAACCTTTACAGAACTTAAAGCAGCAGAATAAGTGGCTATGGGGTATCACAGTGTACTAAATAAACAAGTCAGAAAATTACTCCCTGAATCTTACTTAAAAGATGAGGCAATGCTTGGGTTTCTCGAGAGCGTAAGCAATTATTACAATTCCATAGACAAGGCTCAAAAATTATCAGAACACGCCTTTACGATAAGTGAACGTGAATACCAGGAAGCAAACAGCAACTTGCTTAAGGAGAACGAGATCAAACAGAAATCGATCTCTGAAATCAAAAAGGCAATCGGCTCGCTGGCACCCGACTCAATTACCGATTTAGGTGAATCTGATGAGGATCTGATTACGATCATCAAATTTCTGCAACAACAAATAGGAAAGGCCAAAGAACTGGAACACCAGCTGATTGTATCAAAAGATATAGCTGAAAAGGCAGCGCTATCTAAATCGCAATTTTTGTCTACAATGAGCCACGAGATCAGGACACCAATGAATGCGGTGATTGGCTTTACGCATTTGCTCCTGCAAATGAACCCTCGTGAAGATCAGTTGGAGTATTTGAAAATGATGAAATTTTCTGCTGAGAATCTGTTGGTACTGATAAACGACATATTGGACTTCAACAAGATAGAAGCAGGCAAGATAGAATTTGAAGAAGCTGATTTCAATATAAAACAACTGATCGGAAATATCCGGATGGCATTGCTTCAAAAAGCTACTGAAAAGGATATTCAGCTTAAGCTATTAGTTGACCATGAGTTGCCGGACGCAGTTATAGGAGATCCTGTGCGCCTTGGACAAATACTGACAAACCTGATTAGTAATGCCGTGAAATTCACTAAAAACGGCAAAGTTACTATAGTGGCTTCGCTACGTGAAAAAACAAAAGACCATACCATAATAGATTTTGAGGTTGCAGATACTGGTATCGGTATCGGAGCAGATAAACTGGAAAATATCTTTGAAAGTTTTACCCAGGCTAGTTCAGACACGACGCGCAAGTTCGGCGGTACAGGTTTAGGCTTAACCATAACCAAACGTTTATTGGAATTGATGGGCAGCGAAATCAAGGTTAAATCAGAACTTGGAAAAGGCTCGGTATTCTTTTTTAGCCTAAAAATGAAAAATAGCACCAGGCAGTTTATCCAGCCAGTAAAAGAGGAAAGCCATATTGAGACCAGGAGCTTAAAAGGTGTTAAAATATTAATTGCAGAAGACAATCAGATCAACGTTATATTGGCCAAACAATACATGAAACTATGGGATGTTGAATGTGATGTGGCCGAAAATGGAGAAATTGCTTACACTTTGGTGCAAACTAATGACTACGACATGGTTTTGATGGACCTGCAAATGCCGGAGATGGACGGCTACCAAACAACCGTCGCTATAAGGCAACTGCCCGGCGAAAAATTCAGGAATCTGCCAATTATAGCTTTAACGGCTTCTGCAATGCTGGATATCAAGGATCATGCTTTTGTTGTAGGGATGAACGACTATATCAGCAAACCTTTTAATCCGGATGAATTACACCGCAAAATAGCACTGTACGCGAAGGCAGGAGTAAATACTTTACAATAAATCTCTTCGTTTCGAGATAAAAGGCCGCTGATTGTATAGATCAGCAACCTTTTTCACAAAATCTGCTTATTTTATTGATAGAATTTGCACCGGGCCAAGCAAACCAGATGGCGATAACGGTGAATTTGCCTGGTAAAAAGGCATGGTGGTATAAGTATACTTTTGGGTTATCCCCTGCTGTTGGTCGCCAATAAGTCTGTTTACCCATAAGTTGGTAACCTTTACTTCAATTTTATTTTCGCCAACCTTTAAAGCATTTGTTACGTTAACCCGGAAAGGGCTTTTCCATACGATACCAAGTGATTTTCCATTTACAACCACTTCAGCGAGGTTTTTTACGCTTCCGAGGTCGAGACAAAGCATATAGCCCTTTTTGAACCAGTCGGCTGCAGCCTTAACCGTTTTAGTGTAGCTTGCTGTTCCCGAGAAATATTTAACGCCCGCATCCTGGCTGTCGGTCCATGATTTAAGGTCACTTACCTTTACTGATTCCGGCGCACCCAAATTTTTAGGGAAACCAATAATCCAATCGCCCGTTAATGTGGTCAAAGATTTTTCTGTTTTGGCAGGAACAGCGACTGTCGCATTTATGGCCTTTCCTTTGAACACAACAAATATTGCATCCTGAGGTAATAGATTGAGATCAACTTTAGTAACACCATTTTCAATTACATAGGATACGTCTTCGATTGTACCGGTCTCCGCATGCCAAATCTTTGGTGTTTTACCAGTTACTCTAAAGGTTGCGGTTAAATTTTCAGGATCGTTTTGCCGGTTATTTACCCAATAAATATCGCCATCACTTGTCTTGCGATGTACATATAAAAGTTTGGTTTTAACCCGCGGCTTAGCATATGCAAAGTCAGGTATTATATTCATTTTATTCAGCACTTCGTTCAATGGTTTCCCTTCACTAACATTTGTATTAGATGATGACCATATTTCGCTAACCAACCGATCAAATTCTTCTTTATCATCGCCTAAGCTCGGCGAGCCTGCTGGTTTTACACCCGCCACCGTTGCACCTGCTTTTACCAACTCACTTATTTTCCGCAATACCGGCAACGACATTTTAGTTGCATTGCTATCGAGCACTAACAGACGGTAACTCATGCCGCTCGGTGTCACCAGCTTCCCATCTTTCACCGACAGTAAATTAATAAGAGCGTCAGCATTGATAAAATCATAGTTATAACCTTCTGGAATATTTGGTAATTTTTTGTGGAACAAGGAGGTGATATTATTGTCCTCACCGTAGTAATAGACTATATCTGCAACGAATTTTCCCTGCTGAAGCATGTAGCTGCTTCTTGACAGGTAAGAAGTCCATGCTGTCGCCTCTTCGGCCCAAGTATCATGGCGGTTAAACCACTGCCCGAACGGACCAAGGGCAAGACCCGGTATTTTATCATCCGTTGGCTGGTGCACCGAGCAATGTATCACAAATCTGTTCAACCCGCTGGCAAGTTCCAGGTCGGCTGTTGGTTTTAATGCCTCCGGCGAATAGGACCAGGCTGCCGCGGGAATGCCTAATGCAGTTAATGATTCGGCTGCCACGAAGTTTTGCCCATAGATATGCGCCACAGATGCTGATTCGCGGATGTCGGCTTGATAATTGGTTTGATCATTTCCGTTAATAAATGGATTAGGTGTCCACATAGCCGACATTGGGACGGCCGCCTTGCGCTTTACATCCATACCATCCGCAATCAAAGCGCGATCGCTTTCATGGGATTCAGAATAACGTTTCATTCCATATTGTGCAAGGATACCCGTTAAGGCATCATAATGGTATTCGGCCAACATCTCGCTCAATGTTTTCCTAAAATCAAACAGGAACTGTTCGCTTGCTTCCGAACTCTTTACAATCTCTCCTGTTAATACCGGCAACCACAGAACGAGGCTGTAGCCACGGCGTTTTTGAAATTCTGCAGGAAGGTTAGCTGTCCAGTTTTGCGCCCCTGCTTCCCAGCTGTCAGTTACCATAAATTGCAAGCCACCTTTTGCTCCCATCAAACCACCCGTGGCGTCTTTGTATTGATCGAGGTAATTGGTAAAGTAGGTTTTTACGGCAACCGGGTCAAGCTTGTCTACTTCGGGTCCGGTTGCTTCAGGTGATGCAGGATGATTTGTAATCCCTAATAATGAATATCCAAACCGAACGACCTTCCAGTTGCCTTCAGGAGCTGTCCAGTTCAATGTTCCATCTGGATTCATCTTGTCTGTTAAGTCAATAATATCGCTGGTTGCTACTGCATCGTTTGTTGACGCAGTCATTTTTTTGTTCAAATCATTAACCGGGGCAAATGCCGCCTTCTCTTCAAAGCGATTGATCACATCGCCCGGGTGTAAATAAATTTCAGCAATTTCGGTTCCTGGTGGCGTAACCGGCTTGGTCATTATTCCCACCATCGCCGCCATTGAATTGATCTGTGGAGGCGGATTTTTAACTGTCACCCTAAAATATTTTGCAGTGGTAACCGGAATAGGTATGGTTTGCTGTAAAATTGCACCGGGGGGTATATTACAAACAAACCTGAAATTTATACCATCATCACTTGCTTCCAGCTTACGGTTGTCGGCAGCGGCTGCACCCATACCGAACATGCCGGGTTCTCCGCCGCCCACCATTGTTATTGCTTTAATGGTTTGCGCCTGCGGAAATGCAAATTGTATCCATGCAAACCCGGCAACAGAATCGCGCGGCAACAGGCTGCCGGTAGCCAAATCACCATCGGTTAATTGCCGCAAAGTAAAGTTACCGCCGCTGGACGTTACCACCGCCCCAAGGTCGCTCAACGATCTGTCAGCAGCAGGTAGTTTAAATGCTACAATTGCAATATCTTTATAAAACTTTGCCTGTTTGGAAGGGTCCACGGATTCGCCAAAGCCCGGTTGAAGCGGGATATTTTGGAACGGACCGGTAATGCCTGACGGCTGTTCGATCTTAAGATTAGTTGCTCCGCTCTTCGCCCGTATTTCCGACCAAACAACTTTTTTCATCCCGTCTTCGGGTTTTACCCAGGGACCGCCGCTTTCACTCCAGCCCGGAGAGCCTGCAATGGCCATCTCCAAATGCAATGAATCGGCAAGCTTTGTAGTGAACTTAAAAGCATCTTTCCATTCGGGAGTCATGAAAGTTAATCTCTTTTTCACGATTTGTGGGGTGAGCAGCGAGGCATCAAAATTTTGGAAGCCTCCAACACCTGACCGTTTCATCCATAAAAGATCAAGTTTGATCCCTTCTTTGGTAATATTTCCATTCATCCAGTGCCACCATACCCTCGGCTTAGCTGAGTTGGGAGGAGCTATAAATTTCTCAAATAAAGTATCCGGCTTTTTGGTTTGCGCCTGGATGCCATCAACACCACACAACAGAAATGCAGCTGCTGCGATTGGACCTAAATATCTATTCATTTTTAGTTGGTTAATTGGTTAGATATGACTGAGAATCATACTGTAACAAATTTATTGTATTGCGTATTTTAACTGTCCTTAACTGTCTTGCTCAGAATTTATAAGTCAGCGTCAAAAAATACGCCCTTGGTGGTATAGCGATGGTCGAATATGGCTTGCCGGCCACTACGTCTGCCTGGTACATTGTTTTACTATAACCTTCGCGATCCAACGCAGCTAAGAACGTTCCCGGTCTCGACCAACTCATTACACCATATTTATCTAGCACATTATTAATGTTGACACTAACCTGCAACTTTTTGGTAAAATCATAACCAGCTCCGAGGTTAAACTGGCTGAATGCAGGTAACAAAAAGGCATTAGCCACATTGGCTTCCCTTGATCCCATATACTGCCAGGTAACAAAGGAGAAGAAATTCCCTACGTTATAAGAAGGGGTTACATTCAGGATAACGTTCGCACTGTTATCGGCCCGATTTCCTGAATAATCTACCAGTTGATCATCCGCCGGACCGTTAGCATTGGCGATCCAGACTTTATAGGTCAGCGCTTTGGAATTCTGAAGTGTAGCAACCGCTTTCATGCTAAAGTTCCTGCTAAAATCCACATGGCTTTCCAACTCTATGCCGTAAGTCCTGATTTTCTCGTATTCAAGCGGCGGCGAATAGAACGTTACATTGTCTGAATTGGTAAATGTTTGTACGTTGGGCACATTACTTAAAACACTGTAGAAGGGTGTTGCAAATAAAGCAAAATTGCGGTCGGTTATTTTTATACCGGCTTCAGCCTGGCTAACCCGCTGTGCCGGCGTGATCAGGTTGGCAGAAGTGTACGCGGTATTCGCTGCAAAATAAGTGCTAAGATCGGGTGCCTTATTACCTAATGAGTACCGGCCGTAGAATGCGATGTTACCCGACAATTTATAATTCAATCCGGCTGAATAGGAGAATGTATTGACCGTCTTATCAAAGCCGTAATGCGTGCCCAGCGTGCCGCCCGCGTTATCATAAAGACTGAGGGGATTGCCATCAGCGCCGCCATAATTCGGATTGCTTGATTGAGGATTTGCAATAGCAGGTGCCGCAAATCCTTTTACATGCATGGATTCAAAACGTACGCCGTAATCGAGGTTCAGGTCCGGAGTGATTTGCCAGTTATGTCCAAAATAGAAAGCCAGTTGATTTTGGTCAGCCTGATTATCTGCCACACCGCCACCACCGATACCGGTAATGCCATTAGGGTTGGTGACCTGGTAAACCTGACCTGTTGAATTGGTAATGGTAAGATTAACTAAATCCGGATGATTTTGGATGGTTCCTAATCCCAATCCGGCTATGCCATTCAGGTTGTCAACCTTGCTATATCCATAGAAACCGCCCAGCGTAAAGCTCATATTCTTAAGTGTTTTGGTGAACGAGAATTGATCCAATAACTCGTTCGATTTATTTTTTACATAGAATAAGGGTTCAAAGAATAGTGAGTTGGGCGAAACTGCCGCTCCCGGAAAATTGCTATTGGTAACCGTAAAATCATATCCTGAAAATGAATTAACTGTACCCAAAGTTGCTCCCGTACGGGCGTTGGTAAAATTATAGGTGCCGGCCCGGCCCAATGTACCCAATATAGCATAAGTAACCAGGTCGTTAAGCGCTACAGGATACACGACAGCTGTTGTATTCCAATTGGCATTTTTGGATGAGTATTTGATAGCGTTATTAAAAGTGAGGCTGCTATCCAGATGCTGTGTCCAATTGGCGCCTACTGACCTATCTATAGAGTGTATCAGGTTGGTTGAATTATAAGTATCAGTTCCTGATTCATTAACCGGTATTTTTACAGAGACCGCCGGGATCAACACAGAAGATGTTTCAGTAAAGCCAGGTGCAGGTTTAGGATTGGTAAAGCTCAGCGTCGGTGTAAATTCAAACCAGCCGTTGTGATCATTTAAATATTTGCCATATATCTTTATTGAACCTGTTTTATACTTTTTGTAAATATTGCCTTTGATCTGGCCACCTTTATTCAGCGGATATCCGGGATCTTTGGCACCGGTGCTGTGTCGGTAAAAACCACCGACATCATAAGTCCAGGTTTTATCAGCACTTAATGGGCCGCCGATATTAAGATCGCCACGGTAATAAGGATTTTGTCCGTTTCCTTCAAGCCCAACTTTAGCCCGGAATTCGCCCTGAAAAGTTTGACCACCGGTTTTAGATATGTAGTTGAATATACCACCGGGCGCGTTATTACCTAAGATAGACGCAGTGCCACCACGCACAGCTTCCAGTTTACCTAAAGTGGCATCGGGACGATAATAATAGTCGGGGCCATAGTTGCCAAAGGTGGCGTTGGTTACCGGCAAACCATCCTCCTGCAATGAAACATAATAGTAACCGGAAGCACCGTCATTTGAACCAACCGATACACCCCGGGAATAAACGGTGTTCCTGATCTCACCCAGTGAAGAATTGACATAAACACCGGGTATGTTTTTCAACAGATCCGCACCACTTAGCGGAGCTTGTTTCTCTATCTGCGCGGCAGTTATTGATGAAATGGCAATGGATGCATTTTGCGCCGTCCGTTTATCAAACACCCCGGTTACGATCAGCTCATTTAAATTACTTGATTCGGGGACAAGTGAAACGTCGATAATTGTTCTGTCTTTTACTGCAACCTCTTTTATCGTATAACCGACAAACTTGAAAACCAAAGTTCCATTGGCAGGTACTGAAATGCTGTACTTGCCATTATTATCGGTACTCATTCCTTGCGATGTACCTTTTACGGATACGGTAACACCGGGCATCGGAATGCCTTTCTCGTCTTTCACCGTACCGGTTACACTTAATTTTTGAGCGGATGCCGTGAGGCAAAATAACTGAAGCAGAAGCAGGGCCATAATAGGCAGCCATTTCCCGCCAGCGGGATTGTAAATGATTGTCATAGTTGTTTAGTTGGTGGAGCCGCGCCCCTGGTTTAATTGTTTAATTGGCTAAGCATCAATAGTGTCGAATTGACGCATTAATCAAATGTATTTTAAACCAACCGGTTAACTATCCTTATCCTTCCCCAACTGTCCTGAACTGTCCTGGACTATCCTGAACTGTCTGACCCTGAGAATGATTTCTGAAATAAAAAACTATGTTTGTATTTGTAAGCCGATTATGAAGAATTACCTGAAGATTGTTGAGATAGATGAGTACTCCATCACCCCTAAATATTTACAACTTATAAATTCAATTTTGAGGGGGATTGAAGCTGGGAAGATCGAGAAAGACGATATTCTTCCGTCTATTAATGATTTCTGTGTGGCATTAGATACCTCAAGGAACACTATTGAAAGAGCATACACAGAGTTAAAGAAAGCGGGAGTAATAAAATCTGTCGCCGGTAAAGGATATTTTATAGCGAATACCAATTTCAGCCAACCGATTAAAGTTCTTCTGTTGTTCAACAAGCTTAGCAGCCATAAAAAGATCATGTATGATGCCTTTGCGGCTACGCTGGGGCATAGTGCTGCAATCGACTTTTACATTTACAATAACGACTTCAACGTATTCAAAAAACTGATACTGGATAAGATCAACAACTACTCCAAATTTGTGATCATTCCGCATTTTATAGAGAATACAGAACGCGCTTATGAAGTGATCAATACCATTCCTAAAGACAAGTTGATACTGATGGATAAACTGGAGTCGGGGGTTACCGGCCAATTTGGGGCTGTGTATGAAAGTTTTGAGAAAGACATTTATGAGGCCCTTGAAAAACTACTTAATAAACTGGGAAAATACCACACGCTTAAGATCATATTTCCCGAAAGCTCTTATTATCCAAAAGAAATACTCACAGGTTTTCTGAATTTCTGCCAGCAATATGCTTTTGAATATGAAGTCATCTATTCCCTGGAAGAAGAAAATGTATCAAAGGGAGTAGCTTACATCAATGTAATGGAAGATCACCTGGTGGAGCTGATCGAGAAGATTATCGCAGCCAAATTAAAAGTGGGTAAAGATGTGGGTGTGATCTCGTACAATGAGACCCCATTAAAGAAGATCATCCTGGACGGGATAACTACCATTTCGACTGATTTTGAGCTGATGGGTCAGAAAACAGCAGAGTTGGTTTTAACAAACTCGACAGACCATATTGCAATTCCTTTTAAGGTAACCGAAAGGAATTCGCTTTAATTTTCGTTAACAAGGAAAAGGCTCATACTCCGCGGCCCGTGCGCACCTATCACTAACGATTGCTCAATATCAGCTGTTTTTGAAGGGCCGGCTATAAAAGCCCCGAAACCTTGTGTAGTAATACCGATAACACTGTAAGCATCATGCATTGTAGCGACGATA
>Ga0207695_10003845_pt1 | contig 20788 bp, 12 predicted proteins | sample KBSC54metaG_FD_184354 | JGI IMG/M metagenome (GOLD analysis project Ga0207695, IMG submission 184354) | Corn rhizosphere microbial communities from Kellogg Biological Station, Michigan, USA - KBS C5-4 metaG (SPAdes) (version 2) | ecosystem: Host-associated > Plants > Roots > Rhizosphere > Soil...
CGCCGCCATCTCGGGCTCGCTGGGCGGGGTGGCGTTCGGGCCGCCCGGCGCCGGCGGGGCCGGCGGCGGCGGCGGCGCGGCCACGACTCCGGTGCGGGCCTCGGGCGGCGGCGGAAGCGGCGTCTCCAGCCAGCCGGCGCGCACCGCCTTCGAGGGACCATCATCCAACCTGCCAACCACGCCGGCGGCGGCCGGCGGCGGGACGGCCGTTGCGCCGGACATCCAGATCGCGGGCGGGACTTCGCGATCGGGGGGCGGCGGCGCCTCCGGCGCCGGCTCGTCGGCGGCTTCGACGACCGCTCCCACGGCCAATGCGCCGCGCGCCAATCCGGGCCTGCGCGACTCGGCCACCGGGGCCGGTGTCTCCACGGCCCCCAACCGCATGGTCCCGCTGCCGGCGCTCGCCGCCTTCGCCGAGCGCGCCAGTCCCGCCAGCGTCAACCACCAGGACGCCGAGCTCGCGGCGACCATCTCCTTCAACCTGGCCCCGGGGAAATCGCTGAGCGACGCCCAGGCCGCCTTCCAGGACGCCCAGGCGCGGATCGCCATGCCCACCAACGTCCGCGGCGGCTTCCAGGGCACGGCCCGCAGCTTCCAGTCTCAGCTGAAGCAGGAGCCGATGTTGGTCGTGGCGGCGCTGGTGGCGATCTATATCGTGCTCGGGGTGCTCTATGAGAGCCTCATCCACCCGATCACCGTGCTCTCGACCCTTCCCTCGGCGGGGGTGGGCGCGGTGCTGGCCCTGCTGATCTTCAAGATGGAGTTCTCGATCATCGCTTTGATCGGGGTCTTCCTGCTGATCGGCGTCGTGAAGAAGAACGCGATCCTGATCATCGACTTCGCGCTCGACGCCGAGCGATCGCGCGGACTTTCGCCGGAGGCGGCGGTGCGCGAGGCTTGCCTCCTGCGCTTCAGGCCGATCCTGATGACCACGCTGGCCGCGGGCCTTGGGGCGCTGCCGCTCGCCATCGGCTTCGGCGAGGGATCGGAGCTCCGCCAGCCGCTGGGCGTGGCCATCATCGGCGGCCTGATCGCCAGCCAGCTGCTCACGCTGCTCACCACGCCCGTCGTCTACATCTATCTCGACCGCCTGCGCCGGAAGCGGCGCGACGAGCGGTCCCTGAGCCGGGCGAGCGGCGCCGCGCCGCTCCCGGCCCAAGGATGACGCCCATGCGCCTTCGCCTGTCCCGTCCGCTCGCCGTGCTCGCCGCCGCCGGTCTCGCCGGCTGCATGGTGGGGCCGGACTATCACCGTCCAGCGATGCCGCTCGCTCCCGCGTTCAAGGAGCAGGGCTGGAATCCCGCGCAGCCGGCCGACCTCAGCCCGCGGGGCGACTGGTGGCGCCTGTTCGGCGACCCCGCGCTGGCGGCCCTGGAGGGCCGGGTCGCGGTCAACAACCAGAACGTCGCGGCGGCCGAGGCCGCCTATCGTCAGGCGGAAGCGCTGGTCTCCGAACAGCGCGCCGGGCTGTTCCCGACCGTCAGCCTGGACGCAGGCGCCACCCGCTCGGGCGGAGGCCGCACCGGCGGCGGAACGGTGATCACCCAGGGCGCGGGAGGCACCGGCATCGTCTCCGGCGGCGGCGGACGCTCGTCGACCAGCTACCGCCTGAGCGCCAGCGCGAGCTGGGCGCCCGACGTCTGGGGCCGCATCCGGCGTTCGATCGAGAGCGCCCGCGGAAACGCCCAGGCGAGCCAGGCCGACCTCGCCGCCGCGACCCTGTCGGCCCAGGCCAGCCTCGCGACGGACTATTTCGACCTGCGGGAGCTCGACGCCGAGGCCGCCCTGCTGCGTGAGGAGGTGGCCGAGTTCAGCCAGAGCCTGAAGATCGCGCAGAACCGGTACAACGCCGGCATCGCGCCCCACTCCGACGCCCTGCAGGCGCAGAGCCAGCTCACCTCGACGCAGGCGGATCTCGCGGATATCGAACGACGTCGGGCGGCGTTCGAGCACGCCATCGCAGTGCTGACAGGCCAGACGCCGGAGACCTTCGCGCTGGCGGCCGAGCCCACCTGGAATCCGACCATTCCCGAGCCGCCGCCCGGCGTGCCCTCGCAGCTCCTGCAGCGCCGCCCCGACGTCGCGGCGGCCGAGCGCCGGGCCGCCTCCGCCAGCGCGCAGATCGGGGTCGAGACCGCGGCCTACTTCCCCGCCCTCACCCTCACCGGGACCTATGGCTTCACCGCCACCGAACTCGGCAAGCTGTTCAGCGCCTCCAACAGCTTCTGGTCCTACGGAGCCAGCGCCGCCCAGACGCTGTTCAACGGCGGCCTGACTCACGCCCGCGTCGGCGCCGCGCGTGCGGGCTACGACCAGGCGGTCGCGCAGTACCGCCAGGCGGTTCTCGCCGCGCTGCAGGATGTGGAGGATCAGCTCGCCGCGTCGCGCGTGCTGGCCGGCGAATATGAACTCCGCCGCGCGGCCGCCACCGACGCCGAGCTCGCCGCGACCATGGTGCGCAACCAGTACCGCGAAGGGCAGGTGGACTACACCAGCGTGGCGACCGCTCAGGTCAGCGCGCTCAACGCGCGCCGCACCCTGCTGCAGGCAGCGCTGTCGCGGCAGACCACGGCCGTGTCGCTGGTCCAGGGCCTCGGGGGCGGCTGGACCGCGCCGTTCTGAGGTGGTCCGCGATATTCATCGCTGGGAAACGAGCTGTGCTTTAGGACTGAAGGCGGGCCCAGGCGAGACTCGCGACGGCCGAGCGGGGGCGGCCGCCTTGCTGCGCATCTTCATCCGCGACGAGCGCGGCGCATCGGCGGCGGAATACGCCCTGCTGCTGGTGTTGATCTGCGTCGGGCTCGTGGTCTCCGCCATCGCGCTCAGGGGCGCGATCCAGGGCAGCATGCAGAATTCCGCCCACCAGATCGCCAGCACGTCGGGCGCCGGCGGCCCGTCCGGCGCCCCTCCGGGGCAATCCGGGGCGACGCCCGGGCTGTCGGGCGGCACGCCGGGGCAGGGCGGCGGCAATCCCGGCCAGGGCGGGACCGCCCCGGGCCTGTCCGGCGCCGCGCCCGGCCTTTAGCACGGGCCCTGAGGCGGCGCGGCACGGCTTTCGCTTGGCAGGCGAACATGAGCCGGAATGAAACAGCCGGCGCGAATCGGGGAAGCCCATGTCCGCATCCGCCATCGTCGCCCGCACCGCCGCCGGCGGCATCGAGTATCTGCTGAGCCAGCAGCCTGGCCCCCGCTGGAGCCCGCGCCTGCAGATCGCGACGCGCTACGCCAGCATCCGGGAAGCCACCCGCGTGGCGCTGCGCCTGCCGGGCCGCTTCCGGGCCTACGCCCTGCCGCTGGGCCCGGCCGGGGCCGAGCTTCTGGCCGAATTCGCCTGAGCCGCACCGCGAGCGCGGTTGCGCTCGCCGAGCGATGCCCCGAGACGCCCGAGAGCGCCGGCGCGCGGCGCCGTGCGCGCGGTCCTATTTCAGGCGATGCGCCAGATAGGCGGTAAGCAGCGGGATCCCCAGCAGCACGCCGACATTCAGCACGATGCAGAGCGCGCCGAGCACGCGCCGGCCGCGCCTGAAATGGAACACGGCCGCCTCGCTCATGACGCCGGTGATCGGCCCGAACACCAGCCAGGGGGAAAGACGCAGGCCGGTGAGGATCGCCGCGCGCACCTTCGGCCGCCTCTCGGCTGTCAGCCACCGCCTGTGACCTAGCATGAGCTCCCCCGGTTGTCCCCAAGCGGGACAGTCACGGGAGGCCAGGGCACGCGACGTGCCATTTGGTTTCCGAAAGCTTAATGGGCGCCGTGGGCGGGCGAGGCGCGCCGCGCAGGCCTGCCCGTCCCCGCGGAAGAAGCGACGACGGCGCAGGGGCCGTCGGACATGGCGAGCACGGAGCAGGCCGCCGCCGCCGCATGGGCGTCCTCGAAGCCCGCCACCTCGATCGCAAAGCCGCGGCCGTGCTCGGCCGGCCCGACGAAGGCGGCGCGGCCGTTCATGACGGTGAGGTTGCGGGCCAGCAGCCGCTGGAGCGCCTCTGTGGCCTCGCTCTTGGCGGAAAAGGCGCCGAGCCGCACGCGAAGCGCAAAGTTGAGGCTCGCCGCGTCTTCCTCGGCAGTCGCGGCCGGGGGCGCCGGAGCATCGGCAGGCGCCGCTGCGGGCTTCGGCGAAGGTTCGGGCGCCGGTTCGGCCGGCGGGGCCGCCAGGTCCCCGGCAACCGGCGACGGGGAAACCTGCGGGACGGCGGGAGCGGGCGGGGCGGTCGACGGCGCCGGCGGTTCAGGAGCCGTCGCGGCGGCCACGGCCGGCGCAGCCGCCTCGGGCGCCGGCGACTGGGACGCAGGCGCCTCCGGTTGCGGCGTCGACGGCGCGGGCGCTGCGGCGGCCGCCTTCAAAGGCGGCTCCGGCGCGGGGGCGGGCGCGGCCGCCAGCTCCTCGACCTTGGCGGGCGGCGCCGCGGTGGAGGCGGCGGGAGGCGCCGCGGCGGGGGTCTTCGCTTGCGCGACGGGGGCCGCCCTCGGCTTTGCGGCTGCGGGCGGCCTGGGCCGCCCTGCCTGGGCGAGCTGCACCCGGCGGCCGCGCGGATGCGGTTGGACGCTGGCCCGCAGCGGCTGCGGCGCCAGCGGCCGCACGAACCCTGGATCGCAGACCGAGCGCCAGACCGCGTCGAGCAGGGTTCCGACCGTCGGAAAGCGCCAGTCCGTGTCCTGGTCGGCGATGATGTAGCCGGTGCCGGCGAGGTTGCGCTCGGGATGTCCGGTGGAGGCGCCCTGCCGGACCAGCCGCCGATTGCAGTCCACCGCCACGTCCACCTGCGAAGACAGGATCTCCACGTCGTTCGGCAGGGGGGCCGGCGGCGTCGTCGCCTCCAGGCGCACGGTCACTCTGGCGATCCCGTCGCTCACCTCCGTCCGCGCGATCACGCCGGCCACGGATCCCCGGCTGATCGCCACCACCTGGGCGGGCCGCAGGTCGGTCTCCTGCCCCAGCCATTGCACGAGCGCGGCGTCGCCGAGGCCGTCGGGATAGATCGCGGCCGCCCGGGCCGGGCCGGTCAGTCCGAGGCTCAGGGCCGCCAGGGCGATGGACGACGCCCTGGGCCGCGGGCGGCGGACAGCAGGCATGATTCGGCTCTCCCGACAGGACTTGGCGCGAGTCTCACGGATCGCGCCGCGCCGCGCTAGTCGGCGAACGGTCGCCCCCTTGCGGAGTTCGCGACGTGACAAGCTGCGCGCTTGCGTCCGAGCCACAGGCCTCCTTTAAGGAATCGCACCCTATGCTAGGGCTTCGGGAGGGGCCGAAGACATGTCCGCTCTATTCGGGAAGATCCGCGCGTTCATACTCCGGGAGATCCGCGGGAGCTTCCTTTACGAGGTCTCCGGGACTCGTCTGGTGGTCGTGCTGATCTCCAGCGCGTTCGCGGTGTTCCTGATCTGGGGCGCGTTCGCCCGCGTCGACGAGGTCGCCCGCGCCACCGGCAAGGTCCGGCCGTCCAGCAAGGCGCAGGTGATCCAGAGCGCCGAGGCGAGCACCGTCAGCGCCATCCTCGTGCAGTCCGGGGAGCGGGTGCACAAGGGTGAGCTCCTGGTCCGCCTGGACGACACCCAGTCCTCCTCCGAACTCGGCCAGATCCAGGCGGAGAAGGAAAGCCTCCAGGCGCGGGCCGCGCGCCTGCAGGACGAAGGCGCCGGCCAGGGCTTCACCTGCCCGGAGGATGTCCGCCAGAACTCGCCCGAGGCCTGCGCCAACGAGCAGAAGCTGCAGCAGGTCAGGGCCGAGGCCCTGGCGAGCAAGAATTCAGCCCTGACCGCCGCTGTCGAACAGCGGCGCCGCGAGATGGCTGAAGCCCAGGCCACCGCCTCCAGCCTCCGCTCGAGCCTCGCGCTGTCGCAGAAGCAGGTCGCCATGCTCGCGCCGCTGGCCGCCAAGAACATCGTGCCGCAGACCGAACTGCTCACGGCCAAGCGGGAGCTGACCGACACCCAGGGCCGGCTCGCGGCCGCCGAGGAACAGATCTCCCGCTCCGCCGCGGCGGTGCGCGAAGCCCAGGCCCAGGCTCAGGCCAACAACTTCCAGTTCCGGCAGGACGCGCTGGACGAGATGAACCAGCTGCAGGGCAAGCTCTCGGTGATCGCGGAGAGCTCGAAGGGCGCCGCCGGCAAGCTCGAGCGCTCGGAGCTGCATTCGCCCGTCGAGGGCATCGTCAACGACGTGCAGGTGGCCACGATCGGCGGTTTCGTCTCCCCCGGCCAGAAGCTGATGGAGGTGGTGCCGGTCGACGACAAACTGCTGGTCGAGGCGCGCGTGCAGCCGAAGGACATCGCCTTCGTCAAGGTCGGCCAGCCCGCCCTGGTGAAGGTGACCGCCTACGACTTCTCGATCTACGGCGGCCTGCCGGGGAAGGTCGTGCAGGTTGGCGCCGACAGCATCTACGACGAGCAGGCGAAGGAGGCCTACTTCACGGTCATCGTCGAGACGCCGGTCTCTTACCTGACCTCCGGCCAGCGCCGGCTGCCAATCACGCCCGGAATGATCTGCACGGCCGACATCATCACCGGCCGCAAGAGCGTTCTCGATTATCTGCTCAAGCCGGTGCTGAAGGCGCGCAGCGACGCGTTGCGCGAGCGATGAACGGACCCGACGCGGCCGCCCTCGAGGCCGAGGAGGCCGAACGCTCCGGCAACCGGCTGCACTTCCGGGTGCTGTCGATCGGCGGCGCCCGCAAGGCGTTCCGGCTGGAGATGATCTACTGGCGCGCCATCGAGGTGATGGCCGAGCGCAACGGCCGCAGCGTGGCCGCGGAGGTCGAGGCGCGCCTCGGCAAGGCCGCAGAACACCCCAACCAGAGCTCGCTGCTGCGCGCGAACCTGACGTCGGACCTGTTCGAGGCGTGGCGGGAGGCGGAGGCGCAGCTCGCCCGGCCCGACTGGTCCGCGATGGTCGCGGCCCTGCCGACGCCGGCCTTCCTCGCCAGCCGCCGCTCCGTGCTGCTGGCGGTCAACGAGCCGCTCCTGGCCATGCTGCAGAGCCTGCGCTCCGAGCCGGGGACGCCGTTCGACACCCTGCAAGGGGCCGCGGACCTGCGGGTGCAGGTGCCGGATTCGGTGGCCGCCGAGCTGCGCGCCGGCGCCGAGCGCAAGTTCGTCGTCTGCAACGTGACGTTCACCGGCCAGAGCCAGAGGATCGTCTGCCGCGCGCGGATGATCGCCGCCCAGGGCGCCTCGCCAAGGTCCGCGAACCTGCTCGGCCTGCTGGGCGGCTAGCGCCCGAAGGCCGGCGTCACGGTCACCATGCTGGCCAGGGTGATCCCGGGCGTGCGCTGGAAGCCGTGCATCCACTCGCCGGCGGAACTGAACGTCACCACCGGGCGGTAGTCGGCGACCCGCTCGGCGGGCATCACCTCGTCGACGCCGCTGTCGAGCACCCAGTAGCCGTCGTCCATGCGGACCAGCAGCAGGGCGTGGTCGGCGCGGCGCACCAGGTCATGGGCGATCAGCAGATAGAGGTCGCGGCCCGGCACGCCGGCGGCGCGCAGCAGCTCCATCTTGGCGATCGCGTAGTCCTCGCAGTCGCCGCGGCCGCGGGCCAGGGTCTCGCGCGCGGAGGCCCAGTAGTCGCTCACCCCGTAATTCGAGATGTCGCTCTCGAAGGTGACCGCGTGGTTGATCCAGGTGTTCGCCGCCTGCACCCGCTCGCGTTCCGGAAGCGCGCTCAGCCTGCGCACCGCCTCGCGCCAGCGCGGATCGGTGGGCGGGGCGGCCTCGGCCACCCGGCGCCACCGCCAGTCGAGGCCGGTCTCGGAGACCGGCAGGGCGATCGAGCCGAACACGCTGGGATCGGGTCCGAGGGGCGTGGCCTGCCGGAGGCTCTGCGCATGCAGGTCCGCGGGCGGGCGCACGAAGGAGGCTTCGACGAGGGCGGGACGCGGCGGCTCCAGAGCCGCCGGCGAGACCGTGGACGGAGCCGCGCCCTGGCCGTTCTGCGCCCGGGTGATCTGCGCGAGCGCCGATCCGGTGGAGGAGTCGTGGAAGGCGTAGGCGGCCGAGGCGCCGAGCGTCAGGAACTGCGCGGCGATCGCCTGGACGCTGGGCGCCGACTGCGCGTGGGCGGCCGGCGCCGCGCAGAGGGCCAACGCCGAGGCGGCTGAGGCGAGCCTCGCGATGAGCTTAGTCGAAGATGAATTCTTCCTCATGCGCGCAGCATGAGGCTTTCGACTTAAAGTCTAGTGCAGAAGTACTGCAAACATTGAATGAAACGTCATGGTGTAAATCGATTTACTTTAAGCTCGATTCACCGAACGGATTAACCTTGCCGGCATGTGAGGCCAGCCTCTCCGGAGCAAGCGCCAGCATATCCGGCTATGCGCCTGGCGGTCGCCGGGGCGACGGCCGAACGCGGATCAGACTCGAACATCTGGTGATGTGAACGGCCCCGCCCCACAAGATGTTGGGCCGGGAGAGCTCCAGCATAAGATTCTTTTCGGTCTTCGCGATCAGCGCTTGGTCGCCGCGAACCGCCCGCGATAAGCCTAGCCGTAAGGATTTGTTAAGGGTGGGCATTAGTCATGGCTTCTTCCAAGCACGTGCGCAAAGCTTCCGCGTCCAGCCACCGCCATGCGCCGGTCGGCAAGACCGAGGCCGCGGCGACGGCCGTCGCCGATCGCGACCAGGGCGTCCAGGCGCCCCGTCTCGGGCCGGCCGACGCCAACGCGCACGTGGTGCGCATCCACGCCACGCCGAGCGAGACGGTCAATCTCCCGGCCGGCGTCGAGCTGCGCGACATCACCGTCGACGGCAAGAATCTGGTGGTCCACCTGCCGGACGGCTCGATCCTGATCATCGTCGACGGGGCCGCGCATCCGCCGCACCTCGCCATCGGCGAGGCGGTGGTGGCGCAGAACACCCTCGTCGATCTCATCCATATCGCCCAGACGGAGCCGGCCGCCGGGCCGCCGACGAGCTCCGGCGGCGACTTCTCGGTCCCGGCCGGCGACATCGGCCCGGGTCTGGGCGTGAGCCCGCTGCTGCCGCCGACCGAGCTCGCCTTCGGCCAGCCGCAATTCACGCAGGCGCAGGGTTTCCTCGCCCGCACGCCAACCGTCGGCATCATCACGCCCACCCAGCCGGTGGCCGTGGAAAACGCCGATGCGCCGGTGCACGAAGCTGGCCTGCCGGCCCGCGGCTCCGAGCCCGCCGGATCAGACTTTGGCTCCAACAGCAACGTCACGACCGGCACCATCGTCTTCCAGGAAGGCGTTGGGACCACGACCGTCTCGATCGGCGGCGTGGCGGTGACCCAAATCGGTCAGGTCTTCCACGACGACATCGGCTTCCTGACGGTGACCAGCATCGCGCCGGGCGCGATCGGCTTCACCTTCACGCTGACCGACAACTCGGTGACCGACACCACGCCCAACGGCGCCGACATCGTCTTCCCGGTGCACGTGGTCGATTCGATCAACCAGACGGCCGACGCCAGCCTGACCATCCACGTGATCGACGACGTTCCGACCGCGCGCGCCGACACCGACGCCACCGTCAACAACGTGGCCACCGGCAACGTGGTGACCGGCGTGGGCACGACCAGCGGCTCCGCCGGGGCCGACACCCAGGGCGCCGACGGCGCGGGCGTCACCAAGGTCGCCAGCAACAACGTGCCGGCCGATGTCGCCACAACGGCGGACGCCAATCACAATCTCGTCGTGAACGGCCAGTTCGGCACGCTGACGCTGAACGCCGACGGCGACTACACCTACACCCGCACCGCGGCCGCGGGCTCTCTGCAGAGCGGCCCCGTGCACGACACCTTCACCTACACCCTGACCGACAGTGACGGCTCGACGAGCACGACGACGCTGACGGTGGACCTGCCGCAAGACGCGTCGCCGCCGCCGCCGCCGCCGCCGCCTCCGCCGCCGCCGCCGCCGCCTCCGCCTCCGCCGCCTCCCCCTCCGCCGGTCGCGCCACATGGCGGCGAGACGCCGCCGATCACGCTCGACGAGCGCAACCTGCCGAGCGGCACCTCGCCGGACTCGACGGCGCTGACGCAGGTCACGCACACCAGCTTCACGGCCGGTTCGTCGTCGCTGACGGGTTTCACGTTCTCGACCGACCTCAGCCATCTGCTGACCGACAGCAATGGCGCCGAGACGGGCGGCGCGATCACCTGGACGCGCGTCGACGCCACCCACATCGTGGGCTCGATCGACGGCGACGTGACCGCGATCACGCTCACCCTGACTCCGCCTTCCGGCGGCTCGATCGCAGCCAACGCCAGCGGTGAGGCGACCGTCACGGCGGTGCTGTCACAGGCCTTCGTCGACGCGACCGGGTCCGACAGCGTCAACCTCGGCTCGATCGACGTCGTCGCCACCGGCACGAGCGGCACGGCGACCGACACCGTCGGCGTCACCGTGCTCGACGACTCGCCGATCGCCAATCCGGACACCGGCGTGGTCGCGACGGGCGACATGCTGAGCGTGACCGCCGCCAACGGCGTGCTGCACAACGACCAGGGCGGCGCCGACGGCTTCGCCCCCGGCGCGGGCGTCGTCGCGGTGGGCGCGGGCGACAACGCGCCCGACACGGCCAACCTCGGCAATTCGATCACGGGCCAGTTCGGCGCCCTGACCCTGAACGCCGACGGTTCGTACGTGTACAAGGCCGACCCCAACGTCACCGCGGGCTCGGTCGACCACTTCACCTACACGGTCCAGGACGCCGACGGCGACACCTCGACCACGACGCTCGACATCACCGTCAACGGCACCGATCTCGCCGCGGGGACGGACACCGCCCTGGTCAACGAGGCGGGTCTCGCCGACGGCAGCAATCCGGGGACGGGCAACGTCTTCAACGGCGACCTGTCGGCCCATGTGAGCGGCGGGGCGGGTGGCGACACCTTCACGCTGGTCAGCAGCAACCTGAACCACGGCACGCTCGTCCTGAACGCGGACGGGACCTACACCTACACGCTGACCTCGCCGGTCACCGAAAGCCCGGCGGCCGACAACAGCACCGACACGCAGCACGGCGTCGACAGCTTCACCTACCAGGTGACCGACTCGCTCGGGAACACGTCGACCAACACGGTCACCGTCGACGTCAAGGACGACGTGCCGACGGCGAATGCCGACACCAACGACATCGCGGCCCAGACCTCGGTCACCGTCAACGCGGCGGCGGGCGTGATGGCCAACGACGTGCCCGGCGCCGACCACGCCACCGTCACCGGCGTCAAGCTGCCGGGCGACGCCTCCTTCTCCGACGCGGGCACGGTCCTGCACGGCCAGTTCGGCGACCTGACGCTCAACACCGACGGCAGCTACACCTACACGCGCACCGTCGATAATCCCGGCGCGGTCCAGGATGTCTTCGACTATCAGCTCACCGACGGCGACGGGGACACCTCCACCACCACGCTGACCATCGACATCGAGGACCACCCGGTCACCGTCACCGGCATCGGCGCCGAAGGCGGCGACGTCACGGTGTTCGAGATGAACCTGCCGGCCGGCTCCTCGCCCAATGGCGCGGCGCTGACCGCCAGCGGCTCGTTCACCGTGACTGCGGCCGACGGGCTGGATTCGCTGACCATCGGCGGGCACGCCTTCGTCACCGGCGGCGTGTTCTCGGCGGGCAACTTCACCACGGCGGACGGCAGCACCCTGGCGGTCACCGGCTTCGACGCCGGCACCGGCGTGGTCAGCTACACCTATACGCTCAACACCGCCCAGGCGGATGCCGCCGGCCTCGGCGCGAACAGCGTGTTCGAGAACCTGGCCGTGGTCGCCACCGACACCGACGGCGATACGGCCAACAGCACCCTCGTCGCCAACATTGTCGACGACCTCCCGACGGCGAACGCCGACACCAACTCCGTGACCTCGGGCGGGACGACCGCCACGGCCAGCGTCCTGACCAACGATGTCGCCGGCGCCGATGGCTTCGCCGCGGGCGGCGCCGTGATCGGCGTCGCGGCCGGCACGGACACCTCGACGCCGGCGACGGGCGCGCCGGGCCTGGTGCACGGGACGCTGGGCGACCTGACGCTGAACGCCGATGGCACCTACACCTACACCGCCAAGCCGAACGTCTCGGGGACCGACACCTTCGTCTACACGGTCCAGGACGGCGACGGCGACAAGTCGACCACCACGCTGACCATCACCGTCGGCGCCTCCGACCTGCACGCGACCACCGACGCCGCCCTGGTGAACGAGGCCGGGCTCGCCGTCATCGGCTCGCACGCGGGCGACGGCAGCAACGTGTTCAGCGGCACCGTGGCCGACAACGTGAGCGGCGGCGCCGGGACGGACACCTTCGCCCTGGTCGGCAGCGGCACGACGGCCAATGGCACGATCGTGCTGAACAGCGACGGGACCTACACCTACACGCTGCAGCATCCGGTCACTGAGGCGACCGCCAACAACGGCACGGACACCGTTCCGAACGTCGACACCTTCACCTACCAGGTGACCGACGCCGACGGGAACACGACCACCTCGACGATCAACGTCTCGGTCGTGGACGACGTGTCGAACCTCGGCGCGATCCCGGACTCGACGGTGATCAACGCCGCCGGCAACACCACGGGCGGGAGCTTCTCGTTCGCGCCCGGCGCCGACGGCTGGCACCAGTTCGACATCACCGGCCCGACGATCACCGGGATCACCTACACCGAGACGCAGCTGGCGAACGGCACGCTGCTCACGGCGCTCGACACGGCGGACACCTCCAAGACGATCTTCACCCTGGAGGTGGACACCAACGGCACCTACACCTTCGACCTGGTGACGCCGAACGCGGGCACCACCCAGACCTTCGCGCTGAACAATCTGGCGCCGGGCAACCAGCCGAACTTCGCCGAGACCACCGACGGAACCATCGAGTTCAGCACGCCGAACGGCAACACGGTGAACTCGTCGACCCCGGGCTTCGGCATCAACAACCAGTTCGTCAGCAGCACCGAATCCTTCACCATGGAGTTCCACAATCCGGGCAATCCGGGGGTGGACGATGCAGCCAACACCAATCCGCTGTTCGTTAGCCAGGTCGAGCTGGACAACAACTCGATCAATGGCTCGCTGACCATCTCCTGGACCGCGACCAACACGATCACGCACCAGACCGTCACGGTGACCGGCGTCAACATCACCGGGACGTCGACGACCTTCGATCCGGGTTTCGACTTCAACCAGCTCACGATCACGGGCACCGGCGGCTCCGGCCAGGGCGTGCGGTTCTCGCAGGCCGTTCTGACCGAGAACATTCTGCCGCAGAGCTCGGACCTGCAGTTCAGCGTCACGGCGACCGACGGCGACGGCGACCAGACGGCCGCGCAGAGCTTCACGGTTCACGTCGATGCGAGCTCCGCCCCGGTGGTGCTCGACATGACCGGACAGGGCCTGCAGTTCGTCGGCCAATCCGCCGGGGTCACCTATGACCTCGCGGGCGACGGACACCAGCAGCACACCGCCTGGGTGGGCGCGGGGACCGGCATCCTGGCGGTCGACGCCAACCACGACGGGACCGTGACCAACGCCTCGGAGTGGGTGTTCACCTCCCGCGTCCCGGGCGCGACCAGCGACATGCAGGCCCTGGCCATCGAGTTCGACTCGAACCATGACGGCAAGCTGACCGCGGCCGACGCCCAGTTCTCGCAGTTCGGGGTCTGGCAGGACGCCAACGGCAACGGCGTGGCCGATCCGGGCGAGTTCAAGACCCTGTCGCAGCTCGGCATCGTCTCGATCGACCTCACCAACGACGGCAGGGCCTACAGCGCCGCCAACGGCGAGGTGGAGGTCAACGGCTCCGCCAGCTTCACCCGCGTCGACGGCACCACGGGCCTGGTCGGGGACGTCAGCTTTGCGGTTGGCGCCTCGGATCCGCTGAAGACGGTGGTGCAGCAGGTCGCCGCCGCCGGCGCCAACGCCGGGTTCGTCAGCTCGCTGGTGGCCGCGGGCCTCGTGGCCTCGGTGGACGTCACCGCCGCGGCGGCCGCGAACCTGTCGGACCACAGCTCGACGCTCCCGAGCCTCCAGCCTGTGCTGGACGACTCGACGGCGGGCTCGGCGCTCACCGCCTCGTCGGTCCTGGAGGACACGCACGAGACGACGACGCCCACCTCGCTGCTCTCCGCGAGCGGCGGGGCCCAGGCGGCGCAGCCGCAGCACACCGCCTCGAGCTCCGAGACCTCGGTCACCGCGCCGACCTCGCTCGACCAGCCGCATGAGGCCTCTGCGCCGCAGCCGGCGACGGGCGGGGACAGCAACACGGCGAACGCGCCCGCCGGCTCTCCGGCCCCGGCGTTCCTCGACGGGTCGTCGATGCCGATGGCGCCCTCGGCCCAGGCCCTCGCGGCCCATGCGCAGGCGGCGGCTCCGGCGGCTCCCGCCGCCGCGGCGGCCAATGCCGCGCCTGCCGCCGCCGCCGCGGTCGCCCATGTCCTGGCCGACGCCCTGGGCGCCGATCACGCGGTGGATCAGCTGCTGGCTTCGCTGCCGGCGGGTCAGTCCACGGGGCTGCCGGCGGTGGCGGCGCCCCTGGCTGCGGCCGTTTCGGCGGAAACCGGCGGTGCGGCGGTTATGGCGCACGCTGGCCTGGTCTTCGGCGACATGGGCCTGATGTTGCACCTTGACCATATCGCCCCGATAAATCATGCATAAAAAAAGTTAGGCCTGTTCCGCGACCGTGGTTCTCACTACGGTCGCGCTTCAGGTGGGGGTCTATGCAAGTTGGGGGATACATGAAAACGGGATTGCTCGCCGCAACGGCGGCGATGCTGGCGGTTGGGTGCGGCTCGCAGGCCATGGCCCAGGCGCCGCGCTCGCCGATCCTCTCGAAGGGTTCGGCCGGGGCCATGCGGGCCGATGTCGAGCAGCGCTACAGCGCCGCGGTGGCCATGTCGCGGGCGCCGGAGGTGATCCGCGCCAATGACGAGCGCTTCACCTGGGCGTCCGAGACCAAGGTCGCCTGCGGCATCGCCATCGGCTTCCTCAAGACCGGCACGGTCGACGAGGACAGCATCGACAAGTGCGACTTCTACTACCAGCGCATGCAGCAGCCGCCGGCGCCGATCATGACGCCGCCGGAGCCGGCGCCGGCGCAGGTCGCCGCCGCGCCGCCGTGCGCCACCAAGCTGCCGATCGTCTTCTACTTCGGCTGGAACGTGGCCGAGCCGCCGCCCGAAGCCGCCGGCGTCGCCCAGGCGGCGGCCCAGCAGATGCAGGCTTGCGGCTGGCAGAACCTGAGCGTGTCCGGCTACGCCGACACCTCCGGATCCACCGCCTACAACCAGAAGCTCTCGGAAGCGCGGGCCCGCAACGTGGCCAGCCTGCTCGAGAACGCCGGCGTCTCGGCCCAGGCCTTGACCCTGGTGGGTTATGGCGAAACCCGGCCGGCGGTGCCGACGCCCGATGGCGTCCGTGAGCCGCAGAACCGCCGGGTCGTGATCAACACCGCGGGGGCTCAGTAATGCTCAGGGGGCGGCAAATGAAGATGTTCGGTTTGAAACAAGGCCTGCTCGCCGCGAGCGGCGCCCTGGCCCTCTCGGCGTTCGCCGCGGGGCCGGCCGGCGCCATCGAGCTGAAGGAAGCGATCCAGATCGCGGTCGACTCCAACCCGCAGGTCAACCAGGCCATCCAGGACAAGCAGGCGATCGAGTTCGAGCGCAAGCAGGCCCAGGGCCTCTACCTTCCGCGGCTGGACGCCGAGGTCAGCGGCGGCGTCGAACGTCTCGACAGCCCGACCCGCCGGGCGCTGGGGCTCCAGACCCAGACGCTGTCTCCGGTCGAGGGCAGCCTCACGCTGCAGGAGACGCTGTTCGACAGCGGCAGCCGGCGCTCGGAGCTCGAGCGGCAGGCCGCACGCACCGACGGCGCCGCCACGCGGGTCGGCGAACGGGCGGAGTTCATCGCCCTCGAGACCGCGCGCGAATACCTAAACTATCTGCTGCAGCAGCGGCTGGTGGCCGCCGCCCAGGACAACGTCGCCTATCACGAGAAGATGGTGTCGGACCTGGGCGAGGGCGTGCGCAGCGGCTCGATCAGCGTCGCCGACCAGCAGCAGGCGCAGGAGCGGCTCGACGCCGCCCGTGCGCGGGTCGTCGAGGCCCGCGAAGGCCTGGTGAACGCGATGATCGCCTTCACCACCCGCACGGGCGTGCCGCTCGACCAGGTGTCGATGCCGCCTGAGCTGCCGATCCCGGGCACCCTGAACGACGCCATCGGCATCGCGCGGGAGAACAACCCGACGATCAAGATCGCGGTCTCCGACGTGGACGCAGCCGACGCGGTGGTCCGCAAGACGCAGTCGGACCTCTGGCCGAAGGTGGCTCTGGAGGCGCGCGCGCGGACCGGCCATGACGTGGACGGCTTCGCCGGCCGAACCAACGACGTGCTGGCGCGCGTGGTGCTGCGCTGGAGCCTCTACAGCGGCGGCATCAACCAGGCGAACGTGCAGGAGCAGGTGCGCCGGGCCAGCGAGCAGCGCTACGTGCTGCACCAGACGACCCGCCAGGCGGAGGAAGACGTCCGCACGGCGTGGAACCGCGAGGAGCAGCAGGCGGCGCTGGTGCAGGAGCTCACGCGGGAGACCCAGTCCGCGGACCAGCTCATCGGCTCCTACGCCGACCAGTTCAAGGTCGGCCGCCGGTCGCTGCTCGATCTCCTGGACACCCAGAACACCCGCTACAACTCGCAGGTTCTGCTGGAGACGGCGCGCTTCGCCGAGATCTTCGCGCGTTACAAGCTGCTCGCCGCCACCGGCCAGCTCCTCGACACGCTCGGAATCCAGCGGCCACATGACGCAACGGCGGATTCTCGGGCGCGCTTTAAGGTTCCGCCAACTCCCCCGGCGGAAGTTATGCGCAGGCGGCATGCCAACTGATTCATCTGCCGCCTGAGCCCGATGGAGTGGCGGGGCGGCTGAGGAGATCAGGACGTGAAAACCGACAAGATTGCTCCCGGCCCTGAGGCCGGGAGCGAGCCTGATTCCGTTCTCGAGGCGCTGCAGTACCTCGCGCGCGCCTACGACCGCCCGTCCGCGACGGTGGTGCTGACCTCGGGGCTGGCCGTCGACGAGCACGGCCGGCTGCCGTTCCACCAGGTGGAGCCCGCGGCCGAGCGGGTGGGCCTGCGCTCGCACGCCATGCGCAAGCCGGTCCGGGCCATCACCGCGCGTCACGCCCCGGCCATCCTCGAGCGGCTGGACGGCGGCGCCCTCGTCCTGCTCGAGGTGAAGGAGAAGCAGCACCGCATCTACGATCCCGCCCTGGCCGAGGAGCGCTGGTTCTCGCGCGCCGGACTGGAAAAGGTCTACGCGGGCCGCATCGTCACCATCGAGCCGGACCCCACCAAGGAGCGCGGCCTCGAAGGCACCGCCGTCGAGCCCGAGCCGCGGCACTGGTTCTGGGACGAGCTCAAGAAGTACCGCGGCCAGTTCGGCTACATCGCCGCGGCCGCCTCCACCGTGAACCTGCTCGCCTTCGCCATGCCGCTGTTCACGATGAACGTCTACGACCGGATCATCCCGAACAAGGCGGCGGCCAGCCTGTGGGTGCTGGCGCTCGGCGTCTTCTTCGCCCTCGGCTTCGACTTCCTGCTGCGCATCGCCCGCGCCCGCATCATCGACGAGGTGGGCCGCGAGCTCGACCAGAAGCTGGCGCAGCAGCTGTTCGAGAAGGTGATGAACATCCCGCTCGCCGCGCGCGAGGGCACCACGGGCGGCTTCGCCAAGCGGCTGGCCGAGTACGAGGTGGTGCGCGAGTTCTTCACCTCGACGACGGTCGTGCTGGTCATCGACATGGCCTTCGTGTTCGTCTTCCTGGCGCTGATCCTGGCGCTCGGCGGCTTCCTGGTGCTCATTCCGCTGGTCGGGATCGCGGCCATGCTGGCGGCCGGCTACAGCCTCCAGAAGGGCATGACGGCGACCCTCAAGGACGCGCAGGCCGACTCGGGCCTGCAGCACTCGACGCTCGTCGAGGCGATCGCCAGCACCGAGACCCTCAAGGCGATCGGCGCGGAGGGCCGCATGCTCGGCCGCTGGCGCCGCTATGCCGACATGAGCGCGGCCACCCAGGAGCGGCTGCGCAAGCTTTCGGCGATCGCCGTGACCCTCGCGTCCTTCTTCCAGCAGGCGATCAGCGTCGGCCTGGTGGTCGGCGGCTTCTACCTGTTCAACGCCAACATGATCTCGATGGGCGCGATCATCGCGATCGTGATGGTGGCCGGTCGTTCGCTGGCCCCGGTCGGGCAGTTCGCCTTCATCATGACCCGGGCGCGGCAGGCGATGCTGACGCTCACGGCCCTGCAGAAGATCATGGATTCGCCCGACGAGCGCACGCTCAACCTGCGCAGCGTGACGCCCGAGGTGGCGGCCGGCGCCGTCGAGTTCGAGCACGTGACCTTCCGCTATCCGGGGTCCGAGACCGACTCCCTGAAGGAGCTGCAGCTGAAGATCACGCCCGGCGAGCGCATCGGCGTCATCGGCCGCGTGGCCTCCGGCAAGTCGACGCTCGGACGGCTGATCTGCGGACTCTACGCCCCGACCGACGGGACCTACGTGGTCGACGGGTTCGACAGCCGCCAGTTCCATCCGCACCAGTTGCGCAAGGCGTTCCGCTACGTCGGCCAGGATGCCGAGCTGTTCAACGGCACGGTCCGCGAGAACCTGCTCCTGGGCGCGGCCGGCGCTGCCGACGAACAGATGATCGCCGCGGTCGAGCGCTCGGGCGCCGACATCTTCCTGTCGCGCGGCGCGAGCGGCTTCGACCTGCCGGTGGGGGAGCGTGGCTCGCGGCTCTCCGGCGGCCAGCGCAGCTTCATGGCCCTCGCGCGCGCCCTGATCGAGCCCTGCCGGCTCCTGTACCTCGACGAGCCGACCGGGGCGATGGACACCCAGAGCGAGGCCTATTTCATCGAGAAGCTCGGAAAGGCGCTCGGCCCGGACCAGACGCTGATGATCTCCACCCACCGCATCTCCATGCTGGCGCTGGTCGACCGGCTGATCGTGATCGACCGCGGCCGGATCATCGCCGATGGGCCCAAGGCGCGGGTGATGAAGGCGCTCGCCACGCCCGCCGCGGCCGTCGCCGCGGAATAGGCGATAGAGGTCCGTCTCGAGGTCAGGCGCGAGGCGTCCACGAGTTCCGTCTCGTGGCCGCAGGAATCAAGTAGAATGTCGCCGGGCTGAAATATATCGTAAGACGATATAGATGTAATCCCGGGTGAAATTCGCGTCTCAGGCGAAGAAACGGGGGCGGGATTCGCCAAAACTACGTCGGTTACCCGACTCGCAACTGCGACGCTTTGGCATGACGTAGTTAACGCTGATTAAATTCTGCTTGCCGCCGGTATAAGAAGTGCATAAAGCTCCGCCTAATCGGGGTTGGCGTGGTCGCGTCCAGAATTGGCACACCGCGCCCATGCAGATCGGGTGGGGCTTTCAAGATGCCGACGGTTGTTGGGACGAGCGGCGCAGACACGCTGAATGGTCTGTCGGGCGATAATCTGATTTCCGGCGGCGCAGGCGCCGACAAGCTGAATGGCGGGGCCGGAAACGACACCCTCGACGGGGGCGCTGGCGCCGATACGCTCAGCGCCAACTCCGGCAACGACCTGCTGGTCTTCAACGGGACCGACGCGTTCGGGACAACGGCCGACGTCTATGACGGCGGCTCCGGCATCGACGTCCTGCAGCTCAACCTGACGAGCTCCCAGTGGCTCAGCGCGAAGTTCCAGGCCGACCTGATCAACTATCAGACGTTCCTGGCGATCAACACGAACCAGCACACGCTGGAGGCCACGAACGCGATCTTCAACTTCACAGCTTTTCCGCTGTCCGTCTCGAAGATCGAGCAGTTCACGGTCACCGTGGACGGCCACGCGCTCTCGGTCACGGACGATCCGGTCACAGCCGTCAGCGACACGATGACGGCCAACGAGGACAGCTCCGCGACATCGGGGAACCTGCTGGCCAACGACCTTGTCCCGGACCTGGTGAGCGCGGTTCAGGTCGGCTCCGCCGCGCATGGCACAGTCTCGCTGGCGACGAATCTCAGCGATCCGTTCAACGCCAGCGCCACGGCCACCTACACGCCCGATCACGCCTTCTTCGACCATCTGGCCGCGGGCGTAACCGCCACCGACACCTTCACCTACACCGTCACCGACGCGGACGGCGACACCGGCACTGCGACCGTGACCGTGACGGTGGTCGGGGTCAACGACACCGCATCGATTATGGGGACGCCCACCGGCTCGCTCACCGAGGACGCAACGTCGACGGTGACCGGCACGCTGACCGTTTCCGACGTCGATGATGGCGAAGCGCACTCCAAGACCGTTGCGGCCGGCACGGCCACCGCCTCGGGACTCGGGACCTACAGCGTCGATGCCGACGGCCACTGGAGCTACACGGTCGATGAGACCAAGGTCCAGCACCTGGCGACCGGCGAGACGACCACCGACAGCTTCCTGGTGACCAGCCTCGACGGCACGGCGAGCCAGACGGTGACGGTGACCGTCACCGGGGCCGAGGATCCGGTGAGCTTCACCAGCACCGCCGAGACCGGCGCGGTGGTCGAGGACGGCGCCCAGACCGACAGCGGCACGCTCGCCTTCACCGACCCGGACTTCACCGACACCCACACCGCCAGCGTGGTGGATGGCCCGGCGGCGGCCGACGCCTTCGGGACCTTCGCCCTGGGCGCGGTGAGCGAGGACGCCGCCACGGCCGCGGGCTCGGTGGGCTGGACCTACACCATCGACAACGCCAAGGCCCAGCAGCTGGCCGACGGCCAGACGGTGACCGAGACCTACACGGTCAAGGTCGACGACGGCC